>Ga0194121_10003726_pt1 | contig 22787 bp, 20 predicted proteins | sample TA2MahCa50mmetaG_FD_148609 | JGI IMG/M metagenome (GOLD analysis project Ga0194121, IMG submission 148609) | Freshwater microbial communities from Lake Tanganyika, Tanzania - TA2015020 Mahale Deep Cast 50m | ecosystem: Environmental > Aquatic > Freshwater > Lake | place: Tanzania: Lake...
TCCCATAAGTGACCGCTCATGGGCAGGCCCGTCCATGGTCCCCATACATAGCCCAAGAGATAAGCTAACAACAAGCTTATCAAAAAGGATGGCGCCGCTACCCCGGCCATGGACAAACCCATGAGCAGCGATCGAATCCAGCCGGAACGGGTATAAGCCGCCAAGGTGCCCATTGTAATCCCTATCAACGTAGCCAGCACCATGGCCGCAACCGCCAAAACCAGGGTTCCCCCAAAAGCATCGACCACCATGGTCACCACATCGCGCCGGCTTTGATAGGATTTGCCCAAATAGGGGAACTTGAGGTACAGCGCCTTGGATTGGCTCCAAGGAAGCAAGACCAGGGACCGGATCGGGGCTTTCTCGCGCTGATGCACCGACAAAGGGGATAAATCATTCAAAAAATGGAAATAGCGTTGACCCCAAGGTAAATCCAATCCCAGTTCGGCCCGAATTTCTTGGAGAGTCTCAGGATCTGATCGTTGACCCAAAGTCATTTGGGCAGAATCTGCAGGCAACACATAAAACAACACAAAGACCATCGAGGCCAAACCCCATAACACCATGAGGGCGTGCAAGGATCTTTGCCAAAGCCAGGTCTTGGTGAGCCTACGAATCCAGCCTAAGCTCATCTCAAAGCGTTTCAAATCCAAAGGTTATCCACTTGCAACAATTCTCAGAGAGCCTGTCCAAAGGGCTCTAGGGCTGTAAGCCGGTCAATGCCGCCAAGGCCTTGGCATCCGGGAAAGTTCTGGAGGGGTAGAGTGCCGTCACGGTTCCTTTACGGAGGACCATAAGCCCGGGATTGGAGCGCATCATGGTCTTCAAGACCGTTGCATCACACTGATAGAAAGGCCATTGCGAAGCACCGTATTGGGTCATAAAGGACTCAATCGCTTCCTTGCCGCTGCCGGTCAAAATCGCAATCCGAACATCACGACTGCGGGCCCATGCCAAAGCGCCAGCCACCTTGATCCACGCATCCCCGGAGGCCTTGTCCAAAAAGGGAGAGATCACCAAGAGGCAATGTTCTGCTTGCAGAAAATCATCCGTATAAGCATTCCCGTTGAGATCGCTTATGACAAAATCATGGATAGGACGTTTATAACCTTTACTTACCAGTTCATCTTTTCGACTAACCAATACCGCTTTCTCGCCATAGGCTTTTTTAAGATCCTCAATCTCTATCTCAGTGTAAGCTCCAATCTTTCCATCCACTCGATAATAATATGTATGCTTATAAACATCGATGGGGGCATCTTTTGGAATGGCCATGCCTTCAGGCAAATTCTTCCCAACGGCATAAGGCCTGAAATCCAAATAGGGCAAATTATTCCAGGTATAAAAAGCAAATCCCATGGTAGCGATTGCAGTTAAGCCCACCATAAACGACCCCAAAAAAGCAGGACCCCGTGGGCGAATGGATTTGCGGTTGATGGCCAATAACACGATCATCCCCAGCAAGACAACATCCTTGGAGAAGCTCTGCCAAGGGGTTAAATGGATAAAATCGCCAAAACACCCGCATTCAGTCACTTTATTGAACCATGCCGAATAAAAGGTCAAAAAGGTGAAAAACAGAATCATGGCCAAGAGCCACCATATCACCGCCCTGGTCTTCCAACCCATCCACAAGGCCATGCCCAAGACCACCTCTAGCACACAAATAGCAATTGCCATTCCTGTAGCAAGGGGGCTCATAAATTCAGTTTTAAAAACAACGAAATACTCTTCCAACTTGTACCCGAAACCCAGTGGATCGTTGGCCTTGATAAGGCCCGAAAAAATAAACAAAGCACCGGTCAGGAATCTTAAGAAAGGAACCAATATTTTCATGGCATGCGATTATGGGTTTTTGGATTGTTCGTCGTGACGAATCAGAGCGAAAACGGCGTAATTAATAATATCCCGATAACCACCTTCCACCCCTTCGCTCACCATGGCCTGACCACCATTGTCTTCGATTTGCTTGATTCTTAGCAATTTGACGAGGATCATGTCGGTCAACGACGAGGGTCGCATTTCGCGCCAAGCCTCGCCGTAGTCGTGGTTCTTGTTGGCCAGAAGGGAACGGTTAGCGGCTACCTGGAGGTCAAATTGATGCAAGGTGTCTTGCAAGGCCAAATTCGAGGGAGAATCCAAGAAATCTTCGGAAGGCACACCCAAATCCACTTGAATCAAGGTCATAATACTGTAATTGATTAGCCCGATAAATTCAGGCCTTACGCCTTCTTCTACCTTGTGCGTTCCACTGAATTCAATATTACGAATTCGGCAGGCCTTAATATAAAGTTGATCGGTGAAGGAAGGAAGTCTATTGATCCTCCAAGAAGTCCCATAATCGCGAGTTTTAGCTTCGAACAAATCTCGGCATTCTGCAAGGATAGCATCATATTCCAAAAGGGTTTTCATGAGGCGCTGTGGAGGTAAATTTACGCAATGAAGACGCATTCTACCCTTTCGCTGGTCTGCAAGGGCAGCTTACTTCTACTGGATCGACCCCGGATCATGGGGATTATCAATCTAACAGAGGATTCTTTCTATGCAGCCAGTCGCGTCAGGGATAACCAGCAAGCCATCGTGGACCGTGCGGGAATGATATTGGATGCAGGAGCTGACCTTCTGGACCTGGGGGCTTGTTCGACAAGGCCTGGAGCCAGTCCTGTGGATCCCGCCTTGGAAACTGAACGCATCGTGGCCAGCGTTGCAGGCATTCTGGACCATTTCCCAAAGGCGTTGATCTCCATCGATACGTACCGAGCAGATGTGGCCAAGGCAGGCATCATGGCCGGAGCTAGCATGATCAACGATATTGCCGGCGGCACCTTAGATCCTGCCATGCATCCCACGGTGCTGGAACTTCAAGTACCTTACATTCTTGGGCATTTGCGGGGAAACCCTGCCACCATGCAGTCCCTCACCGATTACAAAGACGTTACAGCAGAAGTTTTCGAATCTCTCCTATCCACGGCAATTCAGCTTCAAAATCAAGGAGCAAAAGATATTGTTCTGGACCCCTGTTTTGGTTTTGCCAAAACCCGCGAACAAAATTTTGAAATCTTGGCGAACCTTCGACACTTGACCCGATTCGGTTTTCCGGTTATGGCAGGTATATCACGAAAATCCATGGTTTACAAAACCCTAAATATTAATCCCGAAGAAGCCCTTAACGGTTCTTCGGTATTGCATACCATCGCTTTGACGCAAGGGGCAACCCTGCTTAGAGTGCATGATGTTATGGAAGCAGTTCAATGCGTGCGGCTCTGGCAAGAGATGCCGTCTTTGCACCCCGTTGATCCGTTGCGATAATACAATTCCAACTAATCTTTATCACGCCATATTCAATCAACCGCACCATGCAAGAAGCTCCACAATCCTGGATGAATTGGCATAACTTGTTGGACTGGACCCTCGTGGCCATCCTGCTTGCTTTGGCTTGGCGCCTTATTCGAGGTAGTTTGGTGGTTTACCTGCTGGTCGGGGTTGTGGCCTTCAATTTGCTTTTCCGATTGGGAAAATGGTTGGAGCTGCCTCTCTTTTCCACCCTCTTAGAACAGTTTGTGGGGCTGGGCGTTCTCGCTTTAATCATCGTCTTTCAGCCTGAAATCCGGAAATTTCTCTTGATGATTGGGCGAAATGCGGAGCCATCCAAATTAGGCAAGTTGGGCAGACTGATAGACAGCGATGCCTCCGGCGCAGACGATAATCAAGACTGGATTCGGGCTGTCGCCGAAACCTGTGCAAAACTATCGGAAACGCGAACTGGTGCGTTGATGGTCATCGCCAGAACCTCAGAACTGAAAATCTTTGCGTTAAGCGGCATTTCTATGAACGCAATAGTCAGCACCGCCTTACTCGAAGCCATTTTTCGCAAAGAATCTCCCCTGCACGACGGTGCTGTCATTCTCGCCAAAGGCCGTATCCAAGCCGCATCATGCGTTCTGCCTTTGGACGAACATCACACCATGCCTTCCTCCGGTCAAGGCATGCGCCATAAAGCTGCCTTAAGCATGAGCGAGCAAACGGATGCATTAGTGGTCCTCGTTTCGGAAGAAACCGGTCATATCGTGGTTGCAGACAATGGGGAATTTAGTGATCCATTAACACCCAACGATCTCATGCATCGTATCAGCAAGACCTTGTAATTTAATTCTTGAACGCGTGACGGCATGATCTGCCGGTCGACTCAACGGCGAAATGCCTTCAACCTCCTTTACGAATCTTCTGTAACAATTCCTCATCACTAAGCCCCAACAATTCCCTCATCACTTTAGCTTGCGGGGCTAAACTATCGGTTGGGTATTCCTCCAACAATCGATCCAAGTAAAATTCCGCCGAAGCTTTATTGTTCAAATCTTCGTTGAAAATCAAAGCATTGTGGAATAATGCCGAAGCAGCCAAATCATGTTGGGGATAAGCATCGGTCAAGGCCCTGCCGCATTCAATCGCCTGGGGATAGGAACCTGCTGCACGGAAAGCCTTGGCCGCTTTCCACAAAGCCACTGGGGCATAAGCTGTATTTCGATAGCCGTTTGCCAATTCCACACAAACTGTTCCCAAGGAATCCAAGACTTTTTCGTTGTTATTGACTGCCAAAGAATCTTTGGCCAAGACCCTTTCGAGGGAATCGATGCGAGATCGCAAAAGCTCCAACCGCAAGCTTGAATCTTTAGCAGCACCATGGTCAAAATCCGCAGATGTTTTGAGCTCTTGACCGCAGGCGCCAATGAAACCTACCAGCAGACCCGAATAGACGAATTGGCTAATCTTCAATTTTGGTTTCATGGGATTATGGAGTTAAGCATTCAATTCAATGACCTTGCAGTCTTGAAGACAGGATGACATAAGGACCTGGACGCGATCAGAGTCAGTATCGGTCAGGAAAACACGGATGCCCTCTTGGGTCAAAGCCTGCATGGCAGTGGTGAGCCCAAGAAGCCTGCTTTGATCCAACTTTTCGAAAACATCATCCACCAACAAATAAACAAAGGCCTTTCCGCTCTGCACAAAATACCGGCATTGAGCAAGCTTAAGCGCTAAGACCAGGGATTTGCGTTGCCCTTGCGATGCATAGCGTTTGACGGATTGTCCTTTAAGTAGAAATTCAACATCGTCCCTTTGGGTCCCCCACAAGGTTAGGCCGGCCTCCAGCTCTTTGCTCAAATTCGGCCTTTGTTCTTGTTGCCGATAAACCTCCCAATCGCTGAGGTATCGAAGCTGTACCGGTTCGCTGAGTCCAGCCATTTCGGCATAGAATGCTTCCACATGAGGCCTATAATCGACCAACCACTGCGTTCTCGCATGGTAAATGGCTTCATGGCATAAGGCCAATTCTTGATCGTAAAGGCTGACCAATGCCTCATCCGGCCACCTAGAAGGTCCTGCGGCTTTGAGCAAGGCATTGCGCTGCCCCAAGAAATGATCCCTGCGAAACAACCTGCCCACATAATCCGGACAAACCTGGGCCAACATCATGTCCAACCACTTGCGGCGGTCCGTACTTCCCCCCTCAATAAGCAACAGATCCCCGGGTGTCACCATCACCGCGGGGAATTTACCGAGATGCTCACTCATTCGTTTGTAGGGGATATCGTCCAATGCTAATTCTTTGGGGGATCCGGGTTTGAAAATCACGGTCACCTTACCGCCCTGCCTAGGTTGTTCAAGTGGTCCGTTAGTTCTGAAATGACCTTCGATACGAAACCCCCTTTGCCCGAAACGTACCAGCTGACCATCCTGCCGGGTGAAATAGCTGCGTCCCAGGCATAAATAATGAATGGCATCCAGCAAATTGGTTTTGCCACAACCGTTAGGACCCGTAAAGGCCACCCAATCGGCATCCAAAATCAATTCCCGGCTTTGTTCAAGGCGAAAATCAAGGACTTGAAGGCGGTGCAAGTTCACTTTAGATGACGTTTAAGTAGACTTGGTGGGGTTGTATATTAGCGCCTCTTTCGACAAAACCATGTCCTCTACGCAAATATCCCCCGAACAGGCTCATAAATGGCTTGAATCGATGCTTTTGATGAGGCGCTTTGAAGAAAAATGTGCCCAACTCTACGGTCAGCAGAAAATCAAGGGCTTCTGCCACCTGTACATTGGTCAAGAGGCGGTGGTGACTGGAACATATTCAGCCATTACCCCGGAGGATTCCGTAATCACGGCCTACCGCGACCACGGGCACGCTCTGGCATGCGGTCTCAGCCCCGAATCCATTATGGCTGAGCTTTACGGCAAAGCCACGGGCTGCTCCAAAGGCAAAGGGGGATCCATGCACTTGTTCAGCAAAGAACATCGATTCTTCGGGGGTCACGGCATTGTGGGCGGGCAGGTTCCGTTGGGAGCGGGCATTGCCTTTGCTGAAAAATACCTGGGGACCGGCAAGGTCAACATTTGTTTTATGGGGGACGGCGCGGTCCGACAAGGAGCCCTGCACGAGACCTTCAATATGGCGATGTTATGGAATCTGCCAGTGGTTTTTGTGATCGAAAACAACGGCTACGCCATGGGTACCTCTGTCGAACGTACCACCAACGTTTTGGACTTATACCAAATTGGTCTTTCTTACCAAATGCCTTCGGAGGCAGTAGACGGGATGAATGTGGTGACCGTACACAATGCCATGACCAAAGCAGTGGCCAAAGCCCGCAATGGAGAAGGTCCCACGCTGCTCGAAATCCGCACCTACCGGTATAGAGGGCATTCCATGAGCGATCCCGCTAAATACCGCACCAAAGAAGAAGTCGAAGCTTACCGCAACCAAGACCCCATCGAACAGCTCAAATCCTGGATGTTGGAAAATAATCACCTCACGGACAAGACCTACGTAGCTTTGGAAGAGAAAATCGAAGCAATGGTTACAGCATCTGTTCAATTTGCCGAAGAATCCCCTTGGCCCGAAGAAATCGAAATGTACCGCGACGTCTATGTCCAAGAAGACTACCCATACATTATGGATTAATTTTGTTATTGATTAGCCTAAATTTTATAATTAATAACATTTATTAGAAAAATATTTAATAGAACCGTCCAATTAGCAACCATGGCCCAGAAAACCAAATCCAACAGCGACAACGCTTTCGAAAAGCTTGAGCAACTTGACCTGCAGGAAAGCCTCGGCAAAGCCGAAGCCTTCTTCGAGGCTAACAAGAAAGTAATTTCCTATGTAGGCGGCGGTTTGCTGGCCCTCATCTTGGGTGCCTATTACGTATGGGGTATTTATCTCCCGGATCGTCAGCGGGAAGCCGTGGACCTCATGTATGTTGCTGAGCGTTACTTCGAGAGTGATTCCTTGCGTCTTGCGATAGAAGGTGACGGGAATTTTCCGGGATTTGAAGAAATCGTTGACGATTACGGATTGACACGCACCGGTAATTTGGCTAAGTATTACCTCGGGGTCAGCTACCTACGATTGGGCAAATACAACGAGGCCATCGACGCTTTAAACTCCTTCAGCACCAAGGATCCCATTCTTGGAAGCATTGCCCTCGGCTGCATAGGAGATGCCCATCTCCAACTCAGAAAAGACCAAGAAGCGCTGGATTATTATCTCCAAGCTGCAGAATTCAAAGCCAACGAATTCACGACGCCATTCTACCTTCAAAGAGCTGGTGAAGTCGCCGAAAAAATTGGGGAAAAAGACAAAGCCACAGAGTGTTACGAGAAAATCCAGCGCGAATACCCTCAATCCACGGAAGGCCAAGGCATTGATCGCTACCTCTCAAGAATCAAGCTAAAGTCGTAGAATCTCCCGACCATGTCCACCGGATCGGACTTTTTCAGGCTTGATGAAGCAAGGGCCTACCCAACCACGGAAGAAGCTGCATCCCTCAGAATTGGTATTGTTACAGCTCGGTGGAACCATGAGATTACGGAGCAATTGACCTCCGGCTGTGCCAATACCTTACAGGCGCGAGGAGTATCGTTATCTAACATTTTACTACATCAGGTTCCCGGGTGTTTTGAAATCCCCTTAGGGTGCCAATGGTTGGATCAATATTTTGGGGTCGATGCATTAATTGCCCTTGGATGCCTGATCAAAGGGGAAACTCCTCATTTCGAATACATTTCGGACTCGGTAACTCATGGCTTGATGAACCTTATGTTGCGCCTCAACAAACCGGTCATCAACGGTATCATAACCGTTTTTAATCACGATCAAGCTATGAACCGCCTCGGCGGTACCCATGGCCACAAAGGCATGGAAGCGGCTGAAACGGCCCTCCAAATTATTCGGCTCAAGTCCAGCCTAAAGAATACCGCACAGACTATTTGAACCGAACCAACGCTTTTAACACACTGCGTTCAGTCTATCAGGAATGGAGTCATCCCGGCCAAGGCCCATGCGCTTGCGTAGGCGGTAACGAGCCATTGCAACGCCTTGGCTACTAATATTCTGTGCCCTGGAAATTTCACTGCTCGTCATGCCCATACGAATTAGGCAAGCCAAACGAATGTCGGATTGCGTCAATCTTGGATATTCCAACCGGAGATTGGGCAAAAAACCAGGAATGCAACGATTATATTCCGTTTTAAAATCTTCCCATTGTTGATTGGTATGCAATTTGGAATTCCATAAAACAGATAAATCTGCATAAAGCGGTGTTATAGGCTTGATGACAAGCATACCCGCGGAGATATGTTGGTCTTGGGATTCCGTATCTTGCTTGGAGAATTCAGCCAAAGCCGTAGGGAATATGCCTGCGATAGGCTTTAATCTGTGCTGATTAGACCATCCCCACAGCATCACGCTCAAAACACCCAGCAAGGCAATACCCAACCAAAAATTCCTCAACTCTCCACTAGCATTCATTGCTTTACTTCGATAATCCCCGCCTTGTTTCCATAGTGATGCAAGCAGGGATTCATGGTGAAAATGTGACTCCCTGTAATAAGCAAGAGCATCCATGGGCCTATGTTCCGTCATAGCCCATTCATAGCGCTTATACGCGTTGATTAAAAGCCAAAAAGAAGCAGATTCCGATTCTAATGCTGGTCGATTTTCTTTTGAAAATATAAACACATCGTTGTTGACGGATATGATATCCAGACTCTTCTCGTTGCTCGCGTTCTGGCACCAATACTCCAACATAATCCATTCCAATACCGGCCATTGTTTGTTCAAAGATTGGGGCCATTGATGAGCTGCACGATGCAGATACCTTACAAAAGAGGTAGCAGGATGATTTCCTGACTGCCTTAGAGGATCAACTGAAAAATGGGATCCGGTTCTTTGTTGCTCCTGCGAATGATGAGCATTTAAATGATACAAAGCCAAAACAAGAGCCAAAGCAGTGGCCTCTGTCCGTTCTGAACTGGATAGATTGTCCACTTTGTCAATTCGAATTTCAAGAGAAGCCCATCGGTTTTGGAACTTTTGGAGTAGAAAAGGCCGCCCATGATACCCCACAGGCATCAATGCCAGAGATCTATGGTGTTCCGGGCAAAATCCCCGCCATTCGACCTCAGTTTGCAAAGGTAAAGGTCCCTCGAAAATCTCCTTGGGGAGTTGGCACTCCTGATGACCCCTGATCCTACGAAAATCCTTTATTTCGCCATTTAACCTACTCCCTGATTCCGTACGCCTTTCATATGCTTCGGGCAACCCGAACAAGGAAAGCCGATCCGTGCGCGCCCAAAGAAGCATGGTTAAAAGAAATGTAGCTTTCAATGAAATAGCCATAAACTTGCAAGAATTAAAGCTAAATGGGGAACAAGATTTTCGACCCCTTTAGAAAATTATAGGGCAAAATCTGAAAAATTGGACAATAATGTATTATACTCAAACTAAAATGAGATAATCAACCCTTGAGATGAAATACCATCCCGCAAGACACGGCTAGAATTTACCGTCTTCTATACAATAAAAGACTCTCCTTTTTATCTTTGATAAAGAAAGTTTCATTTCCTTAAATAACCCTCCACAGCATGAAAAACACTATCCTCCTTTTGGGTCTGATTACTTGGGTCCTCTTTGGCTGCCGCAAAGAAGACAACCCGACCCCCGCCGAAACCTACGCCAATCGCCTGGTAGGAATATGGGATGTCGATACCTTGACCTATTCGGCTACTGTAACGGTTCCTTTCCTTGGACCCATCCCCATTAGTAGTGGCGCACCCCAAGCGGGTCGCACCCCAAGCGGGTTATATCGAATTCAAAAAAACACCATCTAGGATCGTGGATTATGACATCAAATTCAGGCCCTCACTGCCTCCCACTATTCCATACCCCTTGGACACCGTTCGCCTTTTGGGCAGGGGTAGTTGGGTCACCACGGTGGACACCATCACCTTAACGGATACCAGCAATGTTTATAAATTCAAGGTTTTGTATAACAGTGCCAACACGCAACAGCTCAAAACCGTGGTCAATTACGACGCAGGGATTTTGGGCTTGGTTCCTGTTACCCTGGAAATGACCCTCGGACGTCGATAATCTGACCTTTGAGCGCTGCCGCCGGTAACCTCGACTTCTTTGTTCAACCCGACCCGGGGAAGATTCAGGGTTCTGGAGAATATCCTTCCCATGCCTTGGGGGCATCGATTCTGCGTCTGACAGCGCGAAAGGAATTACCAAGCTCCCCGTCGGTCATCTTGATTGGGCTGGACGATTTTCGACAAAGTTCGGAAAGCCTGGACACACCATTGAGATCTTGGGAAGCAGCGGCCGATTGGATTCGAGCCGCCCTCTATACCCTGCCTTACGGGAAGCAATTTCCATCCGTGGCCGACTTGGGCAATATGATTCCCGGTAGGTCCTTTGAGGATACCCTAACGGCCATGGCCCAAGTGAGTTCCGATTTGCGGGAATTGGGCCATATTCCGGTATGGATGGGAGGGAGCCTACCCCTGCTTCGAGGCATTTTCAAAGGATTCAAAGGCAACGGGCCTACCGATGTTTCGGTAGTCTCTTCCCGAACGCATTTCAAAACAGGGCCAGGCCTTTCTCCCTATGAATTTGTCCTCAGAAGCCTAGTCGAATACGATTCCTTGCACTTGTTTAACCTCAGTTGCTTGGCCGGTCAAGGTCACTATCAAGAAGCGGGTGAGCCTGAACTACTTGAACAAATGCGTTTCGAGCAACTTCGATTAGGGCCTTTGCGTCAACATCCCGATTGGGCTGAACCCCTCTTGCGATCCTCAGCTTTCACCGTTTTTAGTTTGAGCAGTGTTCGTTGGTCGGATACCGATGGGAATCTATACAGTGGGCCTAATGGACTTTTTGCCCATGAATTTTGCCAGCTTTCGCATTATGCAGGGGCCAATGAATTATTGAAGGCCGCCTTTTTCTGTGATTATTTTCCATCAGATAGTCCACCATCGCCCACCACTGAACTGAGCGGCACTCAAACGCAATCCCATGCCGGGGCCCATGTCCTTGCCCAAGGCATTTGGTATTTATTGGAAGGAATCTCCCAGCGTTGTGACGACACCCCACGGATCAATTCTAGAAATTATACGAGGTATACCATGGCTCTCCCCGGAGAGCATGAACTGATTTTTGTAAAAAGCCAGAAGAGCGGCCGATGGTGGATCGAAGTAACCCTTCCCGTTCCTGCGGGTTCACGCAAAGAGCGTTCTCTCCTTGTACCCTGCACCTACGATGACTACCTCAAGGCAACATCCGGCGAATTACCGGACCGATGGTGGAGAATCCACCAGAAATACCTACAATAGGAGATCGTCCCCGATGTCGGATCGGTAGAATGCTCCTTCAAAATCCACGGCTGAGGCAAGGTTCCTGCTCTCTTGTACCGCCTGATGTAGGTCTGTATGCAATGCTGTCGTGGCCATGACCCTCCCACCGCTGTTGACCACATGGTCATCCCGCCAAGTGGTTCCGGCATGAAAACAATAACGATCTTCTCCGGGCTCGTTGGGCCACAGCATTATGAAACCGGTCTTCGGCTCCGACGGATAGCCGTCGGAACAAACCACAGTAGTGACCGCATAACGTGAATCCACCAAAAGTGCTCCGTTTGGCATATGACCCTGTGCCGCACGGTATATCCACTCCAACATATCCGGTCCTAATCTTGGAAAGACTACCTGAGCCTCAGGATCACCCATGCGTACATTGTACTCAATAACATAAGGTTCATGACCCACTTTCATCAGACCCACAAAAAGAAATCCTCGGTACTCAATGCCCTCTTGTTTCAAACCAGCGAGCGTAGGTCGAATAATTCGTTCTTCGACCCGTTGAAGAAAATGGTCATCCGCAAAGGGTGGAGGAGATACGGCGCCCATGCCCCCGGTATTCGGACCGGTATCCCCATGACCTACCTTTTTGTAATCTTTGGCGACTGGGAGCATTACCGTGTTGGTTCCATCGCAGAGCACAAAAACGGAACATTCAATACCGTTCAGAAATTCTTCAAACAATACTTTGGAACCAGAATTCCCGAAACGGCTCTGAACCCAAAACATATCAAGGGCCTCCATCGCTTCTGCGCGTGATGGACAAATCACCACCCCTTTGCCTGCAGCCAAACCGTCTGCTTTGAGTACCAACGGGAAAGTTACGCTGTCTAAATAAGCCTCCGCCAAGGAACGCTCTGAAGAATCAAAGGTCCTGGCCAATGCCGTGGGAATTCCATAACGGTTCATAAAGGCCTTGGAAAAATCTTTGCTGCCCTCCAGCCGAGCTCCTGCTTGATCGGGTCCCAAAACAGCCAGGTCCGCCAACAACGGGTCAGCCTTACATTGGTCCACGAACCCATGCACCAAAGGGTCCTCCGGTCCAATCACCACCAAGTCCACATGATGATCCCTTACCCATTGGGACCAGGCCCCGAAATCCCGCCAATCCGGACAGTCCTTGGCAGCCCAATGCCGGGTGCCCGCATTGCCTGGGCTAACCCATAGCTCTTCGCAGAGGGGACTTGAGGACAAATTCACAGCTATGGCATGTTCACGCCCTCCGGATCCAAGAATCATTACGCGCAACATAAGATAAATTATGATTTCGATGAATCAACCGTGGCCATTGCGGACAATAAGGCCTCCAATTCCCGCAACCAAGCCCTTTTGGGCTCGTTGGGACAATACACAAAGGCCTCCGCATGATAAATAAGCTCATTCTTTTGCCAAGCTCGATGAACAAAAGGTCCCCCCATAAAATCCCCCTCCATTTTCCACAAACCACGACCTTCGGTCACGCTGTTCTCTTGCTCCCATAAGGGAGGAATCAACATTTCGGTACGGTATTGCGATCCCGGAGTAGGGCCCGGAATTCCATGAGTCAATACTGAATCCCTGGCCGCCTGAACGGCTTTGAAGAAACGAGCTTCTGAAGTCAAGTCAAGACCTTGGGGAATGGCCTCACGCCACAGAAACAAGTTCATACTTCCTTGAGGAATTTCTTTGCTCAACCAAACCCTGTTCGTTTGAATACGTTTTATTCGATAATCGCCTGGTAAATGGCGTATTTGAAAGCCCACCGTATCCCGGACCAGGGCTTTGACCGTATCCGAAGAAGTCAAGCGACCTAGACGCTCCATGATCAACTGCTTATCCATTTGCAAAAACTGCCGCCTTAACCGTGAACTATTTTTTTGCAAAAAATATGCAAGCCCAACACTATCGCGTGCAATTAACCAAACCTCCCTCTGGGGAAATGCACGGGGATGCGCCACCGATCCCCAATACACTTTTCCCTGGGCCACGGCCTTCTCTGCAACAAGAGCCACCGACTTCGGTAGGCCTTCAAAGTCTTCCCCTAGCCTAACATTCAATATAAACCGATGCCTGCTTTGGAATTTGTTGGAACCCAAATCCTGCACAGGAATAAGTTTGAACCAAGGTTCAGGTTGCGGTAAACCGAATTGTTCTGACGAAAGCGCTTTTCGTAAATCACGACCAATTTCGCCTTGCCATATATCAACTTCGCTCACCACCAGAACCTCTCCAACACCACCCAAAGCATCCGGTTGCAAACCCTTGTCTTGACAAGCGTGAGCCAGGCATGCAAATCCAATGAACAAACTTAAAGTAACGGATCTACGCTGAATCGTCACGGGATAAGCAACATTGCCAATGATCAACCACGTTGAATACGCAACACCATCCCCGGTGTCAACCGACTACTCGAAGTCAGATTATTGAGCTTCATCAGCTCATTTACCGTTAAGCCTTCGAATTTTCTGGAAATAGACCATAAGGTATCCCCTTGCCGAACACGGTAAGTTTTGACTTGAATCTCATTCACATCGATTGCATTAACCAGCGAAGGCTTGTTGGTGGAACCTACCTTGCCTAACCTAGCATCGACCGTTTCCAAGCTATCCGACTCATTTCGCGCGATGTTAATCCCATTGGCTTGAAGCCTCGCGGTATCCTCTTGGACAGAACTCTTGGCCAAAGTAGGGTTTCGTTTGATTTTAAGTCGAACCCCAACGATAAGGCGAGTCGACTTGAGTTGATTGAGCTCTTTAATTTCCGATCCAGTTACCCCATACTTTTTGGCAATTGAACTTAGATTATCACCTTTGCGTATCTTATGGTATTTCCAGGTAGAATAGGGGACATGGGTAGAATCCAATTGAGCCAATTGGGCATTAGCCTCCATCGCCTCTTCGACAATGACTTTAGATCGGGTCAATTCATAAAGGTAAGCCAGATACATGGGCCTTTTCCTTTCAAATTCTGAGGCCAATTTGGCAGGGATGCGAAGAGTATATTCCGGATATCCTGCAGGAACGAACTTCTGCTTGAGTTGAGGGTTCATCAAAACCAAAAGATCGGTATCCATATTGAGCATTTGAGCAAAATAACTCAAGGGCAAAGGACCTTGCACCGCAACGGTGTCAATTTCGATCGGTAAAGCAACCATTGAAAATGGCTGCAAATTGTGTTCTACAGAGTACGTCATCAAATAAGTCACCGCGATAAAAGCCGGCACGTAGCCCCTGGTTTCTGCAGGAAGGTACGGCATAATTTCCCAAAAGGTGGTCTTACCACCAGACCTGCGTATGGCGCGGTTTACATTACCTGGGCCGCAATTATAAGCCGCCAAAACCAACAACCAATCATGGTAGGTATGGTACAAATCCTTCAAATAGCGACAAGCCGCATCGCTAGACAAGCCGGGATCTCTTCGTTCGTCGGAATAATAGTTAACCTTAAGGCCATATTGCAACCCTGTGCGATACATAAATTGCCATAACCCCGAGGCGCCAACCCTACTCACGGCATTGGGATTCAAGGCAGATTCAACGACCGGCAGGTGCTTGAGTTGATGAGGCATCCCATGTCGTTCAAGCGCCGCTTCAAATTCAGGATAATAATATTTACTCAATGCCAATGCCCGCTCTGTTAAAACCTTTTTGCGGATGGCATACATTTCGATAAAGCCACGAACGTAAGCGTTGTGTTTGAGCGGAATCGGGGATTGAATTTGCCTCATTCTCCATGAAATAACGGAGTCCGAAAGCGGTGGTATGTAATCCGGGGCATACCCATATTTGTTGGGAAGGCGAGGTGTTGCGGTGTTTTCTTTTCGAAAAAACCGAAGGGAGACCAAACTATCCAGGTTACGAACAATCGCATCGTTGGCGAGGTCAAAGGGAGAAACCGTTGTTAAAGTCTGAACACCGGCAGATGATACACCGGAATTAGAGGAATTTTGCCCCACGGCACGGGAGACAAAAGTTGAAATAATGAGTATTACTAACAAATATCGAAATAAATTCATGAAATATCTTTTTGGCGAATAGCATCACAGAGCCGATCCGCAATTTCGAACATGAGCGCATCTTCGAATGCGCCACCCATTATTTGCAGGGCCAAAGGCATTCCATACCCATCAGATCCCAACGGAATGGAAAGGGCTGGTAAACCCACAAGGTTGGCCAAAACGGTAAATTGATCTTCTAAATACATAGCCAAAGGATCCCTGCTTTTGGTATCAAGAGCAAAAGCAGGCCCAACGGTAGTGGGCATCGCAAAAACATCGCAATTAGCCATAACATGTTCAAATCGTTCCCTTAGAAGGCGACGAACCTTCTGCGCCTTGGCATAATAAGCATCGTAATACCCTTCGCTTAATACAAAAGTCCCTAACATAATTCTTCTCTGAACTTCAGAGCCGAACCCACGGCTTCGGGAAAGTTTGAGGGTACTTTCCAAGGAATCCGCTTCGGCATCACGCGTTCCGTAATGCAAACCGGAATATCGGCTCAGGTTCGAAGAAGCCTCTGCGGTCGCCAAGATATAATACACCGGTATGGCATAATCTATTTCCTCAATCTCAAAAGGCACGAGGGTATGCCCTTCGGCCACACATTGTTGAAGAAAACCCTTCAACAAATTTTTCAATTGAGGATCAAGTGAAGGATTTTCCATCCATATAGGAGCGTATCCTATTTTGTAGGTTTTACCTTTCCCCATCAATGCCAAATTCTCTCCTTGAGGGGCCGTGCAGGTTGAATCCATATCGTCTTTTCCGGCAATGCACGTGGTGAGCAAAGCGACATCTTCGACCGAATGCCCGAAAACACCAACCTGATCAAAGGATGAAGCAAATGCAATGATCCCATGCCTGGAGACACGACCGTAGGTTGGTTTCACTCCAACAAGCCCACAATAAGCGGCAGGTTGCCGAACAGAGCCTCCTGTATCCGTACCCAAACTCAAATGACAAGCGCCCATCGCGACAGCCGCAGCAGAACCACCCGATGAACCACCAGGCACCCTTGTTGAATTCAATGGATTAAGCACTGGCCCAAAAGCCGAATTCTCGTTCGAGGAGCCCATAGCAAATTCATCGCAATTTAAACGACCAAGAATGACTGCACCATGTTCCAAAAGCCTCTCAACCACTGTCGCGGAATACAAGGACTCAAAGCCTTCCAAAATTCTCGAAGCCGCTGAAACCTTATGCCCTTTGTAACAAATATTATCTTTAATCCCCACGACAACTCCAGTAAGCATCCTGAATGCACCCGACTTAACTTCTTGGTCCAAAACCTCCGCCCTCTCCAAAGCCTCATCGGCATACAATTCCATAAAAGCATTCAAGTGACCTTGGGAATGTGCCTGCGCTAAACAACGCGAGACTTCGTCCTTGATCGTGGTAAATCCCCGACTCAGGCGATCATGGTAGGTGGAAATTCCTTCAAAAACCAAACCTGAAAATTATGCGGTTTCAGGAACGGTTTTCGGAACCTTCATCGGCATCCTTTTCGATCTCCTTTTTGATCCCGGATGAGGCATCTTTGAATTCACGTATGCCCTTACCCAGCCCTTTGGCTAATTCGGGAATACGTTTGGCGCCAAATAATAGCAAAACCACGGCAAAAATCAAGATTATTTCCATTGTGGATAAATTGCCGAAAACTAAGAAAAGCAAAGTATCAGATTTAAACATGGCTAAATGGTTAATTCGCAAATATAACCCTCAGGTCGGGGATTTGGGACACCATAACCGCAGGACTTGCGGACCTTTAGAAATCCAACCCCAGACTAATGACCCAGGCGGGTGGTAAAGCCTTTCCATTCTCCCAAGGCCATGCTCGATCTACCCGAAGAGAATAGCCCAATACATTGGCTCGTAATCCTAAACCATAGGACCAGAGAATCGGTGAATGGCCTTGAACCAAATCTACCCTGACCGGGCCATGGGTAATTTGTGTTGGAAAGAGTGTGCTATCGTTTTTCATGAATTGTCCCCGATTCCAAACCGTTGCAGCATCAGCAAATCCATAAACACGCAAACTTCTCCAAAAATCCGATCCCACCGGAATAGCGGACCTTAAAGCTGAAAATGCCAGGCGCAATTCAGAACCCACTGAGAGAAAAGCGGATCCATTCCGGGTATTGATGGGTAGACCTTTCACCGGGGCCGCCAAAGCGTACATCAAAACCTTATCCCTAGAGGGACGGGGCATATCCCCATTGAAACGAGGCGACAACCACTGCTCCACACCTCCTGCCATGTACGATGCCCTTGTAGGGCCGTACGAATATTGAAAGCTCAAACGGTTCGCCCAAACCAGTCCCGAAATTAATCCTGTATAGGATCTCGCATCCATTCCTCCTAGACTAGAGGACCCGGTGCGTCCCCCTGAAAAAAGATAATTTTCATGGAATACCTTCAGAAGAAACCCGTCGCTGGTCCACCCCATTGCTTGCTTGCTTTGGTCACACATGGCTTCAAAGCGAATGCCCGTGCATTGTTCGGTAATATCGATATTGCCTTTGGGAAAATCAGGATTTAATGGCCCCCTGTCCACAGAAGCCATATGTCCCATGATTACTGAAAAACCTATAGAACGACTTATCGGATAGGTCGTCGAAGCATACAATTCGAGCATACTCTGAACAGGCCCCGTCGGAGCCCTCCCGAATCCCGGGTTGTTGTACGGCTGATCCACGGGCAGCATCGAATAGACTCCCATTAACCTCCAATCGATCAAGCTTTTAAGATTCTCGTAAAGCAAATAGGTCTGGAAATTGGTGAGGGATTGTAGCAACAAAGCCCCTGCAGACAAGATTCGATCTTCGGGCACATCCGAAAGACTTAGACGCATAACGGCACCAGGCTGAGCATGCAGCATATGCAATGGGCTAGCAGACAACAATGGCATTCGGCCCATTAATATATTGTTACCCGCCTGCATACTGACATTGTCCAAGGCAGACGACCGAACGTAAGACCCCCGACGAGAAGAAATTTTTCCGGATTGCGGTCTGGACGCAAATAACTTCTTAATGGACAAACCCAAAGAGGTATTGCCTTCTGCATCTTGGGAAGGCCCAAAGGATGTAACCGTAGTCCCAACCTGAATCGGGGGTGAACTTGCCTCTGAGGTCCACAAATTCATCAGGCCAAGGTTTGCTGGCAATAGTGACCCTGTCATTCCAGGGTTTAAGCTTTTGGAACGCAATTCCCATCCTTGTCTTTGATCATCCTTTCGCCACGAACTTATGGGAATAGTCTCTGGATTTAAACCCACGATTCGAACCGAATCGAATCTGTCACGGTATCCAAGGGTAGCTTTTGTGGTTAAAACCTCATTGCCCACGATGAGTTGATTACTGAGAATCCCAGCCTCATGCCACGCAAGGTTAAGCGCGACAGGAGGTAGAGCTTCCGGTATATGGGCCGTATCATCCCATCGACCCATGAAACGGATCCGATACCCGCTACGGTCGGATAGCCATAACAATTTTCCGCCTTGAAGGGGTAGAGGCGAAGCAATAACTTCAGAATCCGATTCGAACAATCGGATTGGCTTCGATATAGGATTCAAATCCAACCTGGAAATACCGTGTATTTGCCTAATGCTTGGACTGGGACCGCGCAATACATGGAATGAATCCATAGGGACTGTATATGCGTAAACAACGGACTGTGATCCTGGAGCAAAGCGGATATCCATTTTCTCCAAACTATCCATCAGCAAAAGACGCCACTTTTTGTTACTTAGACTGCATGCGAGTAATCTGGAATGATTCCCTCTGAGGCCAGCAACAACCAAAGTTCTACCGTCTTGTGACCAATCCAACGACTGAACCCAGTCCAATTCTTTCATAACCTGTAGCTCAGCAATCCAACGACCGTCAGGTTGTTTTTGAACATCCGTAAGAAAGAGCTCTTGGCCGAAATCCCCAATCACGACCAGCCGTTGTCCTCCGGGATGCCATGCCAATACAGGAAAAGAAGAAGCGCCCACAGCCCGAACAAAAGAGCTTCGATAAACCTCCGTTAGTTTTTTGGAGCCCCTCTCGTAGACATAAACCCTGTATCGACCTCTTTGATAAGCCACGAAGGCAATATTCTTGCCCTTGGAGTCAAGACGAATCCTCCCTTTGGATACGCCACGCAGCTCTGAAATTTCCAATGCATCCCGAACCAAAGCAGACTCTACAGAATCGCGTGCAGTTTCTGTTTGATATTCTGCCAGAATTCCAGCAACAAAGGCTCCATACGTTTCTTTATTCAAACTACGAAAAGCGGATTGGACCTGTCGCTGGGACCTTGCCGCCAGGAGCAATTGTGTCGCACTTCCACTGCCGTTGATGCGGATGTAACGATGCCAAAACAAGACCCCGGCAAGTTCCGGCCTCTGACGGACCAGCTCCCCGTATCTAGGTTTAGTTCGCCCTCTTAGCCATTCGCGCAATTCCTGGTCCATCGAAGCTGTCCAGCCGGAACCCCAATACCGAGCAAGGCCTTCGGTGAACCAAGAGGGCAGGACCAATAAAGCCCGATTCTGAATGCGCTCAAATGAATTGCCGCCATAGACGATTTCAGCGATAAGAATTCGAACGATGCCTTCACGTATTTGGGCAACCATGGAGGCCGAAAACTGATCAGCGCAGACTGGTACTTTGTTCCCTGGTGCAGGGAAATTCCAACCGGTATTGTAATATAATTTTTCTCTGTTCAAGTTGCTCTCCTGCCACTCAAGGTGACTTCGGTAGATCAACAACTGGTAGGGTTGTTCTGGGCGTACATTGAATTGCTGTTCTAAATTGGAACTCATAGAAGGCAACACTTTATGAACCCAATCGGCTGTATGCTCTAAGCCAACTGGATAATAGATTCGGTGCGGCCCGGATTCCAGAAATTGCCAATTGGGCACAACCTTTTGGCGTTGATTCGACCCAAATGGAGTCATTTGTATCTGCAATTGCGCATGGGCTTGGAAGACACCGCTCGGAAGAAAAACCCATATTACCCACCAAGGGCGAATGAAAACACCGGGAATCCGAAACGTTAAACTTCCGATCCAAAGACTTTTCTTTCGACTTAGGTTCATATTTACAAAATTACTTAAATTCGAGCCCCAATAAGGCAACCCCGTTGATTCTATCCCATGATTACAACCTTCACTTTTAATCCCTTTCAAGAAAACACCTATCTTCTGTCCGCACCCAAAGGGGATACCATCTTGATTGATCCGGGTTGCTATTCCCCCGCCGAAGAGAAAAACTTGTCCGATTACATGATAAACCAAGGTTTGAAGCCAGTGATGCTGCTTTTGACCCATGCCCACCTGGACCATATCCTCGGAAATCATTGGGTACACAAAACATTCGGCCTAAGACCCCAAATGCATGCCTTGGATTTGCCCGATTTGCACCGTCTTGAAGCCTATGCCGCTATGTTCGGTGTACAAGTTAAGGCCTCTCCGGATCCGGAAAAATTTTTGGTCCATGGGGACAAAATCCAATGGGCTGGACCTGAAATTCAGGTTATGCAGGCGTCTGGGCATTCTCCCGGTAGTTTGTGCTTTTATATCAAGGAACTAAACAGCATTGTGTCAGGGGATGTGCTCTTTGAAGGAAGCGTTGGGCGAACAGATCTTCCCGGGGGTGATCATTCCACGCTGCTTCAGTCCATTCATCGGGTTTTGATGACCTTACCTGGAAACACAACGGTATATCCCGGACATGGGCCAATCACAACCATTGAGCAGGAGCGTGAACACAATCCCTTCCTTCAAGAAAATTAATTAAAATCACAGTTCCTAACACCTCGTCCTTCAAAATTTTTCGAAAAAATCTACTCAATGACGGGCATAGAGCCCTCGGCAGCGTTAGGTTTTCCCAAGGCTCCAAGGTCAAACATCAAAGAGAATCGTAAGGTATTCGCCAAAGGATTGGTCTGCAATTGACCGATTGGAAGCAGGTAGGAGAAATTTAAATTAAACACATTGTACTGCAAGCCCATTCCTGCCGTAAAATATTGCCTTCCGCCCTTGGTTGGATGCTCGTACATGTAGCCACCCCTTAAGGCGAAAACTTGATTATAAAGATATTCCACCCCGATCGAGGGATTGATCTCCCTCAACTCTTCTTTGAAACCATCCGGGGCATCATTGAAGGAGCCCAGCATCCCTTCGATCACCGATTTCTGATTCGGGTCATCCCCCCTTTCAATCACAGGAACACCGGCAAGAATAACAATTCGATTCAAACTGTCTCGTTTATAGACCGGATTGGTCGGCACCAATAATTTGTTAAGATCCAAAGAAAACGAAACTTTGTTATAGCGATCAATTACCGTGGTGATGGTGGTACCTAACCTTAAATTAGCAGGTATAAAACTGGTCTGCCCGGATTCAGAATAGGCCATTTTATTCCCCATATTGCTGATGACAAGGCCCGCGGCAATATTCCCATCTTTGCCAAACATTCGACGAGAGCGGTTGTAGTAAAAAGAGAGGTCTCCCGCCACTGCGGTACCTGCTTTGAATTGATTATTCGGATCAAATCCTGCCGCAAGATTCGAGTAAACATAACGTAATCCGACACCTACGCTAAATTCATCGCTCAATTTACGAGAATAGGAACCGTCGACAGCGAATTCATTGGGATTGAACGTCCCCAAAGAAGCGCCATTGATGTCCGTGAAATTGATATCCCCCAAAGAAAAGTACCGCATTGAAACACCGACTGCTTGCAAATTATCAAGGCGGAAATAGCCACTGACATAAGCCAAGGAAACATCAGGGACGAGATTGCGTAACCATGGAGTATAATTCATGGCGATTCCGCTATTATTTTCGACAAAACTGAGCTTAGCCGCATTCCAAAACATTGAATTTGCGTCCGGACTAATGGCGACCCCCACATCCCCCATAGCCCCAGAACGCGCATCCGGCGAAATCATCAAAAATGGAACTGCCGTGGTGATGGTATTCAAGTTACCGCCTCCCAATGGACCTGGGGTAGTTGTTTGTCCATTTGCGCCCCACGCGCTTGATAGAATCAAACCAATAAAAGTTGCTGACTTGAAAGCAAGAATTCTGAATTTGGGACGCAATATCATAGAATCG
>Ga0194121_10003727_pt1 | contig 22778 bp, 16 predicted proteins | sample TA2MahCa50mmetaG_FD_148609 | JGI IMG/M metagenome (GOLD analysis project Ga0194121, IMG submission 148609) | Freshwater microbial communities from Lake Tanganyika, Tanzania - TA2015020 Mahale Deep Cast 50m | ecosystem: Environmental > Aquatic > Freshwater > Lake | place: Tanzania: Lake...
GGTCGCGGCGCTGTTCGGCGTCGCGGCGACGGCGGGGCTGGCGGCAGCGCTGTCGCGCGCGCTCGGCGGCGGGATCGGCGACTATTCGCACGTGCTGCGCCTCCTGCTGGCGAAGCTCGAGCACGGCGGCGTCCTGCCGGCCGATCCGCGGCAGCTCGACTTCGAGGCGCGCCTCCTCTGGCAGGGACCGTTCGACACGGCGAGCCCGACCGCGCTGTGGCTCGGTCTCGGCATGGGCGGTGTCGCACTGTTGCTGCTGGCGGCGTGGCAGTTGCCGGCGTGGCTGCGCGGGCGCGGGAGGGACGACCGCGTTCTGCTCGGCGGCTTCGGCCTGCTGACGCTGTTCGCGGCGTGGATGGTGGCGCGGACCGAGGTGGTGGCGGCGGTGGCGGCGCCGGTGGCGGCGGTGATGCTGGCGGCGGCGCTGCCCCAGGCGGGACTGCGGCTGGCGGGCGGCATCCTCGCGGTGGCCTGCGTGGCGCCGTCGGTCGCGGCCTGGCTGCCGAACCACTTCGTCGACTGGTACTCGGTGCCGCGCCGGGATGCGGCGCGTCGCGTGCTGACCGATGCCAACGGTCGCCCGCAGCTGGTCCGCCATCCGCGCCAGCACGCGTTGCCGCGGCTGCTGGCGTGGATCGACGCCAGGGTGCCGCCGGGCGAGCCGATCTGCGCCGACATGGTCACGTCGACCGCGATCCTCGCCCACACCGGCCACCCGATCGTGATCCAGCCGAAGTACGAGTCGCGCGAGAGCCGGGCGCGCATCGAGCGCCTCTTGAACGCGCTCTACCGCGGCACGACCGACGACGTGGCGGCGCTGCTCGATGGCTGGCGCTGCCCCTGGTTCGCCGTCGACCTGAACGGGCTCGGCGTCGGCTCGCTCTACCTCGCCGGCCTCAAGGACGACGGCAGCGAGCGGCCCGACCCCGGCTCCGCCGCCGCCCGCTTCCTCGATCCGCGCGCCCCCGCGATCCCCGGCTTCGAGCTGGTCTGGCGCTCGTCGGAGGAGCCTGGGCGCGAAATGCACCGCGTCTACCGCCGGGTCGCCGCGCGCTGAGGGTGCGGCCGACCGGTCGCCGCCGCTCGACCTGGAGAGCCCTTCCCGCCGATGAGCGAAGCTCCGCCCCCGGGACAGGCTCGACAAGCCCCTGGAGAAACCGGAGACTGCCCCGCCTTTTCGCCCCCCGAAAACGGGCGCAGATGCACCGCGGCACGGGCTCGCGGAGCCGCGCCACCGACTCGAGCCAGGGACCGCTCTCACGATGCTGCAAGCCTTCATTCCCCGGGAGAGCGAGCCGGGCGAGACGCGCGTCGCCGCCACTCCCGAGACGGTCAAGAAGCTGATCGCCGCCGGCCTCGCCATCGCGATCGAGCGCGGCGCCGGCGAGCGCGCCTCCTTCACCGACGCGGCCTACACCGCGGCCGGCGCGACGATCGTCGCTGACCGCAAGACTGGCCTCGCCGCCGCGGACCTCGTCCTCCAGGTGCAACCGCCGCGCGACGCCGGCGAACAGCCGAAGGCGGGTGCGGCGCTGGTCGCGTTCCTCTATCCGGCGGCGCGCCGCGACCTGATCCGGCGCTTCGCCGAGGGCAACGTCACGACGTTCGCGATGGAGCTGATCCCGCGGATCTCGCGCGCGCAGCAGATGGACGCGCTCTCCTCGCAGAGCAACATCGCCGGCTACAAGGCGGTGCTCTTGGCGGGCGACCACCTCGGCAAGCTGATGCCGATGCTGATGACCGCGGCCGGGACGATCACGCCGGCGCGCGTGGTGATCCTCGGCGCCGGCGTCGCGGGCCTCCAGGCGATCGCGACGGCACGCCGGCTCGGGGCGCTCGTGGAAGTCTCCGACATCCGGCCAGCCGTCAAGGAGCAGGTCGAGAGCCTCGGCGCGAAGTTCATCGAGGTCGCCGTCAAGCAGGACGCCGAGGACAAGGGCGGCTACGCCAAGGAGGCCTCCGCCGAATACAAGGCGGCGCAGGCGGCGGCGCTCGCGAAGAAGGTCGCCGACGCCGACATCGTGATCTGCACCGCGCTGATCCCGGGCAAGCCGGCGCCGAAACTCCTGCCCGCCGCGATGGTGCAGGCGATGCGGCCGGGCAGCGTGATCGTCGATCTCGCCGCCGAGCAGGGCGGCAACTGCGAGCTCACCAAGCCGGGCGAGACCAGCGTGACCGCGAACGGCGTCACCATCCTCGCCGCGAAGAACGTCCCGGCGCTGGTGCCGGTCCACGCCAGCGACATGTACGCGAAGAACCTCGTCTTCTTCGTGAAGCACCTGCTGAAGGGCGGGGCGCTCAACATCGACCGCAACGACGAGATCACCGCCGGCTGCCTCGTGACGCACGGCGGCCAGGTGGTGCACGCGCCGACCGCGGCGCTGCTGACCCAGGGAGTCGCCTCGTGACCTCGCTGCTCGTTTCGCTCCCGCTGCTGCTGCCCTCCGCGGCCGGCGACCAGAACTTGGCGCTGATCGCCGAGCTCACCGTCTTCGTGCTGGCGGTCTTCCTCGGCATCGAGGTGATCAACAAGGTGCCGCCGACGCTGCACACCCCGCTGATGTCGGGCAGCAACGCGATCTCCGGCATCACCGTGGTCGGTGCGCTGCTCTCGTCGCTGTCGGGTTCGGCGACGACGACCAACGTGCTGGCGTGCATCGCCATCGCGGCGGCGATGGTGAACGTGGTCGGCGGCTTCCTCGTGACCGACCGCATGCTCAAGTTCTTCAAGAAGCGGTGAGCGGCCCTCCCCCATGAACGAGATCGCCGTCCCGCTCTGCTACCTGCTGGCCGCCGTCGCCTTCATCGTCGGCCTCAAGATGATGTCGACCGTGAAGGGAGCGCGCCGCGGCAACGCGATGGCTGCGCTCGGCATGGCCATCGCCATCGTCGGCACGCTCGCCCAGCGCGTCGACTTCGACTGGACCTGGATCGTCGCCGGCGCGGCGGTCGGCTCGCTGCTGGGCGGCTGGCTCGCCTACCGCGTGCCGATGACCGCGATGCCCGAGTTCGTCGCGATGTTCAACGGGCTCGGCGGGCTGGCGTCGGCGCTGGTGGCGCTGTGCGACCTGCTCCACTGGTCGGAGCGGACGAAGGATGTCGAACTGACGCCGGCAAGCGCGCTCGGCTGGACCTGGGTGATCGCGCTGGTCTTGAGCCTCGCGATCGGCACCATCACCTTCACCGGCAGCATGGCGGCGTGGCTCAAGCTCTCCGGCAAGGTGAACAAGGGCGAGCCGGTGCTGCTGCCGGGGCGCCACGCCATCAACGTGGCGCTCGGCGTGGTGGTCGTCGCCGTGTCGATCTGGCTCGGCGGCTTCGCGGCTTCGCACGGCGTCCAGACCGGCGCCGCGATCGCGATCGCCGTGGTCGCCGGGCTGCTCGGCTGGCTGCTGGTGCTGCCGATCGGCGGCGCCGACATGCCGGTCGTGATCTCGCTGCTGAACAGCTACTCGGGCGTGGCGGCGGCGACCACCGGCTTCGTGCTGAAGAACGACGCGCTGATCATCTCGGGCGCGCTGGTCGGGGCGTCGGGGCTGATCCTGACCCAGATCATGTGCAAGGCGATGAACCGCTCGCTTGGCAACGTGATCGCGGGCGGCTTCGGCCAGACCTCGAGCGGCGCGGGCGGCGAGAAGAAGAAGAGCTCCTACACCAAGGTGAAGAGCTGCAGCGCCGAGGACACGGTCGCGATCCTCGAGTCGGCGCGCAGCGTGATCTTCGTGCCGGGCTACGGGCTCGCCGTCTCGCAGGGCCAGCACGCGATCCGCGAGCTCGCCGACCTGCTCGAGGCGAAGGGGATCCAGTGCCGCTACGCGATCCACCCGGTCGCGGGGCGCATGCCGGGCCACATGAACGTGCTGCTGGCCGAAGCGAACGTCCCCTACGAGCAGCTGGTCGAGATGGACGCGATCAACCCGACGTTCAAGGAGACCGACGTCGTCATCGTCGTCGGCGCCAACGACGTCGTGAACCCGGTCGCCCGCAACCAGGTCGGCAGCCCGATCTACGGCATGCCGATCCTCGACGTCGACCAGGCGCGCACGATCTTCGTGATCAAGCGCAGCCTCTCGCCCGGTTTCGCCGGCATCGACAACCCGCTGTTCGAGGCCGACAACGCGCTGATGATCTTCGCCGACGCGAAAGAGGCGCTGCTGCAGATGGCGGCGGGCTTCAAGGGCAAGTAGCTCGAGGGCAAGCAGTCGCCGGCGCGCGTCGCGAGGGCGACGGAGTCGGCTCCAGCGAAGCGCAGTTCACGGCACTCCCGCGGGCGGGCCGGGCGGCGCGGCGGGCGGTTCGGGCTCGGCGCGCGGGCGCAGCAGCGATGCGACGATCGAGCCCGACAGCAACACCGCGATCACGGTGAGCGACACCAGGATCGGCACCTTCACCCAATCGGACGCGACCATCTTCGCGCCGACGAAGAGCAGCACGAAGGCGAGTCCGTACTTGAGGTAATGGAAGCGATCGATGATCCCGGCCAGGAGGAAGTAGAGAGCGCGCAGGCCGAGGATCGCGAAGATGTTCGAGGTGAAGACGATGAACGGGTCGAGCGTCACGGCGAAGATCGCCGGGATCGAGTCGACGGCGAAGACGACATCGGTCGCCTCGATCGTGACCAGCGCCATCAGGAGCGGCGTCGAGACCAGCCGGCCGTTCTCCCGGACGAAGAAGTTCTGGCCGTGGAGCATCGGCGTCGACGGCACGATGCGACGGAACAGTCGCACCAGCGGGTTCTTCTCCGGATGGGGCTCCTCCGAGCCGGCGAAGAACAACTTGATCCCGGTGATCAGCAAGATCCCGCCGAAGACGTAGATCGCCCAATGGAAGCGGCTGATCAACGCCGTGCCGAGACCGATGAAGAGCGCGCGCAGGACGAGCGCCCCGATGATCCCCCAGATGAGCACGCGGTGCTGCAGCGCCGCCGGAATGCGCAGCGCCCCGAAGATCACGACGAAGACGAAGATGTTGTCGACCGAGAGCGCCTTCTCGATCACGTAGCCGGCGGTGAACTCGAGCGCCCGCTCCGGCCCGAACCACCACCAGACGCCGAGGTTGAACACGCCGGCGAGCGAGACCCAGACCAGGCTCCATCCGGCCGCCTCGCGCAGGCTCACCTGATGCGCCTGCTTGTGGAAGACGCCGAGGTCGAGCGCGACCATCAGCAGCACGAAGAGGAGGAACCCGCCCCAAAGCGCGGGACTGCCGATCGACGCGATGAGCAGCATGGGGCGAACCGATCTCCGGAGGGAGGAATCGCGAAGGGCGGGGATCATGGCGTCCACGCGGCCAGATGCACGCGAAACCGGAGGACGGCGTCGCGTTGCCGCGGTCGAAGGCCGTAGGCTGCCCATCCGTCCCGGAGATCGCGCCCCCCGGAGCGTGCGCATGCGTCGAGCGGCCCGCCTCGCCCTCGTCCTTCTCGGCGCCACCGCGTCCATCCTTGCCGCGCCGCGGCCGATCCCCGACACCCTGATCCTCAAGGGCGGCAAGCGGCTCGAGGACGTCGTCGTCTCGCGCCAGGACGACGCCTTCGTCGTCGTGAACCCGTGGAATTCGCGCTGGCCCGAGATGACCTTCGAGATCCCGGAGAAGAACCGGATCGCGCGGGACAAGGTCGAGCAGGTGATCGTCGCCGAGCGGCCGCTGGTGGAGTATCGGCAGGCGGCGGCGAAGCGCGGCCTGACCGCGGCCGATCATCTTGCGCTGGCGCGCCGCTGCGTCGAGCTCGGACTGAAGGACGAAGCGCTGGTCGAGGCGCGCCGCTGCCTCGCGCTCGCCCCCGACGACGCTGCGGCGCTGCCGCTCGCCGGCGGTCGCACGGCCTTCGAGACCTTCGCGAAGGGCAATCCCGACGTCGATCCGGCGCTCGCGGAGCTCGAGCGGCGCTACCTGGCGGCGACCGACTCCGGCGAGCGCGCCGCGTTGCTGAAGGAGATGAAGGCGGGCGGGTCGACCCGCCCGGTGGCGTGGCTCGAACGCGCGCATCGTTCGGCGGCGCAGCCGAAGGGGCGGCGCGAGAAGATCCGCCTGACGCTGCACAGCGAGCAGGCGCCCGGCGCCACCTACTGCCTGCTGGTGCCGAAGAGCTACGACCCGCGCGTGCCGACCGGGCTGGTGATCGCGCTGCACGGCGGCGGCCGCGGCGGCGTCGATCCGACGCTGGTCACCGGCAGCGGCGAGGAGGCGATGCCGTTCTACGTCGACGTCGCGGAGAAGTACGGCGTCATCGTCGCCTGCCCCACCGCGCTGGCGGCGCCCTGGTCGCATCCGAAGAACGAACCGCTGATCGATGCGCTCCTCGAGGAGTTGCAGCTGCTCTGGAACATCGACGAGAACCGCATCTGGCTTACCGGCCACTCGATGGGCGGCGGCGGGACGTGGCATTGGGGGCCGAAGCGGGCCGAGGTGTGGGCCGCATTCGCGCCGTGCGCCGGCTGGGGCGGACCGGCCACCGGCGGCCTGCCCGTCTACATCTATCACGGCAGCGACGACGCGATCGTCGGGCCCGACTCCGACCGCGCCTCCGCGCGCATCCTGGCCGGCGACAAGAAGCGCCCCGACTTCGTCTACACCGAGGTCGATCAGGTCGGCCACGGCTTCCCCGACTGGGTGGTCGACGACCTGTTCAAGTTCTTCACCGGACGCTGGAAGGACCGCGGGAAGAAGCGCGCCACGGCGCCGCAGTCGTCGTTCCTGCGCAAGGCGAGCAAGGAGGAGGTGCGCTGCTTCGGCGATCCGGCGACGCCACCGGCTGCCGACGCTGCCGTCGACGGAGCCGACGCGACCTTGGCGGCGCTGATCGCGCGACTCGAGAAGGGCGGCGGCAGCGGCGAGGAAGCCGTGGCCGAGCTCGCAAGACGGCGCGACGCCACCACGGTGAAAGCGGTCGGACGGGTCCTGGCTGCGCGCAAGGGCGCGCGCGCCGCGAGCAGCGATGCGCGCGTGCTCGCGGCGCGGACGCTCGGCGAGCTCGCTCTGGCCGAGTGCATCAAGCCGCTGGCAGCGGCGGCCGACGACGACGACTTCCGCGTGGTCGACGCGGTGGCCACGGCGCTCGGCCGCTGCCCCGGCGCCGAGGCGCGCGAGCCGCTGCAGCGCGTCGCGCGCCGCATGGGCGCGTTCTTCGAGGAGTCGCGCCGCGGCGACAGCCTCGTCTTCACCGAATACAAGATCCGCTGCGAGAGCTTCGGCCGGCTGTGCGACGCCTTCGCCGCGCAACGCGACGCCGCCACGGCGCTGCCCGCGCTGCGCGACGAGCTGGTCGCCCGGCTGCTGGCGCCGAAGAGCCCCTACCGCATCCCCACCGACGAGCGGTTCGACGAGATCCCCGGCGCGGCGCGCCTCGCGCTGGTCCGGAAGCTCCGCGCCTGCCTCGTCGCCCTCGCGAGCCGGGACGGCGCCGCGCTGCTCGAAGCGACCGCCGCCGCGTGGCCCGACGAAGCCGCACTGGTGAAGGAGTGCCGCGAGGGAGCCGCGCAGCTCTAGTGCGCGTAGCCGAGCGCGCGCAGCACCTCGAGCTCTTCCGGTGAGGGAACCACCGGCGCGGCGTTGCCGGCGCCGAGTTCGAGCCAGAAGAGCGCCTCTCCCGGCTTCGGCGGCGCCAGCGTGGCGCCGGCGAGCGGCGCCAGGTCGGCGCGACGCAGCCGCAGCGGCAGGGGCTGCGGGTCCGCGGCGGTGCCGACGCGGACGCCGCGCTCGAGCGCCTCGCCGTCGAGCGTGACCGCGAGGTCGATCTTGCCCCCGCGGCACCAGCAGACCAGCTCGAGGCGCTCGCTGGTCATCGTGGTCTCCAAGACCAGCTGACGGCGGGCGAGGTCGAGGGAGAAGTCGCGCTCGTCGGGCGCGGGACGGGCGGCGAAGTTGGCGTCGAAGAGGTCGTCGGTGGCGATCGCGATGCGCAGCTTCGCGCCCGCTCGGCCCTGCACGCGCAGGTGGAAGCGGCCGCGCTGCAGGTGCTCCCAGCGGAAGGCGTCGAGCTGCGCGCGCGCGCGGGCGACCACTTCCGGGTGCGCCGCCTTCACGTCGTGCTTCTCGGCCGGGTCCGCCACGATGTCGTAGAGCGCCTCGGTGTGGAACCACGGGTCGTGCAGGTACTTGAAGCGTCCCTGCAAGACCCCCTTCTCCGCCGAGCTGTCGTAGCTCGGATACTCGAGGAAGACCGGCCGCTCGCCGCGTCCCTCCGCCGCGAGCAGATCGCAGCCGGAGAAGCTCTCCGGAGCAGGCAAGCCGACGGCGGCGAGCAGCGTCGGTGCAAGGTCGATCGACGCGACCGGTTCGGCGCGCGTCGTGCCCTCGCCGCGTCCCGGCACCCGCACCAGCAGCGGGATGTGCACCTGGTCGTCGAACAGCGTGTAGCCGTGGTGGTAGTGGCCGTGGTCGCCGAGTCCCTCGCCGTGGTCGGCCACCAGCGCGACGATCGTCCGCTCCCACATCCCGGTGCGCTGCAGCGCGTCGATCACCTTGCCGATCGCCTGATCGATCTCCGCGACTTCGGCGTCGTAGTAGTCGCTGACGAAGTGCTGGTCGGCGACGGAGAGCGGCGGCGGCTTCGGCGGCCCCTCGTGGGTGAACCAGCGCCGCCCCGGCCGCGGATCGAGCACCTGGAACGGCACCTCGCGGTTGCGGCCGCCGAAGCGGCCGTCGTAGTCGGGGTCGGTGAACTCCTTCCGCAGCGCCGCGTCGGTCGTGTAGGGCAGGTGCGGATCCATCATGTGCCAGAACAGGAAGAACGGCGTCGTCGTGTGCTGCTCGATGAACTGCGTGACGAGCGGCGCGTCGAGCTCGACCGATTCGAGTCCGAGCCGCTGCCACGCGACCGCGCCTGGCACGGCGTAGCTCTCGAAGCCTTGATCGAGACCGTACTCGGGCGAGATCAAGTGGTTCGCGGTGATGCCGACGGTCTCGTAGCCGGCCCGCGCCAGCGCGTCGGCGAGCGTCGCGATGCCGGGTTCGAGCGGCGTCCACTCGTCGTGGCCGCCCCGGCCGGCGCCGTGCTGCGACGGATACTGCGAGGTGAGGATCGAGCTGAAGCTCGGCAGCGTCCACGGCGCCTGCGAGCGCGCCTGCGTGAAGAGGACGCCGCCGCTCGCCAGTCGCTCGACGTTCGGCGTGGTCGCGCGGTCGTAGCCGAAGGCGGAGAGGCGATCGGCGCGCAGCGTGTCCACCGCGATCACCAGCACGTTCACGCCGACGGGAGCCTCTGCGTGCGGCTCGACCCGCGGGTTGGCGACGACGACGAGGTCGAGCGCATCGGGCTCGCCGACGTCGCTGCAGGAAAAGGCGAGGCGACCGCGCCTCCCTGCGGCCGGCGCGAGGTCGACGCGGGCGTGGAGCCAGCAGCGCTGGGTCGGATCGTTCTTCGGGTCGAACTCGAAGGCGCCGAGCGGCAGCGCCGTTCCGCCCGCGGGCGTGAAGCTCACGTCGATGCGCGCCCCGTCGCCGGCCGCGCTGAAGCAGGCCGGCACCATCGCGTAACTGAAACGCAGCTGCGGCGCGGTGGCCGCTTCCGGCAGCGCGACGTCGAACTCGAGGTGGCGCCCCGGCAGCAACAGCGCCGAGTCGCGCGTCGTCTCCTTGACCGCGCCGTCGTCGTCGAGCGTCACCCGCAGCCGCCACGGCGTGCGCGCGGCGTCGCGATCGGTCGCGCGCAGCCCTCCCACCAGCTGCGCGACGATCTGCGGCTCGTCCTGCACCTGCTCCGACAAGTGCAGTTCGTCGAACCACGTGGTCGCCTCCGCGCTGCCGCCGCTGCGATGGACGAGGCGCACCTCGAGCGAGCCAGTGCGCGAGTCGGTGAGCGGCAGCTCGACCTCGAAGCGATCCCAGTCGCCGGGCTCGCGCTGCCGCGTGGCGCGATGGGTCGCGATCAGCGACGGCGCGAAGCGCTCGAACAGGGTCGGGTCGGCGATGGCGCCGGCGTGCTCGAGCACCCGCACCACCTCGCGCGCGCTCGCTTCGTCGGGAGCGGGATGGCCGGCGAGGCGGACGCGTCCGCGCAGCACGTAGCGGGTGAGCGGCTTCGCCGCGACGACGAAGCAGAGGAAGCTGCCGTCCTCGCTCAGCTGCGGCCCGAGTCGCAACGCGCCGCCCGCGACGCCGCCGTCGCGGGTGAGCGCCGCGACCGACCAGGGATCGGCCTCGAACCGTGTGTCGCGACCGACGCGGCGCGCGACCCACGCCTTGCGCGCGAAGTCGGGCTCGAAGCCAAGGGGGAGCGCGGTCGCGGCGGCCGCGGCCGTGCCGGCCGGGAGCGCCGCGGCGTCGGCATCGACGAGGTGGTCGAAGAGGCGCAGTCGGCGTGGCGCCGGCGCGGTCGCTGCTGCGTCGGTGGTGGCAGCTTCCTGAGCGCCGAGGGCCGCGAATCCGGCCAGCGCGAACGTGAGTGCGATCGACATCGGGGTGCGTGCTCCGGAACCGGCTCGAGCCGACGCGTCAGGAAGCGGTTCTACAAGCTCGGTTGCAGCCCGGCATGATGGCACGCCGCTGCAACGGAGGAGTCGACGCCATCAGACGCGATCCCTGCTCGCCCTTTGCGGCCGCCCGGCGACCGCCTCGATTCCTGCGGCACGGACTGGCCAGCGTCACCGCCGCATGGATGCTCTGGCCGGCGGCCTGCACGGAACGGCCGCCCGCGCGCACCGCCCCCCCGCCGCTCGTCGCGGGACTCGCGCAGCCGGGACTCTCGGCGCGCGCACGTGGCAACGTGCTGCTCGGCGAGCTCGGTTGCGTGCTGTGCCACGAGCCGGAGGCCGGCGCGGCGACCGTTGACGGCAGAGTCGGTCCCGACCTCGCGACCGTCGGCGAGCGCGTGCAGGCCGACTGGATCGCCCGCTTCCTCGCCGCTCCGCATGCCGTCGCGCCCGGCACGCCGATGCCCGACCTGCTGCGCGATCGCGGCGAAGCCGCGCGGCTGCAGGCCGCCGACCAGCTGTCGCACTACCTGCGCTCGTTCGCCGCGGCGACCGCGGAGGCCGAGGCGAGCGACCCCGCCGCCGCGACGCGCGGCCGGTCGCTCTTCCACGAGATCGGCTGCGTGGCGTGCCACGCGCCGCGCGACGCGGCGGGGAACGAACTCGCGACGCCCGCTTCGGTCCCGCTCGGCAACCTGGCGGCGAAGTACACGACGAAGGGGCTGCGCACGTTTCTGCTCGCGCCGCACCTGGCGCGCCCGGCGGCCCGCATGCCGGACTTCCACCTGAGCCCGACCGAGTCGCACGAGCTCGCCCACTTCCTGCTGGCCGGTCCCGCGCCTGGCGATTCCTCCGCGGCGATGGCGTCGTCGTCGCCACCACCGGCCGCGGTCGATCCTGTCCGAGTTGCCGCGGGTCGCGCGCTCTTCGCCGCGAACGGCTGCGTCCATTGTCATGCGCTGGCCGATCCCGCCCGACCGGCGGCGCAGCGTCCGCGACCGCTACGCGAGCTCCGTGCGTCGCGCGGCTGCATGTCCGACGACGTCGGTCCGTGGCCGTCCTATTCGCTCAGCCTGGAGCAGCGCGGCGACCTCGCGGCCGCGTTGACCCCTGGAACTGCTGAGAAAGACGAAGACAACGACGAGCAGCGGATCGCACAGCTGCTCGCCTCGCGCAACTGCACGGCGTGCCACGCGCGCGCTGAGTTGGGCGGCGTCTCCACCGAGCGCGCGCCCTATTTCGTCACCACCGATCCGAACATCGGTGCGGAGAGCCGGCTGCCGCCGCCGCTGACCGGCGTCGGGGCCAAGCTGCAGCGTGACTGGCTCGCCGCTGCGATCAGCCATGGCCAAGCGGCGCGCCCCTACCTGCGCACCCGCATGCCGGGCTTCGGTCTCCGCTTCGGCGCCGAGCTTTCCGAACGGCTGGCGCGCCGCGACACGTTGCCGCCGCTCGAGGTCGCGCCGCTGCCCGCGGACGAGAAAGAGGCGCGTGCCGTCCTCGACCTCGGCCGCGAGCTCATCGGCGACAAGGGGATGAGCTGCATCACCTGCCACGCCTTCGCCGGCGATCGCGTCGGCACGATGGGCGCGATCGACCTGGTCGAATCGACCGGCGAGCGGCTGCGCCCGCAGTGGTTCGCGCACTTCCTGCGCACGCCCGTCGCCATGAAGCCCGGCACGCTGATGCCGGAGTACTTCCCTGGCGGCGTCTCGGCGCGTCCCGAACTCGGCGACGGCGACGTCGCGCGCCAGATCGACGCGATGTGGCACTACCTCGCGCAAGGCCGCAACGTCGGCAAGCCGAGCGGCATGCGCTACCCGCCGATCGAGCTCGCCGTCGGCGACGAAGCGGTGATCCTGCGGCGCAGCGTGCAGAACACCGGCAAGCGCGGCATCAGCGTCGGCTACCCGCTCGGCGTCAACGTGACGTTCGACGCCGAACGACTGGCGGTGAACCAGATCTGGTGGGGCAAGTTCCTCGATGCTGCGGGCGTCTTCACCGGGCAGGGTGCCGGCGAGGCGCGCATCCTCGGTCGGGAGCGCGCGACGCTGCCGAATGGACCCGCCTTCGTCGAGCTGCCGAACGCGGAGGCGCCGTGGCCGACGGCCTCGCGCCGCGAGCTCGGCCAGCAGTTCCTCGGCTACGACCTCGATGAGAAGCAGCGACCCACCTTCCGCTACGTCTGCGCCGACGTGACGATCAGCGACGCGCTGCGCGAGCAGCCTGCGGACGCTGCTGCACCCGGCGAGCGGCCGCTGCTGCGCCGCACGCTCCAGTTCACCAGCGCCGCGGACAAGACGCTCCACTTCCGGGCGGCGCTCGACGGTCGCATCGAACCGGACGGCCCCGGCGGCGCAACGGTCGGCCCATCGCTCCACCTGCAGCTGTCGCCGGCAGCGTTCGTCATCCGGCCGGCCGGCGAGCAGCGCGAACTCCTCGTCGCGATCCCGATCGTGAAGGGCGCCGCCGAGCTGACCATCGACTACACGTGGCGGGAGGCGGCCAAGTGAAGCGAGCGCTAGCAGGTCTCCTCGCAGGGCTGGCGGTGGCCGCAACGAGCCGCGCCCAGGAGCTCGGTTCGGCGTGGGGCACGGCCGCCGCCGAGGCCGAGTACTACCGCATCGTGCAGGTGCCGGTGCCGCCGGAGCTGGCGCTCGAAGTGGGCAGCTTCTGCGCGCTGCCCGATGGCCGACTCGCGATCGGCACGCGCCGCGGCGAGATCCTCCTCGTCTCCGGCGCGTTCGACGAGCGGCCCGAGGCGCGGGTGGAACGGTTCGCGAGCGGACTCGACGAAGTGTTCGGCCTCGGCTTCCGCGACGGCGCGTTCTACGCGACGCAGCAGACCGAGCTGACGCGCATCCGCGACCGCGACGGCGACGGCCGCGCCGACCAGTTCGAGAACCTGAGCGACGTCTGGGGTTTCGCCCACTACCACGAGTTCGCGTGGGGCTCGCCGGTCGCGCCGGATGGCAGCGTCTACGTCGTGCTCGGCCTGTCGGAGTCCTACTACTACCGCTCGCCGTACCGCGGTTTCGCGTTCCAGATCACGCCCGACGGCCGCTCGGTCCCGATCGCCTGCGGCATCCGCAGCGCCGGCGGCGTCGCCGAGAACGAGCACGGCGTGATGTTCTATGCCGAGAGCCAGGGCCCGTGGAACGGCTCCTGCTCGCTCAAGCACCTGAAACCGGGCGGCTTCATGGGCCATCCGGTCTGCTTCCCCGCCTTCGACCTGCCGCTCGCCGCGAGCCTCGGCCAGCGGCCGCTCGAGCCGCAGACGCCGTCGCGCCTTCGCACCGAGTGCGAGCGAGTCGAGCAGCTCGTGCCGTACGCCGTCGTCTTCCCCTACCGCAAGATGGGCCAGTCGATCACGACCTTCCGCGTCGATCGCTCGGCCGGTCGCTTCGGCCCGTTCACCGGCCAGCTCTTCCTCGGCGACTACAGCCTGAGCGTCGTGATGCGCGCCACCACCGAACTGGTCGACGGTGTCTGGCAGGGCGCCTGCTATCCGTTCCGCGAAGGGTTCGGCACCGGAATCCTCGCCGTCGAGTTCTCGCCGCAGGGCCAGCTCGTGACCGGCGGCACCAATCGCGGCTGGCCGGTGCGCGGCAACCGGCAGTACCTGCTCGAGCGACTCGAATGGACCGGCCGCACGCCCTTCGAAATCGAGCGCATCGTCGTGCGCCCCGACGGGTTCCTGGTGTCGTTCACGCGGCCGGTTGATCCCGCGTCGGCGGCCGACGGCGCGAACTGGCGCCTCTCGAGCTACACGCACATCTTCCAGGAGGGGTACGGCAGCCCCGAGGTCGACCCGACGACACCGCGAGTCGTGCGGGCCGAGCCGGCGGCGGACGGACGGAGCGTGAGGCTGACCGTGGAGGGCATGGTGCTCGGCCACGTGCACGAGTTCGATCTGGCGGGCGTGCGCGCGCAGGACGGCGGCGGACTGCTGCACACGAAGGCCTACTACACCCTGAACCGGATCCCGCGATGACGCTCCGCGCCCTCGCCCTGCTCGCGCTGCTGCCGGCAGCCTGCGCCACCCGCAGCCACCCCGTCCCCGACGATCCGCGTTGGCTCACCTATCTGGGCGGCGACGGTCCCGGCCGCGGCCGCCACATCGTGCTGATCGCCGCCGACCAGGAGTACCGCAGCGAGCAGTCGCTGCCGATGCTCGCGCGGATCCTGGCCGCGCGCCACGGCTTCGATTGCACGGTGCTCTTCGCGCAGAACCGCGACGGCCTGGTCGATCCGACCCAGAAGATCCGCTGGGAAGACCCGAGCGTGCTGCACGACATCCCCGGCCTCGAGCACCTGCAGCGGGCGGATCTGATGATCCTGTTCAGCCGCCTGATCACGCTCCCCGACGAGCAGATCGGCCACGTGATCGACTACCTCGATTCGGGCAAGCCGATCCTCGCGCTGCGCACGGCGAACCACGGCTTCCTCGAAAACTTCCCGTACCGGATCGACGGCAAGGCGGTCCGTTTCGGCGAGGACGTGCTGGGCGGCACCTTCCTCGAGCATCACGGCAACTGGTCGCAGGATTCGACCCGCGGCCTCCTGGTCGAAGCGGCGCGCGGCCACCCGATCCTGCGCGGGGTCGACGACATCTGGGGCCCCTCCGACGTCTACCGCACCTATCCCGAAGGCAGCAGCCTCCGACCGGACTGCACGGCGCTCGTCTTCGGCCAGCCGCTCCTCGGCCGCCAGCACGGCGACGCCCCCAATCCCGAGAAGGAGCCGCTGCCGGTCGCCTGGACCACGACCTGGACCGGCTCGACCGGCCAGAGCGCGCGCGTATTCCACTGCACGATGGGCAGCGCCCGCGACTACCAGAGCGCCGGCCTGCGCCGCCTGACCATCAACGCCGCCTATTGGTGCCTTGGACTCGAAGCGCAGATCGTCGCCGACGGCAGCGTCGACTTCGTCGGCCCCTACGCCCCGCTCGACAGCGGCTTCGACTACGCCAAGCTCGGCGTCGTGCCGAAGCCGGTGTCGGCGTATCGCTGAAAACCGCGGCGAACGCTCGCGCTGCGTCGCGGCGCATCGCGTCGGACACTGCGTTGGTGGACCCGCTGGGAGTCGAACCCAGCCACTGCCGATTATGAGTCGGCTGCTCTGACCAGCTGAGCTACGGGTCCGCTGCGGGTTGCGAGAGTAGCGGCGTGCACGCGCGGGGCGCGACCGGCCATCGCGTGGGTTCAGCGCCGCGCCGCGGCGACGTCGGTGGCGGCGAGTCGGCGCAGTTCGCGCTCGATGGCGGCGCGGCGCGGGAGGTCGGCGGCCGCTGCCGTCGCGGCGCGCTCGAGGAGCGCGGTCGCGGTGGCGACGTCGCCGCGGGCGGCGTGGAGGGCGGCGGCGTTGCACCAAGCGCCGACATGGCGCGGGTCGAGCTCGACCGCACGGGCGAAGGCGACGACGGCGGAGGGTGCATCGGCGCGCGCCTCCGCGATCAACCCCTGGTGGAACCACGCGGCAGCCAGCAGTTCGTCGCTCGGGCCGCCGCTGTCGCCCGCTCCCTCCGCGCCGTCCCGGGCGGCCGCTCGCGCCATCGCCAGGAGCGGCGCGAGCCGGGCGGCGGCCGCGTCGAGGCGCGGAGGACGGGCGGCGAGATCCTGCGCCGCCAGCGCAAGCACCGGTCGCGCGTCGGTCGCGGCGAGCCGGTGCGCCGCCTCGAAGTGCCGCTGCGCCGCGGCGGCGTCGCCGAGATGGACGGCCAGTTCGCCCGCTTCGTACTGGAGCCCGGCGTCGTCCGGCGTCGCCAGCAGCCGACGCGCGACGATCGCCGCCGCCGACGGCTCGCGGCCGAGATGCCGGAGCAACCCCACCTGGCGCTCGAGCCAGTCGGGGTCGTCGGGGGTCGCGAGCAGCGCCGCCTCCACCGTCGCCAGTGCGGCCCGCCAGCGTTGCTCGGCGATGGCCGCATCGACTGCGGCCAATGCGGCCGCTCGGACGGCGGTCGTGTCGTCGGGTGGGAACGGCGCCGCCGGCGGCACCGGACCGGCACAGCCAAGCTGCAGCGCCAGGAACAGCACCGCCGGCGCGGCGCGCCACCGCGCCCTGGCGCCGCCTCCGATTGCCATGCTTCCGCCTGCCGCTTGCGCCTGCTGCATGGCGCGCCATTCTGCCGACGCGATGCGAAGTTCCGCGCCCCCAGCGGAGCCGTGGCCACGATGATCCGCGCCCTCTTCCTCGACGCCCACCACACGCTGTTCCGTGAGCAGCCATCCCGCTCGGTGATCTACGCCGAAGTCGCCAGCCGCCACGGCCTCGCATGCCGCGAGCCGGTCGTCGCCGCCGCCATGCGCAAGGTCCATGCGGCGCTGCCACACGAGATCGACGGCGCATGGCGCTACACGCCGGCCTGGTTCCGCCACTACATCGACGCGGTCTTCCGCGAGCTCGGCGGCGTGGCGCCCCCGGAGGTCCACGCCGAGTTGCTGGCCCGTTTCGCCGATCCGGCCACCTTCGTCCCCTACCCCGACGCGCTGCCGGCGCTGGCGCGGCTGCGGCCCCGGGTGGCGGTCCTCGGCGTGGTCAGCAACTGGTCACCCGGGCTGCCCAAGTTGCTCGCTCAGCTCGGGCTGGCGCGGTGGTTCGACTTCGTGCTCGCCTCGGCCAGCGAGCGGTGCGAGAAGCCCGATCGCGAAATGTTCGTGCGCGCCCTGCGCCGGGCGGGAGTCCGACCGGATGAGGCGCTGCACGTCGGCGACCACCCGGAGAACGATGTGGCCGGCGCCCGCGCCGCCGGCCTGCAGGCGCGACTGCTCCTGCGCGGGGTCGCCACCGAGGGGGATGCCGGCTTGCAGCTCACCGAGCCGGGGCTACCTACGCTCCTTGCATTGGCGGATGCGTGGTAGGTGGCAGTGCCGGGGCGCGGTCGCAACCGCGCGGCCGCGGCAAGAGAAGGAAGGCAAACGGGGGGCTCGAGGTCCGGATCCCTCACGCTCTCACCAGGCTTCGTTTCTTGCGGCGAGGGGCGAGTGCCTCCGTCGCAGGACCGTGGGTCGGTCAGGGCCTCGAGTCCCCTCCTTGATCCAATCCGGGGTCGCCGCGCGGTTCCCGGCAGCACGCCGTGCGCGGCGCAGCGCCGGATAGAACGCGGCGACCGTGCGCCACCTCACTGCAGAGCTCCCCGGCACCGGTGGCCGGCTGAAGGCGACTCCCGAGGACTTCCGCGTCGACGAGGTCCCGCTGTGGGAACCGAGCGGCGAGGGCGGCCACCTCCTGATCCGCATCCGCAAGCGGGGCATGACCACGCTCGAGGCGGTGGCGCAGGTCGCACGCGCACTCGAACTGCCAGAGCGCGAGGTCGGCTACGCCGGCATCAAGGATGCTCGAGCGGTCGCCACGCAGTGGTTGTCGCTGCCGCTCGGCCGCGCCGAGCGCCTCGCCGCGTTGCGCCACCCATGGCTGTCGATCGAGGAGCGCGCCCGCCACTCGCATCGGCTGCGGCCGGGCGACCTCGCCGGCAACCGCTTCACCATCGTCCTGCGCGGCGTCGACGCCGAGGCGCTGCCGCGCGCGCAGGCGATCCTCGCAGTGCTCACACGGCGCGGCGTCCCCAACTGGTTCGGCGCCCAGCGCTTCGGCGCCAAGGGCGACAGCGATCGGATCGGCCGCGCCTTCGTGCGCGGCGACCTGGGCGACGCGCTCCAGTGGTTCCTCGGTCGGCCCTCGCCGCGCGAGAACGACCCGCGCGTGCGCGCCGCACGCCAGGCGTTCGACGACGGCGACCCTGCGCGCGCGGCGGCGCTCTTCCCGCCGCGGCTGCGCCTCGAAGCCGGCGTCGCGCGCGCCTTCGCCGAGCAGCGCGATCCGCTGCGCGCCTGGCTCAAGGTCCCGCGCCGGCTCCGGCTGCTCTTCCTGTCGGCGTGGCAGTCGCGGCTGTTCAATCGCTGCCTCGAGGCGCGTTTCGAGGCGCTCGACCGGCTGCTGGACGGCGACGTCGTGGTGCGCCATGAGACCGACAAGGCCTACCCGGTGCTCGATCCCGCGCAGGACCAGCCGCGCGCCGACCGCTTCGAGCTCTCGCCCGCGGGGCCGCTCTTCGGCCCGGGCCTGATGCGGACGCGGGGCGCCGCCGCAGCGCTGGAGGAGGCCTTGTTCGCGGCCGAGGGGCAGGCGCTCGATCACGGCAAGCAGCCCTTCCGCGACCTCCACCTGCGCGGCGAGCGTCGCGCCTACCGCTTCCCGCTCCGCGGCGCGACCGTCGCCGAAGGCGCGAGCGCCGACGCCAGCCCGGAGCCAGCCATCACCCTCTCCTTCGAGCTGCCGCGCGGCTGCTACGCGACCAGCGTGGTCGCCGAGGTGACGAAGAGCACCGCGAGCGGCGAGGAGGAGGCGGGCGAGCCGGCGAACGCCGCCGAGGACGACTCCGCGACGGCGGAGACGGGCGCGCCGGACGCGGGTTGAGCCGCGTCCGGCGCGAGGGCGCTGCGAGCGGTCATGCACCGCGACCGGCGCGCGCGTCGCCGATCGGGCGCGCGCTCAGAAGAACACCAACGTGATTACCGCGAAGAGCGGGATCAGGACGGCGATGCTCCAGCCCATGTAGCCGAAGAAGCTCGGCATCTTGACGCCCGACTGCTCGGCGATCGCCTTGACCATGAAGTTTGGGCCGTTCCCGATGTAGGTGTTGGCGCCCATCATCACGGCGCCGCAGGAGATCGCGGCGAGGATCTTCACTGCCTCCTCGCCGAGCGCGAGGTACTTCGCCAGGTTCTCCGGACTCAGCCCTTTCAGCCCGGCTGCGACCGACGCAAAAGTGAGATAGGTCGGCGCGTTGTCGAGGAACGACGAGAGCACACCGGTCGCCCAGAAGAACGACCGCGCACTCGTGACGCCGAGCTCCGGCCCCTTCGCGTTCAGGATCTTCAGCGCGGGGATCATCGCCAGGAAGATGCCGATGAAGAGCGCCGCCACCTCGACGATCGGCACGAACGAGAACTGGTTCTTCAGGTGGATCGCCTTCGGCGTCAGCTTGAGCGAGACCACCGCGAGGAGCGCCATCGCGAGCGGCTGCCCCCATGCCTGCAGGAAGTGCGGCAGGCGGTCGGCGTACTCGCCCGACGCGTAGATCACCCCGACGACGCCGAGCAGCAGCAGGAAGTTGGCGCCGCCCTCGATCCCGAACGGCTCGCGCGCCTTCTCGACCGCCTCGTCGAGGTCGGCCGACTTGTCCTGCACGTCCTCGCGGTGGAAGAACCACGCGTCGAGGAAGTGGAAGATCACCAGCAGCGCCCCGTTCACCAGCGCCCATTCCTTCCACAGGTTGAACGTCCAGCCGAACGGCACCCCGCGCAGGAAGCCGAGGAACAGCGGCGGATCGCCGAGCGGCGTCAGCAAGCCGCCGCAGTTCGACACCACGAAGATGAAGAAGACCACGACATGGACCTTCTTCTTGCGCACGGCGTTGGCGCGCAACAGCGGCCGGATCAGCAGCATCGAGGCGCCGGTGGTGCCGACGAAGGAGGCGATCAGCGCGCCCACTGCCAGGAAGCCGGTGTTCACCGTCGGCGTCCCGGCGAAGGTGCCGCGGACGTAGATGCCGCCGGAGATCGCGAACAGGGCGAACAGCAGCAGGATGAACGCGGCGTACTCGTGCAGCGCGCTGAAGACCGGGTGGTCGTGGAGCGTGAGCGGCACGTGGCGCGCGCTCGCCTCCATGAACATGAACATCCCGATCGGCAGCCCGAGTGCCAGCGACACGATCAGCTTGTTCTTGTTGTGCTCCCACCAGTGACCGAACGTCAGCGGCAGGATCGCGATCGCCAGCAGCAGCACCGCGAACGGAATCACCGACCAGATCGGCAACCCGCTCCAATCGACGTTCCCGCCGGACGCCGGCGGCGCGGCCAGCAAGTGTGCAAGGCAGCCATGGACCATGGACGGTTCCCCTCCCCCGGGAGCCGCCTTGCTGCGGGCGATCGTCGCGCCCGCAGGAAGTGGCTCGAGTAACGCGCGGCGCGACCCTGGATGCCGCCACCGGGTCGCGCGAAGCGACTTCTACCGCGGCGCGCGCCTCGCCGTAACGCGGAGCGCGTGCACCCCGGCGCGCGGCCGGCGCGGGGCCACCCTCGACCGGATCAGCGCGCGAAGTCGAGGACGATCCGGCCGTATTCACTGCCCCACTGGATGACCAGCGCGATGCCCCCCTCCGGTGCGGGGAGCAGGCTGCAGGTGAGGTAGGGGAAACGCTGATCGGTCTCGGCCAATTCGAGCGGGAACCGGACGTGATCCTGGTCGAGCAGGATCGACAGGTCGAAGGCGCCGCCTTCATCGAGCCACAGTCCGATGCGATAGCGGTCGGGCTCGAGGCGACGCCCGCCGACCATGAGCGCGACCGGCGTCGACAGTTCGCTCTGCAACGCGATCGGGATGGTCTGGTTCCAGCGCTGCCGCAGCCCCGGATCGGCGCGAACGCGGGCGATCGCCTCCTCCGACCAGGCCAGCTGGCGGTAGCGCAGTTCGATCTCGCGGCCGGGCGAGTGGTCGATGGCGGTGCGCGCGAATCCCTCGCGCGCCGGATCGGCGCCCCCCCGCTCCTGACGCGCCAGCAGCGGCAGCCCCGCCAGCAGCAGCGCGACGCCGATGATCTTCACGCCCATCGCCACCTCACTGCTTCTCGCCGGCGAACTTGGGCGCCGCGCTGGGCAGATCGTCGATGGTGATGCCGAGCTCGGCGGCGGCGCGATCCGATCGATCGACGATGGCGGCGGCGTTGACGCCGAGCGTCACGGCGATGGTCTCGCTGATCTCGCCGCGCGTTGCGCCGAACTTGATCGCCTTCTTCAGGTGCCCCTCGAGGCAGCCCTTGCAGCCGGAGACCAGCGACGCCGCGATGGCGATCAGCTCCTTGGTCTTGCGATCGAGGTGGCCGCGCTCGTAGGTCGCCTTGTAGAAGCCCATGTACGGCTTCATGATCTCGGGCTCGACCAGCGCGTAGGACTTCACCGCCCCGCCCCGCGCGCCGCCAGCCGCCCCGGCCGCGCCTTCCGCGCCGCCAGCGGCCACGTTCGCGCCCGCGCCGCTCGCCTTCGCCTTGCCTTCCATCCGGTCCTCCGAGGCGCCCCGGCCGCGACGACCTGTCGGCCGTCGGCAGGACACCGAAGCCCCGGCGCTGCAGCGCGCAGGGGTGAACGCCCGTTTATACGACCCCGCCCCCGCGCGGATCCCGGCGACGTCCGAAGCGCAGCGCCACCACCCAGATCGCGATCACGGCGCCGGTCAGCAGGATCTCGTCGATCCAGCGCAGGATCAGTCCCGCGGCATCGGTTGGCGCGTCGACGTCCGGTGCCGCCTGCAGATCGACCAGCCGGGCGCGCGCCGCCCGCGCCGCCGCAGGATCGAATGTCAGCCGGCTGTCATCCGTGGCCGCCTCCGGCGGCGGTTCGAGCTGCAGCGCGGCAACGACCGCCGGCGCAACCTCGCGCTCGAAGCGCGCTGCGAACCAGTTGCGCCCGGCGTCGCTGCTCCGCGCCGTCAGCGCCGCGGCGAGTTCGAGCCAGGGGGTCCCTTCGCGAAACGGCGCGCTGTCGAGCGGGAGTCCGGCGGCCCGGGCGGCCGCCACCACCCGCGTCGGCGCCACCATCGCCGCACCGGGCGGCAGGTCGCGCAGCAATTGCAGCGTCGAGGCGCTGTCGGAGCGCAACGCGCCGCCGGCGGCATCGCCGAGCGCCAGCTCGCGCAGTTCCGCGTCGGCGCTCCAGCCGAGCGCCGCGGCGATGGCGCCGAGGACGAGGCCGTCGCTCGAGGTCGGCGTGAACCGGCGCGACAGGACCATGCCCCGCTGGTCGGCCTCGATCAGGCCGAAGAACGTCGTCACCGCCGGCGCGCGGCCGTCCGCGTCGGCGCGCCAGACCGGCTGCCACGACTCGCCGGCGAACGGCCGCACCCCGGCCGAATGACCCGCCACCATCCCGCCGGCCGCCAACTCCTCGAGCAGTGACCGCTCGTAGCCGAGCAGCAGCGTGTCCGGGGCAAGGTCGCGGACGCCGGGTGCGACGATGCGTACCACCTGGGCGACGACGCCCCACTCGGCGGCGTGGTCGGCGAAGCAGCGGCCGAGCGCCGCCACTTCGCCGGCATCGAATGGCGCCAACACCTGCAGCACGCCGACGCCCTGGCGCGGCGGCTCGCGGCCGACCTGCGCGGCAGACGGCGCCGCCAGCGCCACGGCGACGACGGCGACCGCAACGTTCACGCCGCTGCTCCGCCGCCCGCTGCCACGCGTGGCGCCGGCTCCGGCGCCGGCTCGCGCAACCGCCACGCCAGCAGCAGGGCCGCCACCGTGCAGCCGACGGTGACCGCGGCGATCGGCACCAGCGAAAGCTTCGCGGCGCTGCCCGCGTGGCTCAGCAG
>Ga0194121_10003729_pt1 | contig 22769 bp, 21 predicted proteins | sample TA2MahCa50mmetaG_FD_148609 | JGI IMG/M metagenome (GOLD analysis project Ga0194121, IMG submission 148609) | Freshwater microbial communities from Lake Tanganyika, Tanzania - TA2015020 Mahale Deep Cast 50m | ecosystem: Environmental > Aquatic > Freshwater > Lake | place: Tanzania: Lake...
TCGAGAGAAAGTCTCTGCTGACCAAGATCAGCAAGCTACCGCGTTCGACCGCTCGCGCTACACGAGCGGCAACCGTGCGCCGTCTCAAGCCGGTCAGCGACTTCGTGCACACCATCACCTTCGACAACGGAAAGGAGTTCGCTGCACATCAGGATATCGCCCGTGCGCTGAAGACAGAGATCTTCTTCGCAACGCCGTACCATGCGTGGGAGCGCGGCGTGAATGAAAATACCAACGGCCTCATTCGCGACTTCTTCCCAAAGGGTACAGACTTCTCTACGATCTCCGATGCCGAGGTGGCCAAGGTCGAACGTTTGCTCAACACAAGACCTCGGAAATCTCTCGGCTTCCGTTCACCGCAAGAGGTTTTCGACTCCCTCGCTGGCTCCTAAATCTCTATGCACTAGCGAGTTGAATCCGCGATTGGATTCGTCATAATTCCTCTCCGGTTATTGACCGGCGACGACCGCCCCCGTCGTCGCCGTTGTCCGTCGGGTCTACGCGCCGGAGAGGAGAGTCAGATCAACCGTTTCGCGTCACGAACGCGTGACGGCACCGGACCCGCATCAGGACGCCTTCCGCTCGATCAGTTCGATCTTGTATCCGTCCGGATCCTCGATGAAGGCGATGACGCTTCCGCCATGCTTCATCGGTCCGGGCGGGCGCGGAATCTTGACGCCTTCCTTGCCGAGCTTCTCGCAGGTCCCGTAGATGTCGGGCACGCCGATCGCCATGTGGCCGAAGCCGGAGCCAATCGTGTAGGGCTCCTTCTGATCCCAGTTGTGCGTCAGCTCGATCACCGCGCCCTGGGACTCATCGCCATATCCGACGAAGGCGAGCGTGAAGCGGCCGGACTCGTAGTCCTTGCGCCGGATCAGGTTCATGCCGAGAAGCCGCGTGTAGAAGTCGATCGACTTCTCGAGATCGAGGACGCGCACCATGGTGTGCAGCATGCGGAACTTGCTGGCATCGACGGCCGCGGGTCGCTCCTGAGCCTGGACGCTCATGACGGGTCCTTTCCGTTATGGATGGGAAATCTTAGCGCGACGCTCAATCAGATCGAGCAGGATTTTCGCCGCGCGCTCGGAGGGCGGCGGGCCGTCCTTCCCCAGGAGCAGGGCGGCCTCGGCACCTGCCTTCTTCTGCTCTTCGCGTGCCTTCGGATCGTCGAGCAGGCGGCCGACCTCGGCGGCGATGAGGTCGGCACGACAACGGTCCTGCAGGAACTCGGCGATGACATTGCGCTTGAGAAGGATGTTGGTCATCACGATCGACGGCACCCGCACCATGAGCCGACCGACGATGTAGGAGAGACTTGAGACTTTATAGGCGATGGCGAAGGGAAGGCCGGCGACGGCAAGCTCGAGATTGACCGTCCCGGAAGCAGCAAGCGCTGCGGTCGAGGCAGCAAAGGCATGATGCTTCTCCTCGATCGACTCGAGGATGATCGGATCACCCGGCCGCGAGGCGACCGCCTCCTTCACCTCGTCGGCGACCGACGAGACGGTCGGGACCACGATACGGAGCGTAGGACGCGCGGCGACGAGCTTTGCCACGGTCTCGGAAAAGACCGGCAGCAGGCGCTTGACCTCGCCTTTCCGGCTTCCGGGCAGCACGCAGAGAAGCGGCGCCTCGCCGAGCCCGTGGCGGCGGCGAAAGCCGTCACCATCCGGCACCACACCGTCCTGCTCGACGACGGAGTGGCCGACGAAGCTCGCCGGCAATCCCACCTTCTCGAAGTAAGGAAGCTCGAAGGGCAAGATGCACAGGAGGTGATCGAGAAAACCGGCGATCATCTGGGCTCGGCGCGGCCGCCAGGCCCAGACCGTCGGAGCGACATAGTGAACCAGCAGCGATCGCTCGCCCTTGAGCTTGCGCTGGATGCGGAAAGAGAAGGCAGGCGCATCGATGGTGACGACGGCGGCCGGCGCCATTTCTCGGATCGCCGCGACGGTCTCACGCACGCGCCTCAGCACGCGCGCCACATGCGGCACGATCTCGACGATGCCCATGATGTTGAGCTCGCCGAAGGGCACAAGGCTGTTCAGCCCTTCCGCCGCCATCGCCGGCCCGCCGATCCCGGCGAAGCGAACCCTGCCTTTGCTTTCCTCCTTGAGCGAGCGCATCAGGCGCGCGCCGAGCCCATCGGCGGAGGCTTCGGCCGCAACCAGGAAGATCAAGGGGGCGTCGTTCACCGGCGCTCGAAGCCGTAGACGAAGAGGCCGAGGCGGTCGGCAAGCGCACCTACGGCCTCACGGTCGAGGACGATGGTCCCGCCGGCCTCGACCGCGATTCCGGTCAACCCGGCCCGGTGCGCGCGCTCGACCGTGCGGCTGCCGATCGTCGGAAGGTCGACACGGCTCTCCTGGCCCGGCTTCGGCATCTTGACCAGGATGCCGCCGCGGCCTTCGCGATGCAGATCGCGGCAGCGCTCCATCAGGCGATCGGTCCCCTCGACGGCCTCGATGCCGAGGACCACGCCCTGCTGGATCACCACCGCCTGGCCAATGTCGAGGCTGCCCAGCACCTTCAGGATGCCGATGCCGCGCTCGATGTCGGCCAGCGCCTCGGCGTCCGGCGCGTTCCGGCCGAATGCCCCGGAGGCGGCAAGGAGGGCCGGAAGAATCGCCTCCGCGCCGACGACGCGAAATCCTTCCGCCTCGAGCTCGTGGATGACGGCCGAGAGCAACCCGTCATCGCCGAAGAAGCGCCGGCCGATGCGGGCAAAGAACTGCAGCCCGCGCCAGTCGGGCCGGAAGGCCATCGGCGAGCGCCGGCGCACCGGCCCGGCCAGGACCAGCTCGACGCATCCCGCATCCTTCAGGGTCTGAATCGCCTTCCCGACGGCGCCGACCCTGACCCAGGCATGCTCGGTGCCGGCGGCGACGGTCGCGGTCTCGGTCTCACCATTGAAGGCAAGCACGAAGAAGGGCCGCCCGCTGCCGAGACAAACCTCGACCAACCGGCGCGGCAGCGGGCCCGAGCCGGCGAGGATGCCGAGCTTAGGCGGCAGCGCCGTTCTTGGGCTGGCAGATGGGACGGTTGGCATCGGCACGGATGAACTCGACGATGTCCATCACCACCTTCACCTTGCCGAAGAGCCCAGTCACGTCGTCCAGCCGCTCGGCGAGCGTGCCTTCAGCGGCGAACAGCATGCGATAGGCGGCACGCAAATCGTGGATCTCGTCGCGCGAGAAGCCGCGACGCTTGAGGCCGACGAGGTTGAGCCCGGCCAGCCGCGCGCGGTCGCCCATGACCAGGCCGTAGGGTATCACGTCACCTTCGACGCCGGTCATGCCGCCGACCATGGCGTGCTGACCGATGCGCACATGCTGATGCACGGCGGAGAGACCGCCGAGAATCGCGTGGTCACCGACCTTGACGTGACCGCCAAGCGTGGCGCCGTTGGTGAGAATGACCTTGTTGCCAACCTTGCAATCGTGAGCGACGTGACAGCCGACCATCAGCAGGCAGCCCTCGCCGACCTGAGTCAGCATACCGCCATCCTGCGTGCCGGGGTTCAGTGTCGCGTGCTCGCGGATCACGCAATTGCGGCCGATGACCAGTCGCGATGGTTCGCCCTTATACTTCAGGTCCTGAGGCGGCAGACCGACCGTCGCGAAGGGGAAGATCCGCGTACCATCGCCGACCTCGGTGCGGCCGGCGGCGGCGACATGGCTCACCAACTCGACATTGTCGCCGAGCACGACATCGCCGCCGACCGTGCAGTAGGGACCGATGGTGACGCCGTCACCGATGCGCGCCCTTGATTCGACGATTGCCGTCGGATGGATACCTGCCATCAGTTATCCAGGATCATCGCGACATAGGTCGCCTCGGCCTTCAGCAAGCCGTCGACCTTCGCCTCAGCCGCGAACTTCCAGACATTGCCACGGTGCCGATCTTTCCTCACATGGATTTCAAGCCGCTCTCCCGGCACCACGGGTTTCCTGAACTTCGCGTTCTCGACGCTCATGAAGTAGACGAGCTTGCCTTCCGAGGCGGCCCCCAGCGTCGACACCACGAGGACGGCCGCGGTTTGCGCCATCGACTCGACGATGAGCACGCCCGGCATCACCGGCATGCGCGGGAAGTGGCCCTGGAAAAACGGCTCGTTGATGCTGACCATCTTGATGCCGACGGCACTGACATTGGGAACGACATCGATCACCTTGTCGATCATCAGCATCGGATAGCGGTGCGGGATCATGCGCATGATCCCGTTAATGTCGATTTCGGCGACGGTCGGCCCGCTCGGGCCTTCTTGCGCGATCTTGCCGTCGTTCATCGCCTACTTGCCCTTCCTCCCCATGCGCTTCAGCATCGCCGACAGCCGAGCGTACTCCGCCATCGGCATTGCGGGCAGGCCCATGACGCGACTGTCCGCAGGGAGGTCCTTGGTGATACCGCTCTGCGGACCGACAACGCTACGGTCGCCGATCTCAAGGTGCCCGGCAAGGCCGACCTGGCCGGCGAGCACGACGAAGTTGCCGAGCCGGGTGGAGCCGGAAATACCGACCTGGGAGACCAGGATGCAACCCTCGCCAACCACGACGTTGTGCCCGATCTGCACCAGATTATCAATCATGGTACCCCGGCCGATGACGGTGTCGGGACCGGAGCCGCGATCGATCGCGGTGTTGGCGCCGACCTCGACATCGTCGCCGATCAGGACGCGGCCGAGCTGCGGAAACTTGACGACACCCCCCGGCGTCGGCTCGAAGCCGAAGCCCGGCTGACCGATACGCGCGCCCGGATAGATCACGACACGGCTGCCGACGAGCGCATGGCTGATCGAAGCGCCGGCACCGACGACCGTGTCCTCGCCGAGGACGACGCCCTCGCCAACGACCGAATTGGCACCGATACGGCATCGCGCACCGATCTCGGCATGGGCCCCGATCACCGCGCCGGCTTCGATCTCCACCGACGGCCCGATCGTCGCCGACGGGTCGACCGCCGCCGATGCGTGCCGCGCTGCCCGCACCTCCGGCTCGGGATGGAACAGACGAGCGGCACGCGCAAAAGCGAGCCTCGGCTTCCGCGCCAACAGCAGGCTCATGCCTGCGGGTGCCCGCGCCGCCATGTCGCGTTCGACGATGCAGGCGCCGGCGCGGCTTTCAGCAAACATGGCCGCATACCGCTTGTTGTCGAGGAAACTCAGATGCTCCGGCCCCGCCTCGGCAAGCGGGCGAACGTCGCCAACGCGCTTTCCGGCATCGACACCCGGAGCAAGCTCGGCGCCGATCCGCCTTGCAATCTCGCCGAGATCGAACGGGCCGGCGAGCCGGAAAAAGCGCGGATCGGCCATCGCGTCACTGTTTCAGGGGAGGCATCACCAGCTTCACCGAGGCGAGCTTGCCGTCGAGCCGCGTCAGCGCCTCGGAGGTGAAATCGAACTTCTTCTCGACGATCACCACGGCCGCTTTCGAGATCACGATATTGGCCTTGGTCTCCTTGGCGATCTCGTCGACGATGACGATCAGTTGCTCGCGCACCTTCGCCATATTCTCCTCGAATGCCTGGTCGAGCTGCCGCTTCTTCGCGTTGACCTCGCGCTGGACATCGGCGACCCGCGTTTCGAAGTCGCGACGACGCTGCTGGAACGCCTCCGGCGCCAGGACCGCGCGCTGCTGCTGCAGCTCTTGCTCGGCAGAGCGAAGATCGCGCTCCTTCTTGGAGATGTCTTCCTGATAGGTCGCACGGGTCCGCTCAAGCTGCTGCTGGATGGACTTCGCCGCCGCGGAGGCGCGCAGCACCTCCTGAAAGTCGATGACAACGACGACCGGCGCCGGCATCGGCTCGATGACGCGCGGCTGCGCCGGCGGCGCGGCAGGCTGGGCTCGCGGCGCCGGCGCAGGCTGACGCTGCTGCTGTTGCTGCGTCTGTGCCGCCGCGAAGTCCGAGGTGGCCAGGAGCGTTGCGACGGCAAGAACAGGAAGAGGGTTTCTCATGGTCAGAACCTCGTGCCAAAGCTGATGCGGAGCAGCTCGGTCTTATCGAACGTCTCCTTTGAAAATGGCCGGGCAAGATCGATGCGGATCGGGCCGATCGGTGAATTGACCGACAGTCCGAAGCCTGCCGAGGCTCGGATCGAGTTCACGTCTCGGATCTCAGCCCCAGTCTCGTCGATGTCCCAAAGGCTGCCGGCCTCGACAAAGGCGCGTCCGAGAACCGGAATGTCCTTCGGCAGGCCCAAGGGAAAGGTTATCTCGGTCGTCGCCGTGTAGTACTTGTTGCCGCCGAGCGAGTCGCCGGTGAGGATGTCACGCGGGCCTATGCCCGAGGTACGGAAGCCGCGCAGGCTCGGCCCGCCGATGACGTATCGGTCCTGGATCGAGACGTCGTCGCCGATGCCATAGACCATTCCAGCCTGCCCGTGAACGCTGAGCACGTAGTCGGCTGCCACCGAATAGTACCATCCGGCTCCCACGCTCGGGCGGATGAAGCGCGTATCGCCGCCGACGCCGGCGAGATCGCTACTGAACTTGGCAAAGTAGCCTTCGGTCGGCTCGACGCGGTTGTCGCGCCGGTCGTAGAACAGGTCCTGGCCGATCAGGGAGGTCGAGCGTTGCCCCGCCGACTCCTTGATGAAACGCGACGCGGTGCTCTTGACGTTGACAATCTCGACGTCGCTGATCGTGTACCGCAATGTCTGGCGCAACGCCTCGCTAAGCTGGTAGCCGAAACGGAGGCCGAGGCCTGTCCGCCTGTCGTCATAAGAGCTGTCGCGTTGGTTGTTTCTGATGATGTGAAAGGCATCGAAGCCGGCGCTTACGTCACGGTCGAGGAAGTAAGGCTCGGTGAAGCTGAAGTCGACCTGCTGGCGCCGGCCCGAAAGGATACCCGCGATCCGGATCTCCTGGCCGCGGCCGAGCAGGTTTCGTTCCTTCAGCTCGACCTGCCCCAGGACAGACTCCGAGGTTGAGAAGCCCGCACCGAAGGAGATTTCACCGGTGGACTTCTCTTCGACCTCGACCTTGATCACCGTCTTGTCGGGCGCGCTGCCGGCGACGTTGGTGACCTCGGCCTTCTTGAAGAAGGCGAGGCCCTGGATACGCTGACGCGAGCGCTGCAGGCGCGCGGCGTTGAAGGCGTCGCCTTCGACCAGACGGAACTCGCGGCGGATCACCTTGTCGATTGTGCGCACATTGCCGCTGATGTCGATGCGCTCGACATAGACCTTCGGCCCTTCCTTGACCTCGAAAGCCAGGTTGACAACACGATCCTCGCGGCGTCGATCGACGACAGGCTGGATGTCGACGAAGGCATAGCCGAGGTTGCCCAGACGAACGGTCATCCTCTGGATCGCCTCATCGACTTTCTCGCCTGAATACCAGTCGCCCTCGCTGAACTGCACGTCCGATCGCAGCGTCTCGGGGTCGAGGTTCTTAAGCGCCGCGTTGACCTTGACGGCGCCGAATTTGTAACGCTCACCCTCCTCGACGGTGAATGTGATGAAGAACCCGGTCCGCTCCGGCACCAGCTCGGCCACCGCCGAGACCACTCGGAAATCGGCGTAGCCGTTATTGAGGTAGTGCCTGCGCAGGAGCTCGCGGTCGAAAGAGACCCGATCCGGGTCGTAGTTGTCGTCGGAGGAGAGAATCCGATACCAGGCCGACTCCTTGGTCTGGATGATGCCGCGCAAAGTAGAGTCGCCGTAACGCTTGTTGCCGACGAAGCTGATGCGGCGGACGCCGGTCACCTCGCCCTCCTCGATCTCGTAGACCAGATCGACTCGGTTCTGCGGCAGCTGGATGATCTTGGGCTCGACCGTCGCGGCGAAACGGCCCTTGCGCCGGTAGAGGTCGAGAATCCGCTTCACATCGTTCTGCACCTTCGTTCGCGTATAGACGACGCGCGGCCTCAGGCTCACCTCCTGGGTCAACGCCTCGGTGTCGATGCGCTTGTTCCCCTCAAAGGCCATGCGGTTGATGATCGGATTCTCGACGACGTTGACGACGAGCACCGGCCCCTCGCGCCGGAAGGCGACATCGGCAAAGAGGCCGGTTGCGAACAGTGTCTTCAGCGAGCGGTCGAGGCGGTCGGGATCGAAGGGATCGCCGGCGCGCACAGCCAGATAGGAGCGCACAGTCTCCGGATCGATGCGCTGCACGCCATCAACACGGATTTCGCTGATGGTTCCTTGCGCTCGGGCCCCGCCGCCCAGAAGGAGCGCCAAGAGCACGAGCATCCACGCGGCCGATCGCCTGAGCCCGGTCGATAGCATGTTCTTGCGGATGTCCCTCAGGTGAAGAGGCGGCCGATGAAGTCGACGACCTTGAGATGCACCAGGTCGTTCCAGGTGGCAAAGACCATGAGCGCAAGGACCAGAGCGAGCCCGACCATCGCCGCCCATTCCTGCGCCTTGTCGCCGAGCGGCCGCCCGCGCACGGCCTCGGCGGCGTAGAAAACGAGCTGGCCGCCATCCAGAACCGGGACCGGCAGGAGGTTGATCAGGCCGAGATTGATCGAGAGGATTGCCATGAACCAGAGCGTGGCAACGAGGCCGCCTTGTGCCACTTCCCCGGACATCTGCGCGATGCGCAGCGGTCCGCCAAGCTCCTCGGAGCCGCGCGTACCGGCGATGATCTGGCCAAGCGCCTTCAAGGTGCCGACGGTAAGGTTCCAGGTCTCGGTGAAGGCATTCCAGATGGCGCTCACCGGGCTGTCGCGGCGAGTCTCGACCTTGAGCGACCGGACGCCCAGCAGTCCGATCCTGCGCGTCGTCCCGAAGCGATCGGTGACCTCGCTCGCGCGCGGCGTCACCGACATCGCGATGACGCTCTCGCCGCGGCGGATCTCGACCGCGAGCGGCCGGTCCGGGCTTTCCTGAACGATCCTCTGCAGCTCCTCGAAGCGGGCCACCGGCCTGCCGTCGACGGTGAGAAAGCGATCGCCGGCCTGGATACCGGCCGCGGCCGCGGCACCGTCCTCGATCACCTGGTCGGCGGTCGGCGGCGTGAAGGGCCGACCTGCCGTCGCGAAGAGGAGCGCGAGCACGATGATCGCGAAGAGGAAGTTGGCCAGCGGCCCGGCCGCGCTGATTGCGGCGCGCTGCCCGACAGGCTTGGCGAAAAGCGAGTGCTGACGTTCGGACTCGGCGACGGGCACCTGGGTGACCGAGGCGACATCGCCGTCGCCCATCATCCGCACATAGCCGCCAAGCGGCAGCAGCGAGAGACGCCAGCGCGTCCCCTTGCGATCGGTCCACCCGACCAGCTCCGGTCCGAAGCCGACCGAGAAGACCTCGACCTTTACGCCGTTCCGACGAGCCACCCAGAAATGGCCGAGCTCGTGCACGAAGATGAGCACGGTCAGGATGACCAGGAATGGGATTACGTAGGTGCCGAAACCGGAAATGAACTGCATCATGCCGTGACCGCGCGCCTTCTCATGCCGCCAAGCGGGCGCCGGCCCTGGCCCGCACCTCGGCGTCGATGGCTCGGACCTCGTCGATCGAAGCCGGCGCCGGCGCCGTTACCGATCCGAGGGTGCTTTCGACGACCCGAGCGATGTCGAGGAAACCGAGGCGACCGTTCAGGAAGCCATAGACGGCCACCTCGTTCGCCGCGTTTAAGATTGTAGGTGCCGCCCCCCCCGTTTGCAAGGCTCGGCGGGCGAGGTCGAGCGCCGGAAACCGCACTGGATCAGGCATTTCGAAAGTAAGCTGTCCGACTTTGGCGAGATCAAGGCGAGCTGCGGGAGTCTCGATACGTTCCGGCCAGGCAAGGGCGTAGGAGATCGGCACGCGCATGTCGGGCGTACCAAGCTGGCCGAGCACCGAGCCATCGCGATAGGCGACCAGGCTGTGCAGCACCGATTGCGGGTGAATGACGACCTCGATCCGGCTCTCGGGGATGGCGAAGAGGTGGTGCGCCTCGATGACCTCGAGGCCCTTGTTCATCAGGGTTGCCGAATCGACGGAGATCTTGGCCCCCATCGACCAGGTCGGGTGTTTGACTGCCTCCGCCGGCGTCGCCTTGGCCATGCGTTCGGCGGTCCAGGTGCGGAACGGGCCGCCCGATGCCGTCAGCACCAGCTTCTCGACCGACTCGCGGCGAACATCCTCGAAGACCTGGAAGATGGCGTTGTGCTCGGAATCGACGGGCAGCAGCTTGGCCCCTCGCCGCTTCGCCTCCGCCGTCATCACTTCGCCGGCGCAGACCAGCGCCTCCTTGTTGGCGAGCGCAACAAGGGCGCCGCGACGGATCGCGGCGAAAGTCGGTTGCAGCCCAACAGCACCGACGATTGCCGCCATCACCCAGCCGGCCGGGCGGTCAGCCGCCTCGATCACCGCGGACTCCCCCGCGCCCACGGCGATGCCGGTTCCGGCAAGTGCTTCCTTGAGCGTCGCCAGATGCTTGTCGTCGGCGATCGCGACGAAGCGCGGGCGATGCTTGAGGGCAAGCTCGATCAGCCGCTGGACGTTCGAGCCCGCGGTCAACGCCTCGATCGGGAAACGCTCCGGATCGCGCCCGATCAGGTCGAGCGTCGAGGCGCCGACCGAGCCGGTCGCGCCCAGAACCGTGACGCGGCGGATCATCTCCATGGAAAAACCTCGCCGCCAATAAGCCAGACTGCAATAGCGACCGCGGGCGCGGCTGTGATGAGTCCGTCGACGCGGTCGAGCACGCCGCCATGGCCGGGAATGAGCGTTCCCGCATCCTTCACGCCGAAACGCCGCTTGACCGAGGACTCTGCAAGATCCCCCGCCTGCGACACGACCGCGACGACGAAGCCCGACACGATCAACGCGACCGCGTGCTCGTTCGCCAGGAGCCATGAGGTCACGAGACCGACGATGCCCGCGGCAGCGACACCGCCGATCAGCCCCGACCATGTCTTCTTCGGGCTGACCCTCGGCCACAGCTTCGGCCCCCCGACGGTCCGCCCCACGGCATAGGCGGCGATATCGGTCGCCCACACCGCTGACAACAGCCAGAAGCAGATGCGGATGCCGTCTTCGGTACCGAAGCGAAGCCAGAGGAAGGCCAGGCATGGCAGGGCTACGACCGGCACTCCGGCGGCGATCCACGACGCGGTCGCAGGCCCGCGCTTGAGGCCAACGACGAAACCGAGAGCCGCGACGGCGCCGACGGCCCATAGCGCCTCGACCATGCCGACGCGCGACGCCAGACCGATCGCGACCACGGCGCCGGCGGCAAGAACGAGACCGCCCGGCATCGCGCGGCCGTTGTCGCAGAGCTTCGCCCACTCGCGCGCCATCTCGGCCGCGACAGCAACCAGCATCAGCTCGAACCAGGGCGTGCCGTAATAGACGGCGGCAAGCGCAAGCGGCGCCAGCACCAGCGAGGAGAGAATGCGCCGTACCAGGCCCTGGCCGGCGATCCTATCCAACAGCGCCAAATCGGCGCTCCCGTCGCTTGAACTCGTGGACCGCATCCTCGAGATCGGCCTTGCCGAAGTCCGGCCAGTACTTGTCGACGAAGACGAGCTCGGAATAGGCCGACTGCCACAGCAGGAAATTGCTGAGCCGCTTCTCGCCGGAGGTGCGGATGACGACATCGGGGTCCGGCAGGTCCGCCGTGAACAGGCGGCCGGCGAAGATACGCCCGTCGATGGTCTCGGCATCGAGGCGCCCGGCGGCCGCATCCGCGGCCAACGAGCGTGCGGCCGTGACGATCTCATCGCGCCCGCCATAGGAGATCGCCAGCGTCAGGTTGAGCAGGTCGTTGCCGCGCGTGAGCGCTTCGGCATTGTCGATAAGCGCGACGATGTCGGCGTCGAAGCGGGTGCGATCGCCGATAACACGGAGTCGTGCCCCCTTGGCGTGGAGGTCCGCGATCTCGCTTCGCAGATAATGGCGAAGCAAGCCCATCAGATCCTGGACCTCGCCCGAGGGGCGACTCCAGTTCTCCGACGAAAAGCCGAAGAGCGTGAGATAGCGAATACCGAGCTCGCCGGCCCCGACGATCGTGCGCCGCAGAGCTTCGGCGCCTTGACGATGCCCGGCCGCGCGCGGCAAGCCCCGGGCCCGGGCCCAGCGCCCGTTGCCATCCATCACGATCGCGACGTGGTTGGGCGTCGGCACGGTTGTCGACATATCGGAGTCCGCTCTCGAAGATCCCTCAGGAGGGAAGGATCTCTTTCTCCTTCTGGGCCAGCATCTCGTCGATCTTCTTTACATGCTCGTCGGTCTTCTGCTGCACCTCGCCGGCGAGGCGTCGATGCTCGTCCTCGGTGATGTCGCCCTTCTTCTCCGCCTTTTTGAGCGCTTCCATGCCGTCACGGCGGACGTTGCGGACCGAGACCTTGGCCGCTTCGGCGTATTTATGGGCGAGCTTGGAAAGCTCCTTGCGGCGCTCCTGGGTCAGCTCCGGGATTGGCAACCGGATCGTCTGGCCTTCGGTCTGGGGGTTGAGGCCGATGCCCGACTCGCGGATCGCCTTGTCGACCGCCTTGACGACGCCGCGGTCCCAGACCTGAACCACGATCAGTCGCGGCTCCGGCACACTGACCCCGGCGACCTGGTTCAGCGGCACGTTCGAGCCATAGGCGTCGACATGCACCGGATCGAGCAGAGCGGCCGAAGCGCGCCCCGTGCGCAGGCCGCCGAACTCCTTCTTAAGCACTTCGAGGGCGCCGTCCATGCGGCGTTGCAGGGCTTTGGGATCGGTCTCGCTCACGCTTCGCCCTCCTCCGTGATGATCGTGAACCGCCCGAGGCCTTTGACGACCTCGGCGAACGCGCCGTGATTGTGGATCGAAAAGACCAGAATCGGAATACGGTTCTCACGCGCCAGCGAGATGGCCGAGGCGTCCATCACTTTGAGGTCGCGCGACAGGCATTCCATGTAGGTCAGCCTCTGGTACCGTTCGGCTTTCGGGTTCCTGACCGGGTCGGCGGAGTAGACGCCGTCGACCTTGGTCGCCTTGAGCAGCGCATCGCAGCCCATCTCGCTCGCGCGGAGCGCCGCGGCAGTGTCGGTGGTAAAGAACGGGTTGCCGGTGCCGGCGGCGAAGATCACCACCCGCCCCTTCTCCATGTGCCGCACGGCACGGCGGCGGATATAAGGCTCGCACACCGCCGAGATCGGCAAGGCCGACTGCACGCGGGTCGGCACGTCCTTGCGCTCGAGCGCGCTCTGCAACGAGAGCGCGTTGATCACGGTCGCCAGCATGCCCATGTAGTCGGCGGTCGCGCGCTCCATGCCGGTCGCCGCGCCGGAAACGCCGCGGAAGATGTTGCCGCCGCCGATGACGACGCAGACCTCGACCTTGAGTGCGCGTACCGAGCGGATCTCGTCGGCGATGCGATCGACGATGGCGGGATCGAGGCCGAACTCCTGCTCGCCCATCAACGCTTCGCCGGAGATCTTGAGCAGGACCCGGCGATAGGGTTTCGGGGCGGCTCCCATGCCGGCCTCAGCGCTTCGCTTGCGCCGCGACCTCGGCGGCGAAGTCTTCCTGCTTCTTCTCGATGCCCTCGCCGAGCGCGTAGCGGACGAAGCCCGCGACCTTGATCGGCGCACCGGCTTCCTTGGCCGCCTGCTCGACCACCTTCGCGACCTTGGTCTCGCCGTCGACGACGAAGACCTGCTCAAGCAGCACGCTCTCCTCGTAGAACTTGCGGAGACGGCCTTCGACCATCTTTGCGATGACCTCGGGCGGGCGGCCGCTGGCCTGCGCCTGCTCGGTCAGGATCTTGCGCTCGCGATCCACGGTCGCCGCCGGCACCTCGGCGGTCGAGGTGGCGATCGGGTTGGCCGCGGCGACATGCAGCGAGAGCTTGTGCGCGAGCTCCTGCAGCTTCTCGGGCCTGCCTCCCGACTCGAGCGCCACCAGCACGCCGATGCGGCCGAGGCCCGGCGTCAGCGCGTTGTGCATATAGGAGGCGACCACGCCCTCGCTGACGGAGAGCGACTGCGAGCGGCGCAGATTCATGTTCTCGCCGATGGTGGCGACGAGGTTGGTCAGCTCGTCCGCGACCGTCTTGCCGCTCGGATGCTTCGCGCTTTTCAGCGTCTCGACATCGCCGCCGGCGTTGAGCGCGATCTCGGTCGCGGCCTTGACGAACTCCTGGAACTTGTCGTTGCGGGCGACGAAGTCGGTCTCGGCATTGACCTCCACCACGGCACCTTTCGTACCCTTGGCGGCGACGCCGACCAGGCCTTCCGCGGCGATACGCCCGGCCTTCTTGGCGGCAGCCGACAGGCCCTTCTTGCGCAGCCAGTCGCTCGCCTCCTCGATGTCGCCCTTGGTCTCGGCCAGTGCCTTCTTGCAGTCCATCATGCCGGCCCCGGTTTTCTCGCGGAGCTCCTTGACCAGCTGGGCGGTGATCTCAGCCATTCGTCTTCTTCCTTCGCTTCACTCGATGACGAAACGGCGGCGTTCTCGAGGACGCCGCCGTTCCGGCAACTGCTATCTCAGTCGCAGGTCCGGTCAGGCGGTCGCCTCGGAAGGCTGCGGCTCGGCGGCTCCGCCCGCATCGGCCGGGACGCCTTCCTGCACCTGCACCTGCTCCTGCTCGCCGATATCGACGCCGGCGGCCACCATCTCGGCCTGCAGGCCGTCGAGGACGGCCGAGGAAACAAGATCGCAATAGGTGGTGATGGCGCGAAGCGCATCGTCGTTGCCGGGGATCGGGAAGGTGACGCCCGCGGGATCGGAGTTGGAGTCGATCACCGCGACGACCGGGATGCCGAGCTTGGTGGCTTCCTGGACGGCGATCGATTCCTTGTTGGTATCGATGATGAAGATGAGGTCGGGAAGCCCGCCCATTTCCTTGATGCCGCCGAGCGCGCGCTCGAGCTTGTCGCGCTCGCGCGTCAGCGTCAGCAGCTCCTTCTTGGTGATCAGCGACTGGTCGGTGGTGACCCGCTCCTCAAGTTCGCGCAGACGCTTGATCGACTGCGAGATGGTGCGAAAATTGGTCAACATGCCGCCGAGCCAGCGGTGATTGACATAGTACTGGCCGCAACGCTTGGCCGCGGCCGCGATCAGATCGGCCGCCTGGCGCTTGGTGCCGACGAAGAGCACGCGTCCGCCGTTCGAGACGACGCCGCGCACGGCCTCGAGCGCCCGGTGCAGCATCGGCACGGTCTGCTCGAGATCGATGATGTGGATGCCGTTCCTGACCCCGAAGAGGTAAGGCTGCATCTTCGGGTTCCAACGGCGGGTGTGGTGGCCGAAATGAACGCCCGCTTCCAGGAGCTGGCGCATGGTGAAGGTCGGCAGAGCCATGATCTGCAAAGTCCTTTTCCGGTTGTACCGCCGCGGGCGATCGTCCCTTGAGGGACACCGGAGCGACCGGACCGAAGTCCGGGCGCCTAGGCCCGCGTGTGAAGTGGCGCGGCTTTTAAACGGATGTCCTTGATTTGGCAAGGGCTCCGACGCTGCACCCTGCGGCCGGACCGGCGCGGCAATGCCCCTGACCGAGCCCCTGGTTTTGCGTCAAGATGGAGCGATGGCCACCATCCGCTACATCGTCAGCGACGTCGGCGCTGCCGTCGCCTTCTACACCGGGCATCTGGGCTTCAGGCTCCGCCAGCAATTCGGGCCGGCGATGGCCATCCTGGAAAGGGATGACTTGAGGCTCTGGGTCGCGGGCCCGCCCGCTTCCGCCTCGCAGCCGATGCCGGATGGACGCAAGCCGGAGCCCGGCGGCTGGAACCGCTTCGTCGTCGAGGTCCCGGACCTCGCCGGCCTGGTGGCAAGGCTGAAGGCGGCCGGCGTGCCCTTCCGCAACGAGATCGTCAGCGGCCCAGGCGGGCAGCAGATCCTCTGCGAGGACCCGTCCGGCAACGCGATCGAGCTGTTCCAGCCGGCAAGACCCGGAGCGCAATAGATGGCAGGCAAGGTCTATGTCGGCGTCGGCGGCTGGACCTTCGAGCCCTGGCGCGGCGTCTTCTATCCGAAGGGGCTCAGCCATAAGCGCGAACTCGAATACGCCTCGCGCAAGCTCACCTCGATCGAGATCAACGGCACCTACTATTCGAGCTTCAAGCCCGAGACCTGGGCCAAGTGGCGCGAGGAGACGCCCGAGGGCTTCGTCTTCGCGGTCAAGGCGTCGCGCTTCTGCACCAACCGCAAGGTGCTCGCCGACGCCAAGGACTCCGTCGCCAAGTTCCTCGACCAGGGCTTGCACGAGCTCGGCGACCGCCTCGGCCCGATCAACTGGCAGTTCGCGGGCACTAAGAAGTTCGATCCCGCCGATTTCGAAGGCTTCCTCAAGCTGCTGCCGAAGGAGCTGAAGGGCCTGAAACTGCACCACGCGCTCGAAGTGCGTCATGCGAGCTTCCAGGATCCACGCTTCTACGATCTCGCACGCAAATACGGCGTCGCGATCGTCTTCGGCGCCGACGACGAGGACTTCCCGGAGATCGACGAGGCCACATCCGACTTCGTCTACGCCCGCCTGATGGGCACGAAGGAGAATGTCGAGACCGGCTACACGAAGCCCAACCTCGACAAATGGGCGAAGCGCGCCAAGGCGTGGAGCAAGCGCGGCGACGCCTTCGTCTACGTCATCTCCGGCGCCAAGGAGCGCAACCCGGCGGCGGCAATGGCGCTGATCGAAAAGTTCGGCTAGCGACGTCTTGCCCCCTCTCCCGCCGAAGGCGGGGGAGGGTTGGGGTGGGGGCCGGAGCGAAGCGACGGTCGCTCGTGGAAGGCAGCGAGATTCCAGCCACCCTCGCTTCGCTCGGGCCCCCTCCCTGCCCTCCCCCGTCTGCTCTGCAGCCGGGAGAGGGTTCCGACGTCAGATATCCTTCACCTCGACAATCCCCGGGATAGCCTTGATCGCCGCGCGTGTCTGCGGGCCGATGGCGAAGCCGCCGGGGATGGCGACCTCGATCTCGCTCTGGCCGGCGTCGAGCATCAGCTTGATCTTGCCCCTGCCCTTCTTCTCGCGGCCGATCACGCCGGAGATGGCGCCTAAGGGCTTCTCGTCGCGCAGATAGATGCGAAGGCCCTGCGCGGCATGTGCGACCGCATCGTCCAAGGGTGTCAGGTCATTGATGGTCAGACGCACGCCTTCGCCGTCGGGGCGCGCATCAGTGGTGATCAGCAGTGCGGTGCCGGGTTCGAGCAGGCTCCGCTTCATCGCCAGCGTCTCGGAGAACAGCGTTCCTTCGAAGACGCCGGTGCGATCGGAGAACTGCACGAAAGCGAAGCGGTTGCCTTTGGCCGAGGTGCGTTCCTGCTTGGAGACGACGATGCCGGCGAGCCTGAGCCGCGCCGAGCCGCCGGCGACGCGCGCCCGCACCTCGTTCGAGGGCACCACGTCAATGCGCGCCGGGCTCTGGCCATAGGCGTCGAGCGGATGCGCCGAGAGATAGAAGCCGATGGCGTCGAACTCGTGCTTGAGCTTGTCCATCGCCGGCCAGTCGGGCTCGATCGGCAAATTGAGGCCGCGCGGCGCACCGCTGGCGTCGCCGCCGAAGAGGCTGACTTGCGTGGTGTCGCGGTCGTTGGCGGCGGCCTGCGCGTGCTTGAGCACGATCTCGGCCGCCTTGAAGGTCTGCGCGCGGTTCGGGTTCAGTGAATCGAAAGCGCCGCCGGCCGCCAGCATTTCGAGCTGGCGCTTGTTGATCGCCTTGGCCTCGACCCGGCGTGCGAAATCGGCGAGGTCGCGGAAGCGGCCGTTGGCCGTGCGCTCCCTTACCACCGACTCCATCGCCTGCATGCCGACATTGCGGATGGCGCCGAGGGCGTAGCGGATCGCAAGCTTGCCTTCATGCTCCTCGACCGCGAAGGTCGGCTCGGAGCGGTTGATGTCGGGCGGCAGCAGCCTGACGCCGATCCGCGCCAGCTCCTGCGCATAGGCGTTCAGCTTGTCGGTCGAGCCCATGACATAGGTCATCGACGACGCCATGAACTCGACCGGATGGTTTGCCTTCATATAGGCGGTCTGGTAGGCGACCAGCGCATAGGCCGCGGCATGGCTCTTGTTGAAGCCGTAGCCGGCGAATTTGGCGACCTGCTCGAAGATCTCCTCGGCCTTGGCCGCCTGAACGTTCTGCGCAACGGCGCCTTCGACGAAGGCCTTCCGCTGCGCGTCCATCTCGGCCTTGATCTTCTTGCCCATGGCGCGGCGCAGGAGATCGGCGCCGCCCAGGCTATAGCCCGAGAGCTCCCGCGCGATCTGCATCACCTGCTCCTGGTAGATCATGATGCCGTGGGTCTCTTTCAGGATCCCCTCGAGCCTGGGATGCAGGTAATCCGGCTGCTCCTCGCCATGCTTGCGCTTGATGTAGCTCGGGATGTTGTCCATCGGGCCTGGACGGTAGAGCGCGACGACGGCGATCAAATCCTCGAAACGGTCCGGCTTGAGGCGGCGCAGCACGTCGCGCATGCCTGAGGATTCCATCTGGAACACCCCGGTCGCATCGGCACGGGTCAGCATCTGGAAGGTCTTCGGATCGTCGAGCGGCAGATGCGCAAGATCGACCTCGATGCCGCGCTTCTTCAGGAGCGCGATCGCGCGCACCAGGATGGTCAGCGTGGTGAGGCCGAGGAAGTCGAACTTCACCAGTCCCGCCGACTCGACCCACTTCATGTTGAACTGGGTCACCGGCATGTCCGAGCGCGGATCGCGATAGAGGGGCACCAGCTCATCCAGCGGCCGGTCGCCGATGACCACCCCCGCTGCGTGGGTCGAGGCGTGGCGGTAGAGGCCTTCGAGCTGGAGCGCGATCGCGATCATGCGGCCGACGCTCTCGTCGGTCTCGCGCACGCGCTTGAGCTCCGGCTCGTTCTCGACCGCGTCCCTGAGCTTGACCGGGTTCGCCGGGTTGTTCGGCACCATCTTGCAGACGCGGTCGACCACCGGATAGGGCAGCGCCAGCACGCGGCCGACATCGCGCAGCGCCGCACGCGCCTGCAGGGTCCCGAAGGTGATGATCTGCGCCACCTTGTCGTGGCCGTACTTCTCCTGCACGTAGCGGATCACCTCGTCGCGGCGTTCCTGGCAGAAGTCGATGTCGAAGTCCGGCATCGACACGCGCTCGGGATTGATGAAGCGCTCGAAGAGAAGCCCGAAGCGGAGCGGGTCGAGATCGGTGATGGTGAGCGACCAGGCGACGACCGAGCCGGCGCCGGAGCCGCGGCCGGGCCCGACCGGGATTTCCTGGCGCTTCGCCCACTGGATGAAGTCGGCGACGATCAGGAAGTAGCCGGAGAACCCGGTCTTCACGATCATGTCGAGCTCGAAGACCAGCCGGTCGCGATAGGGTTTAGCGCCATCGCCGTCGATGCGGAGCGCGACCAGCCGCCGTTCCAGGCCCTCGGTCGCACGCGCCCGCAGCTCCTCCTCCTCGGTCCGCCCGTCGGTGGTCGGGAAGGCCGGCAGGATCGGCTTCTGCTTGGACGGCATGAAGGCGCAGCGCCGCGCGATGACCAAGGTGTTGTCGCAGGCCTCCGGCAGGTCGGCGAAGAGCTTGCGCATCTCCTCGGCACTCTTGAAGCGGTGCTCCGGCCCCTTTCGGGGGCGCTCCGGGTCGGCCAGCACCGTGCCGGCGGCGATCGAGAGCAGCGCGTCATGCGCCTCGGCCTTGGTGGCCTCGGCGAAGAACACCTCGTTGGTGGCGACGATCGGCAGGTCGAGCGCATAGGCAAGGTCGAGCAGCGGCGCTTCGATCAGAGCCTCGTCGTCATGGCCCTGACGCATCAGCTCGACATAGAGGCGGCCGGGGAAGAGCGTCATCAGGCGCTGAAGGGCCGCCCTGGCCGCCGGCCCCTGACCGTTGGCGAGAAGCCGCCCGACCGTGCCGACCGGGCCGGCGGTCAGCGCGATCAGCCCCTCGGTACGACCATCGAGATCGGACCAGCCGACCCGCGGCGCCTCGCCGGTCGGGGTTTCGAGGAAGGCCTTGGAGACAAGCTTCATCAGGTTCTGCCAGCCGGTCTGCGACTGGACAAGGACGACAAGCCGGTCGGGCGCCGGCTGGGCTCCCGGGCGCCGTTCTCCGTCCTCCCGCCGAACCCCGAGCAGGCAGCCGATGATCGGCTGTACACCCGCTTCGGCGGCGTAGCTGGCGAATTCAAGCGCGCCGAACAGGTTGCCGGTGTCGGTCACGGCCGCTGCCGGCATGCCGTGGGCCTTGCAGAGCTTGACCAGGTCGCCGAGCTTGATCGCGCCTTCAGAGAGCGAATAGGCGGAGTGGACGCGCAGATGAACGAAGTCGGCGTGCGGCATGCGCCCTCCCGGTCCCGAATAGATTCCACGCCAAGGTCGCCAGGTCGAATCCTGGCTTTAACCGCTTGATACGCACTGATATTTCAATTGTCTTGGACGAATCGGGGTGCTAACCTGTTGAATGACGGCTCATAACCGTCGGACCGGGGACTTAAACAGGCACATCACGCATGCGACGCGATCCGTTTCCGGGCGATCGTCAGCTCGACGAACGCCCTGCCGTGCGCGCCACCGTCAAGTGGTTCAATCCGGAAAAAGGGTTCGGCTTCGTCTCGCCAGCGGATGGGACGCCCGATGCCTTCCTTCACGCGAAGGTCGTCCAGTCAGCCGGCGTCATGGACTTGCCCCCGGGCTCGACTGTCACCTGCGCGATCGTTGCCGGACTCAAGGGGCCGCAGGTAACCCGCCTGCTCGAGGTCGACACCTCGACCGCGACGCCGACACCCGCACGCCGGCCGCCCTCGGGGCCGCGTCCGCCTCGCGACTTCGGGCCGCGCGCGACCGGAGAGCGCCAGGAGATCGTGGGCCAGGTCAAATGGTTCAACGCGGTTCGCGGCTTCGGCTTCGTCGTCGGCGATGACGGCGGCAAGGACGTGTTCGTCCATGTCGCCGTGCTGCAGCGCTGCGGCCTTGCCAGCCTCGAGCCCGGCCAGCGCGTGAAGATGGCCGTGGTTCCGACCCAGAAGGGCCGCGAGGCGCAGTCGATCGAACTCGTCCGCTAGCGTCCCCGAGAGTTCATGGGCCCTCATTCCGGTGATCCCAGCATGAGGGCCATTCCATAGCGCAATGATCGTCCTGATCACCGGAACCGCGACCGGCATCGGCCGCGCCATCGCCATGCGGCTCGCCGCGCCCGGCACGCACCTCTTCCTTCACACCGGCAGCAACGCCGAAGGCCTCGCACGCACCGCCGCCGAGGTCGAGGGGCGCGGCACCAGGACGGCGCGACAGCTTGCCGACCTGACGGCGCCGGGTGCCGCTGCCGCGCTGGTCGGATCGACGGTGTCGGCATTCGGCGGCCTCGATGCCGTGGTCCATGCGGCCGGCTTCGCCGACAAGACCCCGCTCGACGCGCTCGATGCGACGCGCTTCAACCGCTCGCTCTCGACCATGCCCGTCGCCTTCGCCGAGCTTCTGCGCGCCGCCCGGCCGCATCTGGAGAGGAGCAAATGTCCGCGCGTTGTCGCGATCAGCTCTTTCGTCTCCCAGATGTTTCAGAACCTCGATCTCAAATTCCCGGCCGGCGCTGCGGCCAAGGCCGGGCTCGAGGCGCTGGCGAAGAGCGCTGCAGCCGAATTCGCCGCCTCCGGCATCACGGTCAATGCGGTCGCGCCCGGGTACATCCGCAAGGACACCGAACGCCAGGGCGTTCCCGAGGCGCGCTGGCAAGAGCTCGGCAACCGCATCCCGATGGGCCGCGTCGGCGAGCCTGCCGAGGTCGCCGAGGTCGTCGCGTTTCTACTCTCGCCCGCTGCCGCCTACGTCACCGGACAGGTAATCGGCGTCGACGGCGGGTTGACGCTCTAGCGGCTCTGCGCGAGCATGCCTGCGGCGCGGTTCGGCTGGCGTTCCATCTGCGTTGACGCCGAGGCACTGGCGGCAAAGATCATAGTCGGCGAGCTGGTGGCGCAAGTGAGCGAGATGCAGCTGGCGCATCGGTTCGCTCTGCCACGCCTGATCCACCCCGTCCCGGACGTGACCGATCTTGATGTGCCCGTCGGTATCGTAACAGCAGGCCGAAATCTGTCCGTCGGCGAGAATCTGCATCTTGTTCATTGGCTCGTCGCAGGATGGGCGCTCGGGCGTCACCCGATAGGTCGGAGCGAAGTCCATATGCTTCACACGCCCATCGGCATCGAAGAACGTCGTGTCGTGGCCCGCGCTTAGCGGAATGAAAGAGATCCCCAGACGGCCGTCCGCAATGGTCTTGAGGAACTGCTCGATCTTCTGCCGCGAGGCTTCGCTCGCATCTGGAAGGATTGAGACGATCTGAACCGGGATCTCCTCGGCAAGCCCGGCCGCGTCACGCTCCGCCAGGAAGGCCTCGATCCCATTCTTGAGAGTCTGCCAGCGGCTGCCGTCCCTGATGGTCTCGTAGGACTCCACGCTGAAGCCATCGATCGAGATGCTGAGGCCCCCTGCCGGCGGCGTATCGAGCAGCAGCTTGCGGATTCTCCGGCGGGCGAGGAGGACACCGTTCGTCTGGACCTGCAGAGCGAGGTTCCACTTCTGCGCAATCTTGATGAAGCTCAGAAGGTCGGGATGCATCAGCATCTCGCCGAGAAAGTACGGCTTCACGGCGCCCTTGATGACGATGTTGAACGGGTTGCCCGTCAGCAGATTCTCGAATGTCTCGGTGCGCTCGCGACCCGACCACGTACCCAGCGCCTGCTCCCACACCTCCACCGTCATGTGCTCCAGCTCCCGCTTCATGACGGTGGTCCGCGGGCACATCACGCATTTGAGATTGCAGTGGTTGGTCGCCTCGATCTGCAGGACCGACGGCGTGTCGGGGCGCCATAGCGAACGAACGATCTGCGGATTGCGGGCGTCCGAGCATTGCCAGTACCGCGTCGCGAGCTTTGCTGCCCGCCCGGCGATCACGGTCT
>Ga0194121_10003733_pt1 | contig 22752 bp, 19 predicted proteins | sample TA2MahCa50mmetaG_FD_148609 | JGI IMG/M metagenome (GOLD analysis project Ga0194121, IMG submission 148609) | Freshwater microbial communities from Lake Tanganyika, Tanzania - TA2015020 Mahale Deep Cast 50m | ecosystem: Environmental > Aquatic > Freshwater > Lake | place: Tanzania: Lake...
ATTCGGCGTCCTCGATGCCCAGGCGGTCCATGAGGTCCTGGTCAAGCGCCGGCCCGCTCCCACTCGCCCGAAACGAAGCTGGCGCCGCCACGGTGGCCCGGAACGTCTCCTGGTATCCCACGTTGCACGGCATGGGCCGGGACTTGGCTAGCAAGAATCCGCGGTCCTGTTAAGCCACCCGGCCAAACTGTGACAAGCACGGGCTTTCGCGCCGCGCGCACATCTGCTACCCTGGGGCCGACCGCAGATTCCGGGGAGGTCGTTCGTGCTACCTGCAAGGAAGGCGAGGAGCCTGACAACCAGCCGCAGTCAACGTGACCTGCCGGTTCTGAAGAGGATTTACGAGCCGAGCGCCTCCGGGAAGCGCGCCTTGAGGAACGCGTTGCGGCGGTTGGGATCCTCGGGCAGCACGCGGAGGATGTTGCCGCACCAGTCGACCAGGGTCTTCTCCGGCAGTCCCCGACGGTAGAGTTCTCCCTCGCTGGAAAGCGCCGCCTGGTGGCTGCACGACGCGGCAATCCCCAGCAGATCGTGGTCGCCGAGCGGCTTGGTGCCTTCCGGCACGCGCACCCGCCGAAGCAGGCCCATGGCGGCCAGTCTTCCCATCACGCCAGACTTTCGGACGCCCTCGTCGGCGGCGTTGCCGAGATGGCCGGCATACTCCGCGAGGGGTTTGGAGAGCGCCAGGATAATGCGCTCGTCGGGTCGCCATTCGCAATACAGGGGATGGGGCGCGGTCTGCTCCACTTCAACGGCGGCGCGCACGATGGCGGCCACGGTCTGCGGATCGTCCTCGCCGGTGAGGACCGCCACCACGTCGTCGGCGGCCATCGCGCCGCCGTTGTCGCGCAGCGTCTGCTCGACGATGTCGGAGAAGTCGGCGACCGGGCCGATCTCCCCCCAGGCCCTGGTGATCGCTCCAAGAGCCTCGCGCACCTCACCCTCAGCAAGACCGGTGTGCGCCAGGATCTCCTCGACCGTGGGCCAGTTCAAATACGACGCGCTCTCCGTCTCACCCAGCCCGAGCAGCTCGGGGCGCAGCGCGCTCTGAATGGCGAACGCGTCGCCGTCGTCCGAGAGGATCGCCTGCATGATGGCGTGCAGCGAGTAGCCGTCGGACTGCCCGTCGTCCTCGTAGTAGACTTCCTCGCCATAGTCGGGATAGGACGGCGCGTCGTACGCATCGCCCGGACCCGTCCCGTGCACTGGGGTTGCCTCCATGTCCAACTGTCGACCTCCTCGGATGTGTGCCCCCCGGGTTCCCGCGCCGGGCAACTTCGCGGCCACTCGGGAGGGCCCTGCCGCCATGACTTCAAATTCGCCTGCATGCAGGTCTTCTATCGCAACGACCAGGACGCCGAAAACGCCGGGGATTTCTCCCCCAGCGCGGCCAAGCCCGGGAAATTTGTCAAGTACCTGCGCGACAGCGGGCGCGACGCCGTGCTGGTGAGCCCCGAAGCGGCCACCATGGATGAGTTGTGCCGCGCGCACTCGCCAGACTACGTGCGCGGCGTCCTCGAGTGTGAAGAGCCGAACGGCTTCGGAAACCTGGATCCGGCCGTGGCGGCGAGCCTGCCTTTCACCAGCGGCTCGCTGCTCTCCGCGGCGCGTGCCGTGCTGAGCAATGGATTGCGGGTGGCGTGCAGCCCAACCTCCGGCTTTCACCACGCCGGCTTCGACTTCGGCGGCGGCTTCTGCACCTTCAACGGGCTGATGGTCACCGCCCTGGCGCTGCACGCGGAGGGACGCGCGCGGCGTGTGGCCATCGTGGACTGCGATCAACACTACGGGGACGGCACCGAGCACATCATCGACCGCGTCGGCTGCCGCGACTGGTGCTTGAGCAACGGCCGCGTGCCGCGCGGAAGCGGCGACCAGTACCTCCGCGACCTGGAGGGATATCTCGCCGGCGTGCGGCGTTTCGCGCCGGACATCGCGCTGTTCCAGGCCGGCGCGGATCCGCACGTGCACGATCCGCTCGGCGGCCGGCTCACCACCGCGGAGATGGGCAGGCGCGACCGCATGGTGTTCGAGGCGCTGCGCGAGGCCGGCATTCCGGTGGTGTGGAACCTGGCCGGCGGATATCAGCGGGACGCCGGCGGCGGCATCCGCCCGGTGCTTGATCTGCACCTGCAGACCTTCGATCTGGCGCGGGAAGTTTTTTATTGATTGTACGGATTGAGCACGAGTTTGCTGGAGAGCAGGCTGCCGCTCGGCATGTAGGTGCCGGTCACGGTGATATTGCCGCCGGTCTGCAACTGCTCAAAACCGATCGGCGTGCCGGTGTGAGCCACTTCCACGTCCCCGCGAGGCGGCACGACAACTGAGAAATACGAAGGTCCGAGCGCGGACTTCACGCGCAGGGTGCGGGTTGCCGTGGTAATCCCCACAATCGTGCCCTGCAGCTGCACCTGGTTGCTGAGCGGCACCAGCGTGGACGGCGGCGGCGCGGACGGCGGCTGGGCGGGCGCGCTCTGGTCGCACATGTTGCTCACGTTTTCCGAGCCGCCCTCGGCGATGATGGCGCTCGGCGGCACGATATACGGCGTGGGCGCGGCCGGCCCTCCGGTGGTGTAGAACGGGTCGAGGCAGCCCGGCGCGAAATGCGGCGTGCCGCTCAGCGACGCGGCCGCCGACGCGACGTCCATGAGGGCGTCGCAGACCAGAGGATTGTCGTTGAAGCCGCCGGCGATGCGCACCGAGATCTGGTCGCCCGGCCGAAAATCGGACAGCGTGCAGTCCAGCCCGCCGCGCCGCATCTTGGACTCCGGCTGGATGTAGGGGTTGAGCCGGCGGCCGTCGGCGCGCACGAACACGACCATGCGCTTCGTCACGTCAACGCGCAGGAGGCGACCGCTTTCGCGAGGCTCAGCCGCCCTGGCCGGCCCGGCGCAGAACAGTAGGATTCCGAGCAAGAAAAAGAACCGCATGTTTTCTCCCGTTCGCAGCGCGACCCGACCTGCCCTGTCCAGCATTCAGTTTGAGAAAAGTTAACATGACTGGTTGGATCCGGAACGCGGCTCCTGGCACGATCATCGGATAAATACAGACCAGGAGACATCCAAGATGATCGGCCGACTTTCCCTCTCTCCCCTCACCACCCCCCCGGCAGCCGCGCCTCCCGCGCCGGCCCCCGCGCCGACCCCGGCCAACGCCGAGCGCGACTCGGTGCGACTCAGCCAGGCCACCATCGCCAGCGGAATCGCCTGCGGCGCCACCAGCGCGCTGCTGTGCGGCGTCGGTGCCGGTGTGTGCGCCCTGGTCGGACTTCCCTTCGTGGGCCCCGCCGCGATCGCGACCGCCGTGGGAGTTTCCACCGTCTTCGGCGGCGCCCTCGCCGGACTGACCCTGCGCAAGTCGTTCAACCCTCCCCCGGACACCGAGCAGACCTTCCAGACCGGGCGCGGCCCCATCACCGGCAACCTGCCCTTCCCTACCCGTGACGGCGCGTCGCTGATCCTCGCCGAGAACGCCATGTGGAAGTCGCTCGACGCGGCCGCCCAGGCGCCCGACGCGGACGCCGCGGCACAACTGGGAAGCGCTGGCTTCGAGCGCTTCGGCGGCCTTCTCGCGCACGGTGGCGAGCGCACCACCTGCGTGGTGCTGGGCGCGGCCGTCGGCTCAACCCTGGCCGGCCCGCTGCTCGGCATCCCGCTGGGCATCGCGGGCGGCTTCGCGGCCAGCTACGTCTTTGACAAGCCGGCCCACCTGCTGGGCGAGGCCGTCGGAAGAGCGGTCGGCGCCGCGGCCGGACGGAAAGCGTACGAAGAGGCGCACCCGTAAAATCCACACCGCGTCGGGTCCACCCCTGGACCCGACCAACACCGCGTCGGGTCCACCCCTGGACCCGACCAACACCGCGTCGGGTCCACCCCTGGACCCGACCAACACCGCGTCGGGCCCATCCCTGGGCCCGACTCTTGTCTTGAGCGGAAAATCAGCGCGCGACCCGCGGCGCGTTTTCCATGGCGATGGTCATCGGTTTGCTTGCGTTAACGCCTGCAGTCTGCGCTGCGCGAGAATGGCGTAGCCCTCGGCGAGATCCTCGGCCGGGTCCTGGCTGAGCCAGGCGTAGTTGGTGTACCAGACACCGTGGTTGCCCATTGGCGAGCCTTGCGCCTTCGAAGGCGGCTCCTTCGCATCCTTTTGCAGCCAGCGGTCCTGAAAGTGCGCCAGCTCGTGAAGCAAGGTGTTCTGCCACTGGCTCAGATCGAGCGCCGCGGCCCTGGCCCGCGTGGAATCGTCGGCAGCGGCGGGGAGGGTGCGGGTGTTGGCATCCAGCCACTTCCGGTTGAGCAGCAGGCGGCCGGTCTCGGCCTCCGCCACGCCGCTGGTCGCCGCCGAGACTGTGCCGTCCTCGGCTTTGAACGCCTGAAAATCAGACACGCGGATTTCCCGCACGCTCACCAGAAATTCACGGGACCAGGCCGGGATGGCCTCGACAATCTCGGCAAGCCGGCGGATCTCCGTCTTGCTGGCGCCGGCCACGGTGATCGGCTCGGACATGCCGGGCAGCTGGAGCGGCGCAAGCGGCACCACGTCGTCAAAAATCTCCTTGAAAGTGCGCGCCTGCAGCGACGGGTCGACTTTGGGACCATTTGGTCCGGTGATGGGCGGAGGCGGCGTGAACGCGCCGGGGTCCGGGTCGCGGTGCACCGGGTATGCGAAGTACGTGCTCAGGATGAACGCGTTTTTCGCGCCAAATTTATTGTCGAGCACGGCCTCATCCACGAACCGACGTTCCGGAGACGGCAGCCCGTCAAGGGTGGCCGGGGGACGGCAGGGCGCTGAAATGCCGATGGGCTCCACGGGCATACCTTATCCGATGAGCCTGAACAGATCCTGAACCCAGGAACGCGCCCCAGCACGCCCAACTCCGCAAGGTCCGCGCACGACACGAGGAACAACAAGACACCGCATGAGAGGAGTTCCTGTCTCCCCCGATTTCCGGCGGAGTCTCCCACGCGACCCGATTACCCCCCGATGCAGGACATCGTGCGGAGCGGCTGCTGGAAATCCGGCTCGTTGATGCGGTGGCCGGCCTCCTTCTCCAGCACGGCCAGACGCAGCACCTCGCGGAGGTCGTCGTCGGACGCTCCGTTGCGCAGCGGGGTCATCAGGTCGTGCTCGGCCAGGGAAAACAGGCAGTTGCGCACCTTCCCGTCCGCGGTGATGCGCAGGCGGTTGCAGGCGCCGCAGAAGGGCCGCGTGACCGGCGCGATGACGCCGATTTCTGCCGCATTGTCCGCGAAAGTGTAGCGCAGCGCGGTTTCCGACGGATTGCCGCGGACCGCGGTGAGGGGATAGCGCGCGTCAATCGCTTCCACGATCTCGCGCCCAGCCACCATCCTCGAACGGTCCCATGCGTGCCCGCTGTCTAGCGGCATGAACTCGATGAAGCGGACCGAGTGTCCGGTCCGCCGCGCGAAGGCCGCGAAGTCGAGGACCTCGTCGTCGTTCTCCCCGCGCATCACCACGCAGTTCACCTTGACCGGGAAGAAGCCGGCCGCGGAGGCGGTTTCCAGACTCTGCAGGACGCGGTCAAGCGCGTCCACTCCGGTCAGCTCCTTGAAACGGTCGCGGCGCAGCGAGTCCAGGGACACGTTCAGGCGATCCACCCCGGCTGCCTTGAGGGCGTCCACGTGCTCCCCCAGGAACCAGCCGTTGCTGGTCAGCGCGATGTCCCGAATCCCCGGGATGGCGCGCAGAATGCGGACCAGACCCTCCACGTTCCGTCGCAGCAGGGGCTCGCCGCCGGTGACCCGCACCTTCTCCACGCCCTCGCCGGCCAGCACGGTCACGATCCGCGCCATCTCCTCAAAGGTGAGGATGTCGCGGTGCGCCTTGGGGACGAACCCGGCCGGCATGCAGTAGCCGCACCGGAAGTTGCAGCGATCAGTGATGGACAGGCGCAGGTCGCGGATGACGCGCCCGAATTTGTCTTTAAGCACGGGAACGATTATAGCACGGCGCGTCCAGACCGAACTTGGGGACGCCCCGCGGTGTCATCTGTCCGCAGGAGGTCAGTTGAGATGCCCATGAGTCGCCGCGAGTTCGTCCAGAGACTGCTGCGAGGCGGCGCCGCGCTCGGCGTGGCGCCGCTCGGCTATGGCACGCTGATCGAGCCGCGCGCCTTTGACGTGTCCCGCTTCTCCGCGCCCACCGTCACTCCCGAGGACGACGCCGAGGCGGTCACCTTTGCGTTCATGAGCGACTTCCACCGCAGCAAGACCACTTCACGCGCCCACCTCGACCGCGCGGTGGCTGCCTGCAACGCCGCGCGGCCCGACGTGGTGATGCTCGGCGGCGACTACATCAGCAGCAACGCGGCGCTCATTTCCGACTGCGCCGACGCTTTCCGGGCGCTGACCCCGCCCCGCGGCGTCTTCTTCGTGCTGGGCAACCACGACCACTGGCACGCGCCCCAGAAGATCCGCGCGGCGTTGCGCAAAGCCGGCCTGCACGAGGTGACCAACACCAGCACGCGGGTGGCGCGCAACGTTCACCTGGTGGGCGTCGACGACGTGATGGCCGGCGCGCCCGACGTGTCCCGCGCCTTCCGGGGCACCGAGCGGGGAGCCCGCGTGGTGCTCACCCACAATCCCCAGCTCTTTCCGCAGATCCGCGAGCGCCGCTGCACGGTGGTGTGCGGCCACACGCACGGCGGCCAGATCGTCATCCCCTTCGTGCCCAACCCGTACCTTCGCGCCTGGAAGACCTATGTCCGCGGTTGGTTCCACGAGGAGAGCTCGCACATGTACGTCAACCGCGGCGTCGGCATGCTGACCCTTCCGATCCGGTTTCGCTGCCCGCCCGAGATCACGCTGATTACGGTATAGCTCCGGAGGCGGATGGCCCCCCTTTTCTCGGAAATTGAAGAGCGGATGCCAGGGCGCTACGCGAGGAGTCGGCCCGGCTACGGACTTCCTAGAATTTTCTCCAGGCGCGTGTCAATCTCGTCCAGATTTTCGTTGCTGTTGTTGTTTAAGATGATGACCGAGTCGCCATCGTCTGGCACGCGGACGATGGAGGTGCGGAAGCCGGCCCACGAGCCGTCGTGCCAGACCTTGCCGTCTTCGACGTTCCAGCCAAAGCCGTAGGCGAACGCCTTTCCCCGCGTCGTGCGACCGGAGGTGAATGCCTCGCGCAGCGTCGTTTCCTTGACGAGTCGGTTTTCGGCCAGGCCGCGATCCCAGCGGAACAGATCGCCGGTCGTGGAATAGATGCCGCCGTCCCCGACCACGCCGTCAAGGTAGGACATGTCGTCGAGCGTCCAGTCGCTCGCGTAGCCGTATGCGCGGCGCGAGGCGTACGACTGGATCGCCCGCGGGCTGTACACGAACGTGCTGGTCATGCCGAGCGGGGCAAATATCGCTTCACGAAGAAACTCGGCGTAGGATTTTCCGGAGGCCACTTCAATTACTGAGGCTAGAACCGCGTAGCCCGTGTTGCTGTAGTCGTGCTTGCTGCCCGGCTTGAAGTCAAGCTGGCCGCCGTATTTTTTCAACAGGGCGAGCACGTCCTGGTTGGTGAGGTTGCGGGATTCGTCCCAGTGCGCCTCGGCGATCTCGAAATAGTCCGGCAAGCCGCTCGTGTGGTGCAGCAAGTTGCGAATGGTGATGCCCGCGTAGGGGAATCCGGGCACGACGCTGCGCACCTCGGCGTCGTAACGCAAGCGTCCCCGCTCGTTGAGGATCATCACCGCCATCGCGGTAAACTGCTTGGACACCGACGCGAGATTGAACACCGAGTCCACGGTGAGGCGGCGCTTCGTCTTGTAATCCGCGAGACCGTACGCCTGGTTGAAAACAACCTTGCCGCTCTGGCTTACCAGCACGACGCCGTTGAATTTCCGCTTCGCGAGGTAGGCGCCGATGCGCGCCGCCGCATCCCCCGCGGGGGATGGCACGCAGGTGGCCAACAGCAAAAGGCCCAGGAGGATCACGCGGAGTGAAGACTGCATGGGAACGAGCCCTTTGGCCGCGTGCTCGTCCAATCCTTTGCGGTCAAGAGGGACGGCGGCGCGTGACTCGAAGACTCGGCCTCATGCTGGCACAATCGCTTCCTGACACCCCTCTCAACGGCCGCAGCGTCTCCGAGCGCTACCTCAACCGCGAGCTCTCCTGGCTGGCCTTCAACACCCGCGTGCTCGAAGAGGCCGAGAACACGCGCCATCCGCTGCTGGAGCGGCTGCGCTTCCTGGCCATCTCGGACTCTAACCTCGATGAGTTCTTCATGGTTCGCGTGGCGGGTCTGAAGACCCAGATGGAGGCCGGGCTCGATCGGCTCAGCGACGACGGGATGTCCGTCAAGGATCAGCTCCTGGCCATCGACGCCGCGGCGCGAGCCCTTCACGAGCGGCAGCAAGCCGTGTGGGCGCGCCTGCGCGGCGAGCTTTCCGACACCGGAATTGCTTTGATTGAAGCGGAGGATCTCACCAGCGACGAGCGGCACTGGCTGGAAGCGCACTTTCTCAAGGAGTTGTTTCCGGCGCTGACGCCATTGGCCGTGGATCCGGCCCATCCGTTCCCGCCGCTCCCCAACGACGGCCTTGCCCTGGTCCTCCACTTGCGCGGCGAGGGCGGCCACGAGCATCGCGACCCCGAGGCGTGGGCGCTGGTTCCCCTGCCGCAGAAGGTGCCCCGCTTCATCCGGCTGACGGGAACCTCCAACCGCTACCTGACCATGGAGCAGGCCACTCCCCTGCTGTTCGGCCACCTGTTCCCGAACTTCAAGGTGCTGCGCACCGGCCTGCTGCACATCCTGCGGGCCAGCGAGATGGAAATTATCGAGGAGGGCTTCGAGAACCTCGTCGAGATGTTCCGCACGGCGCTCAAGCAGCGGCGCCAGGGATACGTGATCCGGGTGGTCGTGGAGGCCGCGATGTCGGCCGAGATGAGCGCCTTCGTGGCGCGCACCCTGCAATTTCCGGAAGACCAGTTATGGCGCATTGAAGGTTTCCTCAACCAGTCCGACCTCCACCAATTGGTGGCCGTCGACCGTCCCGATCTGAAATTTGAGCCATACAATGCCCGCTTTCCGGAGCGCATCCGTGATTTTCGAGGGGATTGCTTCGCGGCTATCAGCAGCAAGGACATCGTGGTCCACCATCCCTATGAGAGCTTTGACGTGGTGCTGCAGTTTCTCCGCCAGGCGGCCCGCGATCCAAACGTGCTGGCCATCAAGCAGACGCTGTACCGCACCAGCAGCGATTCGCCCATCGTGCGCGCGCTGATCGAGGCAGCCGAGGCCGGAAAATCGGTGACCGCGGTGGTGGAGTTGAAGGCGCGCTTCGACGAGGAGGCCAATATCCGCCTGGCCAGCGAGATGGGCAGCGCCGGGGTGCAGGTGGTCTACGGCTTCGTGCAGTTGAAGACGCATGCGAAGTTATCCATGGTGGTGCGCCGCGAGAGCACGGGAATCCGCACATACGTCCATTTTGGGACCGGCAATTATCACCCGGTCACGGCGCGGGTGTACACCGACCTCTCCTATTTCACCTGCGATCCGGCGCTCGGAGCGGACGCCGCACGGGTGTTCAACTACCTGACCGGGTACGCGCTGCCCCGCAAATTGGAGAAATTGCGCTTCTCGCCGGTCAACCTGCAGAGCACCCTCACGGAGCTCATCGAAGCCGAGATCGAGCACGCCCGCGCCGGCAAGCCGGCCCACGTGTGGGCCAAGCTCAACGCCCTGGTGGAGCCGTCGATCATCGACGCGCTGTACCGCGCCTCGATGGCCGGCGTGCAGGTGGACCTCGTCGTGCGGGGCGTCTGCTGCCTGCGCCCCGGGGTGCCCGGGATGAGCGAGAACATCCGCGTGAAAAGCGTGGTGGGGCGATTTCTGGAGCATTCACGAATCGTCTGCTTTGCCAACGGGCATCCCATGCCGTCGCGCCAGAACAAGGTGTACATCTCGTCCGCCGACTGGATGCCGCGTAATTTTCGCTCGCGAGTGGAGTCGTTCGTGCCCATCGAAAATCCCACGGTGCACGCGCAGATTCTCGACCAGATCATGGTGGCGACCCTGAAGGACAACCTGCAATCCTGGCGCCTCGCCGCGGACGGCACCTACGCGCGGGTGGTTACGGACGACCCGCCGTTTTCGGCGCACGAGTACTTCATGACCAACCCCAGCCTCTCAGGCCGCGGCCGCGCGCTGCGGAGAGGACTGCAGGTCCCGCAGCTGGTGTTATAGCCGGGTGTGTGCCACCTGACACACACTGTGGTGTGTCAATGCCGGTCGCCGATAACCTCACATCACGGGACGGTTGAAAATGCCTGAGCCAGAACGATACGATGTTTTAATTGGTTTTAGATTGTTTTAGATGACGATGGAGTACTGGTGCTGGTGTCGCCAGATGCGCTGGCGAGACGCTATGCAGAACGTGAGTTCGACTACACGTTTCCCAGGGAACTATTGGAATTCATGACGAATGGAAGACTGTTTGCATGGAAATCCGGTGCCGAAGGAGAGCACACCGTAATCATCAACCAGATGGATTCAGGCAACCGCGGAAGCGTCGAAGCTGCGATTGCCTCGGGGCAATTGTTTGTGGAAGGGAACCGTCTCCTTGTCTGCCCCTATTCAGAGTTCAGCTTGTTTGCGGACTCTCAAGGTCATGTCACTCTTTGCGAGGGTCTCGCGTACGAGGTAGCAGTACCATCAGGCAGTTATGACATTTAACCTAGACGACCTCGTGGCGCGCTTTCGTTCGGTTTCGCGTCACAGGTTGCTCCTGCGGCGCCTTCGGCGAGCGCCTGCCAGGCGCAGGAGGACCGTCGAGCCGCCAACGCGCCACAACTTCTGGTCGCGTGTACAGTTCCAGCAACCTGGCCTTATCACCCTTTGGCGTTCGGTGACCGTGCTCCCAGCTTTCAATAGTGCGCGGCGAAACGTTCAGGAAGCGGGCGAACTCCGCACGGCTCATATTCAGCGAAGCGCGAATCTTACGAACATCCTCCGCGGTGAACTCGGGGGGATCCCCAGGGAACGTCACGATACGGGTGTAGAGTTGAATCTTACCGGCTCTCCAATCCTTGATTTCCTGCTCCACTGCCGTCAAGCGTTCAATAAGAGGGGTGCGCTCCGTCTCCTCATCCTTCATTTATTTCGCTCCTTTAACTCCGCTTTGATTTCATCACTGAGGCGCTTGATGTGTCCTCCACGTGCTTGATATATTCCAGCTCGTTCGCGAAGTATGCAGATGCCCTCTTCATGAACTCAGGCGTCGCTTGAAACTGGCGGCTTACGTGCCTCACAGCGTCAATTATACTGCGCGCAGTATAATTAGTCAACAGCACCGTGAGTGCCTACCGCTTCTGAAACTCCGGCGAGCCCAGCGTGAGGCGGAGCGCCTCTCGCACGGTGGTGGCCGACACCTTTCCCTGCAGCGTGCCGAGCAGGCTGTGCCGGGTGGCCGCGGCCGCCTCGTTGTCGAGCAGGCGCTCCACCAGCACGCGCTCCACGCGATCGGCGCTTTTTAGCGCCAGGAAAGGCTCCAACGGCACGCGGACGCCCCTCCCGAGGCCGTCCGCGAAGTCGGCGGCAAACGAGACCCGCTTGAGGAAACTGCCCGGGCTCAGCCACGCCTGCCCCGTGTCGGGATACCCGGTGGGCGGCGCGCACTTGTACAGCGCCTGGCCCATCCCTTCGATTTCGGCGGCCAGCAGCGCGGGGTCGCGCACCTCGGCATCCACCGCGCGCACCGCCGACACCGCCAGCTCCAACGGTGACTTTACCTTGGCCCGCCACACAGAGCGCCGCGCAAATTCCGGTGACAGCGCAAGCTCGCGCAGCGCCGTCGGAATATCCCCGCCGGAGCCCTGAAAGGCGGAGGCCACCCGATACACCAGCGCCCGCGGCGGATCGTCAGACACGAAGCGGCGGCACAATTTCCGGGCAATAAACTCGCAGGTCGTGGGGTGGGTGGCCAGGTATCTCAACAGGCGCTCCCCTTCCTCAGCCCCGCCGCCGGCTGGAAATCTCAGGCCGAGCACGGTTTTCGATTCGTCGTCGTGGCGGCTCTCGTCGAACTCGAAGCGCTCGCCGATGCGCGGCACCGTCCAGCCAGTGAGGACGCGGGCGGCCTCCTCAACGTCTTTCTGGGTGTATCCTCCGTCGACGCCCAGCGTGTGCAGCTCGAGTAATTCTCGCGCGTAGTTCTCGTTGAGCGTGCGCGGGGAATTTCCAGCGCGCAGCGCCGAGCGCGCGGCCGGTGACTCCGGCCCGAAGGACATCCAGTTGTCAAGATACACCAGCATCGCCCCGCTGCGGGCGACGGCGCGCAGCATGTCGCCAAACCGCCCCAGCGCGTGGGGACGGATGACCTCGCGCTCGTACTCCGCGAGATAAGGCGCGACGCCCTCCTTGTCCACGTTCACGTTAAAATGGTTCATCCAGAAATCCACCATGACTTCGTGGAGCTGATTTTCTCCGTACACCGCGCGCAAGATCTTCTGCGCCTGCATCTGCGCGGCCACCACTCGGGACGACCGACCGCGCGCCGTGCTCGACGACATCCCCGGCACGGACAGGTCGCTGAGCCGGGCCTCCAGCGCGGCGTCCCGCTCAAGATGGAGCTGCTCCTCCAGCCACGCGCGCGGCCCGGCCACTCGGATGCGCTCGACGTCCCGGGCGCGGGCGCCGAAGGTGAACCGCTTCAAGAACAACAGGCGGACGTCGCTGCGGGGCAGCGCGCGGTCCGCCGCGGCCGCTCCGCCGACCGACCCCAGGAACATGACAAGCAGCACCGCCGCCGCGCGTCGAATGGCACGAGCATGCACCCGGATGTGTTCAACCTTCCCGTCACAATCCTTCTGCGCGACGAGGCCTTCGTGGCGGTGAACAAGCCTTCCGGAATGCTGGTCCACCGCACTTCGAACAATCGCGACCCGGTCGTGGTCATGACCTTCGTGCGGGAAGCGGCCTCCTGCCACGTGTACCCGGTGCACCGCCTGGACCGCGACACCAGCGGGATCGTGCTGGTCGCCCTCACCCTGGAGGCGGCTCGTCCCCTGTACGACGCATTTCGGCAGCGCCGGGTGGACAAGGTGTATCACGCCGTGGTGGCCGGGCGCACGCCGCCGTCCGCGCGGCTCGACACGCCGCTGGAAAAGCAGGAGGGCGTGTTCCAGGAGGCGCTGACCGAATACCTGACCCTGGCGCACGGGGACGATTGCTCGCTCGTCGAGGTCCATCCGCGCAACGGCCGGCGCCACCAGATCCGCCGGCACCTGGCGGGAGCCGGGCATCCCATCCTCGGCGACCGCTTCTACGGGGATCCGCCCCGGGACGAGGCGCGCTTTGGCCTCACGCGGCTCGCGCTGCACGCCAGCCGGCTGGCGTTCCCCCATCCCCTGAACGGCAACGAGGTCGTCGTGGAGGCGATCCTCCCCGACGACCTCGCCCAGCCCATGGCAAAGATGGGTATTACGCCGCCAGCGCTCCTCGGTTGAGGACCTGGTAAAGGTAGTTGTCGAGCAGGGGCGCGGTGCCGGGCACCACCGGGGCGTAGGAGGCGCCGTACTCGAAGCCGCTCTCGGTCTGGCGGCGCCACTGCAGGCGCACGTAGGCGGGCACAGCGCGGCCCTCGAAGTGCAGCAGGCAGGACACCCGCGCGCCCACCGACATGACGGCGTCGGCCCACAGGCGGACGCCCTCGCTGGCCACGTCCAGCAGGCGGCCGTCCACGCGGTCGCCGTGCGCCGTGCGCAGCACGGTGTCGGTGCCGTCCACGAAACGGCACGAGCGCCGCTGGTCACGCTCCTCACAAACCAGGGCCAGCTCCCGGGGCGCACAGTCACGCTTCCACAGCCGTTGAACCGCCGCAAACAAGCCACGCATGTCCTGTTACCTCTCTCTCTGTGTGTCCATGCTACGGCAAGATTGTTTCCCAGATGTAAACAGGCTGCTAAAAACTTGTAAACTCGAGTTTAAGGTCGCCTAATTTATTATGCCGACAAAATATTAACCGACCGCAACAAATCCGGCCATCTGCATTCCGCGCCATACCTCCGGGTTCTTCATGAAGGTGTCCCACACGAAGCCGCTGCGATGGTTTTCAGCCATCAGCATGGTGATGCCCAGGTCAATCCCCAGCACGTCGAGATTGCGCCAGCCGGTGCGCGGATTGAAGGCGTCCACGAAACTGTAGCGGCACCAGCCCTGGGCGCGGCAGCGGCGCAGCACGCGGATGGTTTCCTCGGGCAGGAACGGAATCGAGCCGCCCGCCGCGCAGGGCACCACGCTCCCGTCAATGGGGCCCTCGGCCGGCGGCCCGCCCCAGGCCACGTATCCGTTCGGCGAGTCGGAGGCCGAAACGCCCCACAGGTCCTCGGAATATCCCTGGCTCACACAGAATTTCTGGTGGGCGCGGGTGGCCTTGACGCTGTTTTCGAAATAATCCGCGTAGGCGTCGCGCCGCTTGCGGAAATCAAACCAGGCGTGGGAATACTGGTGGGTGAACAGGGTGGGTGCGCCGGAAATATAATTCTCCTCAAAAAAAGAAACCTGCGGGCGCCGCCACGCGCTCCAGGCACTCGCCTTCAGCGGGTGGGTGGGCGAGCCCATCCCCAGCAGGTAGAGCATCATCAGCTCGCAGTAGTGATCCCAGCGGGCCTTCAAAAAGCCGCTCTCCGGCATCCATCCCATGGAAAGCGTCTCCCCGCCGTTGAGCATCCACGGCCAGTCGACCCGCTCGTAGATGCGGGCGGCCAGCAACGGGATCTCGCTGTCGGACGCGAAGTGCTGGCGGCAAGTCAGGACCCCGCACAGCAGCAGGGCGGTGTCAATCGACGACAGCTCGCACTTCCACAGGCGCTCGCCGCTGTGCATGTCCACAAAATGGAAAAAGAAGCCGTGCACCTGGGCCAGGCTTTCGTACACGAAGCGCAGCGTGACCCGCACCCGGTCGCGGATCTCGGAGGGCGCCAGCCAGCCCCGCCGGTCCGCGATGCACAGCGCGGTCAGGCCAAAGCCGGTGGCGGCGATGCTGGACGCCTTGTAGGTGTCGGCTCCCTCGGCGCGGGCGCGGTCCTTCACCTGGCCGGTGGCGGGCGCGGCCTGATCCCAGAAGAAGCGGAAACTGGCCCGCTCGATCTCGTCGAGGAACGCGTCGTCGGAGGCCTCGGCCACGGCGGCGCGCGGCACGAGCAAAGCGGCGGAGAGGGCAAGAAGGGAGCGTCGGTTCACGGGGAGCACCTTCATTCCGCACGGGGCCGGCCGGTGTCCTTTTTTCAGAACTCTTTGAGGTCCATGTGGCAGGCTGAGGACGGAGGGTTGTTTGATGCTGTCGCCTATTGTGAACCGAAACCTGGGATTGCACACTTTGAGCGGCTCGGTGGGAACGCCGAGCACCAACGACGGGCTTCCGGTCGACAAGGTCGAGACGGAAACGGCGCCCGGCCTGCCCCCGGTGCAGCTCTCGCCAACCCAGGCACAGGGGCTCCGCGGCGCCTTCGACGCCCTGTACAACGCCGGCGGCCCCGGCAAGAGCCGCCTCCTGGAGAACAACTCCGCCGCCTGGAACATGCGCTGGCGCATGGTCGAGTCCGCGCAAAAAGAGATCACCTCGCAGTACTTCTGCTGGGACCACGACGTTTTCGGCGTGTCATTCCTGGGCCACATTTTCAGCAAGGTGAAGGACGGCAACGTCACCGCCCGCCTGATGGTGGACGCCACCGGCGACACCTGGGGAACTCGCGGTTTCAAGTCGCACATCGGCGGCCGCGACTATCTCCAGGAGGTGGTCGGCACCGGGCACGCCGAGGCGCGCGTGTACCATCCGCACTTCAAGAAGATCATCGACCAGGTGCTGCATCCGCGCTCGAACTACATCGCGGCCAGCAACCACGACAAGATACTGGAGATCGACGGGCAGCGCGGCATGACCGGCGGCCGCAACATCGGCTACGAGTACTTCGTTTCCCCCAATGACTTCAAGGGCGCGTGGCGCGACACCGACGTGGAATTCGACTCGCCGGCCGCGGCGCACGCGCTGAAGGCGGCCTTTGACGTCGAGTACGGCGCCCCGTGGATCAACGACAAGGTGAAGCCTGACCTGCTGGGCAACTGGGTCAAGCGCGACCTGGAATTGATCGGCGCGTACTGCTTGATGGACAACTGGCTGAAGGCAACGCCCTTCAACGAGGCCGTCAAGACGCAGATGCGCAATAACGAGACGGCGCGCGAGCAGCAGGCCGCCTCGATGGTGGCCCTCACCATCAATCGCCTGCCGTCCGAGGGAATCGATCGCAAGCCCAACGACCGCGAGCGCAAGAAACTCCTCGAAATGGCGAAAGAGCTTGCGAAATATCCCGACCTGCGCGGCAGCTACAACGAGCCGATTCCCGCGCAGCACGACGGCGAGATCAAGATTCTCGACCGCACTTCCTCGGTGGGCACCGAGCAGGACCAGATCAACAGCAGCCTCGCGGCGCTTTCCCGCGCGGCCACGAAGCGCATTGTCATCGAAAATCCCTACGTGGTGCTGACCGACGACATGAAGCAGGTGCTGGCCGACGCCGGACGCCGCGGCGTGGAAATCTGGCTGGGCACCAACAGCCCGTCGAGCACCGACAGCGACGTCACCCAGGCGTTCTTCCTGGAGGACTGGCCGAAGCTGGCCGCCACGGTTCCCAACCTGCACATTTTCGTGGCCACCGGCGAGCGCAAGCTGCACGCCAAGGTGGGCGTCATTGACGACCAACTGTCGGTGGTTTCCAGCTACAATCTCGACTGGATCAGCTCAAAGGTCAACAGCGAAGTGGCCGCGGTGATCTGGTCGAAGGGTTTCGCCGCGGAGACCATGGGCGGCATCATGAAAGACCACGCCGATCCGGTGAACGGCGCGGTGGAGTACACGATCCTGCGGGACGCCAACGGCGCGCCCATCCGCAAGGACGGCAAGCCGGTCCTGGATGCCAGCGGCAACGTGATCAACGAGCCGGAGATCGTCTTCGGGCCGGACAACCACCTGTCCAAGGAAATGCTCGACACCTACAAGAAGAAGCGCAAGAAGTGGAAATGGCTGCGCGACCACATCCCGCAGCTCCGCTCGGTGCGCTCGGACACGAAGGTGCAGCCGTCCCCGGTGGCGCCGCCCAAACCCTGAAGTTCTAGACTATTTCTGGTTGAGGAGGTCCGCGCCGTGGCGGACGACGTTGCGGTCCGGGCCGGAACCGCGCTGGACGCTCTCGTTCACTAGTTTTCCGATCCGCTGTCCTTTTTCCGGGAACTGATCCAGAATGCCATCGACGCCGGCACCAACCACGTCGACGTGTGGGTGGAGTTTCTCCCTGAGGAAGGCTCCGATTCCGGCACGCTGCAGATCCGCGTGGAGGATTTCGGTGCCGGGATGAACGCCCACATCATCGATACTTATCTGACGCGGCTATTTTCCTCGACCAAGGAAAACGACCTGACCCAACTTGGCCGCTACGGCATCGGCTTTGTGTCGGTGTTCGCCATCGATCCGCAAGCCGTCATCGTGGACACCGCACGCGACGGGGAATCCTGGCGGGTCTTGTTCCGGCCGGATCGCTCCTTCGATCGCATGGCGCGCAGCGAGGCAGTCGAAGGCACGAAGGTCTTGCTCATCAAGCGCATCCTGGCGATAGACTTTCCTGACCTGGAAAATCGCGCGCGAAGAACGGTTCACTTCTGGTGCCGCCACGCGCGCGTGGAAATCCGCTTCAACGGAAAGGTAATTTCCGAGCCGTTCGATCTGTCGTCGCCGTGCAAGCTGCATCACGAAGAAGCGGGCACGCGCATCGTGGTGGGATATCCCACGGATGGCCTGCCATTCGCGGGCTTCCACAATGGCGGACTCACGCTTGTAGAGAGCCGCGACCGCTTGATCTGGGACGGCATGGCTGTAAAGATCGATTCGCGTTATCTCGAGCACACACTGAGCCGCGACGGCGTGGTTCTCGATGAGAATTACGCAAAGGCGCGCGCCGTCGTGGATCGGCTGGTGGCCGACGAACTGCCGCGGCACCTGTTCGACCGGCTGGAAAAGGCCGTGGGAGACGAGGCGCGCGCGCTCTACCGGGTGGCGGCGGCCTGCCTGCACGGCGGCTACCGGCGGGTGTGGGAGGCAGCGTCACTCATCCACGAGATCGGCGACGCGGATGGCGACGCCTGGCGCGCGGCACCCGGGCAGCACCCCGTTGGAAATTTGTGCACAGGGCCGGAGACAGACGCGCTGCCGCCCGGCATCCCCCTGCAAGCCCACTTCTCGCTGCGCGTGGCCGCCGCGATTCGAGCCTTCCCGACGCCACGCCGGTGGCCGAAATCTCCGTGCTGCACGAGGCGGTCGTCGGCCGCCGGAACCTGCATTATTCGCATTTCAACAAGCCCGGACGAATTCAAAGCGTTCCTGTCGATTTCCACGCGGAAGCGGGCAAGCGGTACTCTTTCCGCGTGCTGTGGCACGGCAGCGCCACGCTGTGGGTCGGTCCGGTGACGGTGACGCAGCGAGGAACGGAGGTCTCCACGCGCCACGCCGCCCACCTGGATCGCATGTTGTTTGGCACTCCGGCCGGCCGCCCGGTTTCCCTGCGGGTAGCGCTGGCGGCGCTCCGCTGGCGACGCCTGTTGGTGGCCGCGGGCCACTCGGCACTCAGTGAAGGCCTGGAGTCCATGGGGCGCCTCGTGCTGCAGGCGCGGCCCGGCGACGGTCCCTGGGAGTTGCTCGAAGCGCTGATCGGCGAGGCGCCGGTGCAGGCCGAGCGCAGCTGGTGCCGTCCGGCGCCGGCCGGCTTCGCCGCGCCGTCCCTGGAACGCGCACTGATGACGCTGCTGCGCCGCTGCGGCCGGCCGGTCGCCGCGGTGCGACTGGCGCACTTTGCCGGCGGTTTCGAGGGCGTGGCCATCGCGCAGCCACGGTTCGGGGCGCTGACCCCGCTGGATCGCGCGGGGCTGGACGGGGGGATGTTTCCACGGCGCCGCACGCTGGTGATAAATGTCGACCACCCGGCGGTGGGCAGCGTGCTGGCGGGCGCGGAGCGCGAGCCGGAAGCGGCCGCGTACTTGCTGGCCAAGATGGTGCTCCTACCGGATCCTGAAGACGACCTCCTGCTGGCGCTGGAGGCGTGGAGGCTGCGATGTCTACAACCGACGCGCTGATCGCCGGGCTGGCCGCGGAAGCGATCCCCACAGCGCATGGCGAGTTCACGCTCGACCGCGCGAAAGCAGTCGAGAAAATGCGCGCCAGCCAGCTCGCGGCGCCCCACGCCTACGTATTGGAACTGGTGCAGTGCGGCTGTCTGCGCGATGCAACGCGCCTGGATTTTTCCGTCGACGCGGACGACATGATCCTCACTTTCGACGGCGCGCCGTTTACTTCCCAAGAGCTGGAGCGGCTCGACGACGCGCTGCTGCTGGGAAAGGTGCCGCGCCACGCGCAGGCCGTGCGCAAGCAGGCCATCGCGCTCAACGTCGCGCTCTTTCTAAAGCCGAATTTTATCCGCGTGGAAAGCGGCGGATATTTGTTGGAGCGCAAGCCGGGCCAGCCTGATCGGATCACGCGCTGGCACGCACCCCGCTCGGGAACCCGCATTCACGTCAAGGACCGGCTCCATCTCGGGCTGCTCGCGGAGATGGTGAAGGGCGCCGCCGAGGTAAGTTTTCTGCGGGAGCGCTGCCGCTGGTCGTCGGTCCCCATCCACGTCAATGGCCGACAAGTCTCCGGCATGGAGTTTGCCCCGCTGGGAAAGGTGGAAATTGCCGCGGACGGCGTGCGGGGCGCCGCCGGATTTGAGGCGGGCGCCCCGGGCATGCTGCTCTTGATGAAAGACGGCGTATGGATCGAGAGCCAGCCGCTGGCCGCCGGTCCCCTGCCCTTCCGGGCCGTGGTGGAGGGGCGCGATCTCACCAAGGACATCTCCCAGGCCAGCATCGTGCACGACGACGCGCGCAAGGTCGTCTTCGAGCAGGTGCTCGCCGCGCGTGCGGCCGCCGTGGCCAGGCTCTGCGCGCGCGCCGCGAGAGAGAAGCGCGTGCTGGCGACGTTTGAAGAGGCCTTCCGCCAGGAACTGATGGAGGTAAAGGACCTCGCGCGCCTGCGCACCGGCGATCTGCGCGCTCTCGCCGACCTCGCGGTGTGGCCCGCGGCGACCGGCGACTGCCGGCCGGTTTCCTTCACGCGTCTCCTCCAGTGCATGGATGCGTTCGGCGTCGTGCCTTATTCCATCGAGCGATTTCGCGGCCAGCAACTGGAAGGCGCGCCCTGCGTCCTGTATACGAAAGACTGGAGCACCTTCGAAAAGCTGTGCGGCTTGCTCGGCGGGAAAATCCGCAACGTGACCCGCCGAATTTCCCGGCGTCCGCCGCGCTTCATCTTTAATTTCGGCCGGCGCGAAGCGCGCGTGTCGAGGGACTACAAATACGTGCAACCCATCGAAAGAGGCGAAGTGGCGCTGGGAAGCTTTAACGAGCCGCCGAGTCTGACCTTTCTCCGAGAAGGCCGACTTCTACACGAGATGTGGCGCCCGGCCGGACTGCTTGGAATCCAGGCTGTCGTCGAGGGAGAATTTCGTCAGGGCAGCAGCGGATACGGAATAGAGCGCGACGCAAACTGGGTGCGCGCAATCGTCGCCGTATTTGAGGCCCTGCCCGAGCTGTATGCCAGGCTGGCCGTGCAGGCGGCGAAACGTCCCCGTCCGGTGGCGCGCGCCGTCGCCGCGTGGCTCCACGTGGCCGCGCGCGCGGACGCGCCGGACCGCTTTCTAGCGGAGTGCGGCGTGCCGGCCGGAATGCGGCCAAAGACCCCGTACACGCCTCCCGACCTGGGCGCGGACAGCGATCATCCACTGGCCTGGTTTCCCTGGATCCGCAGCGGACGCCGCCTGCTCTCACTGCGCGAGATCCACGCACGCGCGAAGCCCGTGCGCTACGTCGACGCCGACAAGACAGCGGCGGACGACGTCCTGTCGCTGACTGAGACCGAGCGCGGCGTCCTGCAGTGCGTGCTGGGCGCGCAACACCTGGTGCCGTTCGGCTCCGCGGCCTCGAACACGCGCACGATGGACGAGGAAACCTTTCTGGCGTCGCTGCGCGACGCGATTCGCGGGTTCTACGGTGTGTTGAAAATTCCCCTGGACGTGGCGCCCATCATGCTGGTGGACGGCGCGGGGCCGGTGGTTTCCGGCAGCGACGGCTCCATTTTTTTAGGGCGCGAGCATCCTTTGATCACGGAGGCGCTTAGCGACGACTCCGCCGCGCTCAAGGTGCTGGTGCACTCGCTGCTGGTGTCCGCCATGAACCGGCTGCACCTTGAAATCAGCGACCATGACGAAGTGAGGCTGCAGGCTTTGCTCGCCGAGTCCCTGGCCTGCGAGCCGGCCCGCTCGCAGGTTCAGTCCGCCGCGCCGCCGCGCGGTTTCCTCGAGCGGATTTCGGCGGAGGCCGTGGCCACTGGCTGGATCTCGGATGCCCTGGAGGTCCGACTTTACGTGGACGACCCGGCCGGTCGAGGGAAATTTGTGGGCGCCGCCATGGCGCGGCGAGAGGGCAATAAATTCTCGCTGCAACTACCAGCCTTTGTAAAAGACGGCTACGCGCGCCGGATTTTTGCATACGCGGTGCGCGAGGGACAATTTCACGAGCTGTCCTCGTCGCCGCGTATTTTTTGCTCGCCCGCAACCTGGCAAACCTCTCCCATCGGATATCTCGACGTGGTGGAGGAGAGCGGCGTGGTCCGCGGCTGGACCCTGGATCCCAATACGCCCGAGCGTTCCATCGGCGTCCACTTCTATCTCGACGGCGCGCCCGGAAAGGGCGAGTTCGTGGGCGAGGTCGACGCCAATCTGCCCCGCCCGGACGTCAACGATCACCGCGGCTACCCGGGCGACCACGGCTTCGAATTCCAGATTCCCGCCGAGCACCTCGACGGCCTGAGCCACACGCTGCACGCATACGGCCTGGACAGCGCGGGTGGACACAATCCGGAGCTGTCCGGCTCGCCAAAAACGTTTGGCGGCTGACACCTTGCGGAGGAGCGTCTCGGCTGGCTCCCTCGCGCTTCCTGGCTGTGGGTTGGCACGTCCCGCGGGATGCCGTGGCGGTGAGTGGATAACTCGAGGGCACCCGACCGAGCGAACACCTGCAAGACCTCGGGTCCACAGGAGACCACGAGGCAAAGCATGAATCCCGGGTGCACCGTGTTCGAACCGTATCGGCTGTTTGGCTCGCCGCACGGGCGGATTCGGCGGGGGACGTTCCTGCTGGGGCTGCTCTTCGTGCTCACCTCGTACCTGGGCGCTCGACTGCTGCTGGAGATGCTCGGGCTGGACCTGCTCGCCTCGCTGCTCGGCGTCTTTCCCCTGTGGGCCGCCCTTTCGCTCGGGATCAAGCGCTATCACGACCTCGGGCGCTCCGGATGGAACCTCCTCATTTTGCTGATTCCGCTCTTCGGACCGGTCTGGGTGATGGCCGAGCTGACGTTTCGCGGGGGACGGCCGGAGCCCAATCGGTTCGGCATTCCGCTCGAATTCGAGACGAAAGACTACCTGCAAACCCCGTTGCTTGCCCCCGAGCCGGACGGCGCCTGGATCGTAAACGACGTCACCGGGCTCAATCCAATTGCCGTGAAGGGCGTCATCCGGCCGCAGTCGGTGTCCGAGCTGGCCGAGGCGCTCGCTGGCACCGACGATCCGGTGTGCATCGGCGGCGGCCGTTTCAGCATGGGCGGCCAGACCGCCTCGCCCGGCTGCCTGCACGTCGACATGCGCGCGCTCAACCGGGTGCTCA
>Ga0194121_10003743_pt1 | contig 22737 bp, 21 predicted proteins | sample TA2MahCa50mmetaG_FD_148609 | JGI IMG/M metagenome (GOLD analysis project Ga0194121, IMG submission 148609) | Freshwater microbial communities from Lake Tanganyika, Tanzania - TA2015020 Mahale Deep Cast 50m | ecosystem: Environmental > Aquatic > Freshwater > Lake | place: Tanzania: Lake...
TTTTTGTCGATTAATTGTCTTAATTTTTTTGTAGATTGTTTTTTTAAAATTATGTTTAATTTTTTTGCAGACTCGATGTCACTTTTTTTATCATAATTAAATTCGTATAGTATTTTGGCGTACTTTTTCTCCCAACCTGATATAGTCATATGACTCAAATTGGCAGCCTTTATCATAAATGATGTGAATAAGCTAGGATCTGTACCTGTCGGAGGTTCAAACCCAGTAAGAATAATGGGAATCATAAACACTAGTCCGGAATCATTTTACAAAAAATCAATCGCAGCGGGAAAACAAATCGTAGCTGTTGCAAAAAAGATGGAAGAACAAGGCGCAGATTTTATCGATGTTGGTGGAATGTCAACTGCACCATATCTTGAAACTATGGTTTCAGAAAAGGCAGAGTCAAAACGCGTAACTGACGCAATAAAAATAATCAAAAAGGTAACAAACCTACCAGTCTCTGTAGATACCTGCCGTGCAAGCGTTGCAAAGGATGCACTAGATGAAGGCGCAGAGATACTAAATGACATTTCTGGACTAAAATATGATAAATCCATGCTTGATGTTGTATCAAGATTCCAACCTTCACTTGTCTTGTGTGCATATAGCAAAAAGCTAGTAAAGGGAAACAACGTTGCAAAAACAAAAGAGCTGCTAAGGGAAAGCCTCACTCTTGCAAAAAAAGCAGGTGTTTCTAAAAATATTGTACTTGATCCAGCAATTGGTTTTTTTAGAAGATCAGGAAACGGACCATTTTTTACAAAAATAAATTCAGACTGGGTTGAACGCGATCTCTTGATCTTGCAAAATCTGCATCTGTTAAAGTCATCTCAGCCGCTGCTAGTCTCTGTTTCAAACAAATCATTTATTGGCAAACTTTTAAAAAAAGAAGATCCGTCTGATCGATTGTTTGGCTCGCTTGCTGCAGAAGTAGTTGCTGTTCTAAACGGTGCAGATATTATTCGAACGCACAATGTAACAGAGACAAGGCAGGCAGTTTTTCTTGCACAAAAATTTCTGCACAAATTCAAGAAAGGCTTATAACAGTTCTGCCTTCTAATGTAGGGGGTTTCATTTGGATATAAGAGAAGGACTGACTTTTGATGATGTTCTCCTTGTCCCCAAATATTCTAACATTACAAGTAGATCCCAGACTAGCCTTGCAACAAAGTTGTCGCGAAATATCTCACTTAACATTCCTCTTGTAAGCGCAAACATGGATACAGTAACAGAGTCTACCATGGCAGTCGTGATGGCACGTGAAGGCGGAATTGGAATAATTCATCGATTTCTTACAATAAAAGAGGAGGTAAACGAGGTTCTAAAGACAAAGCGGTCAGGCAGTGTAATGATCGAAAATCCATATGTCATAGGGCCAAACCAGACAGTACACGAAGCAATTGGATACATGCAAGAAAAGGGAGTATCCGGCCTTTTGGTGGCAAACGGCGAATCAAAACTTGCAGGAATATTGACATCGCGAGATGTCCAGTTTGCAGACTCGTCTCATCTTGTAAAAGATGTCATGACAAAGGACGTGATAACTGCCAAGCCAGGAATCAGTCTTGGTGATGCAAAAGACCTTTTACAGAAACACAGAATAGAAAAACTTCCACTAGTTGATGAAAAACAGAACATAAAGGGACTGATAACAAGTAAAGACATCATAGAACGAGAAAACTTTCCATCTGCATCAAAGGACAAAAAAGGAAGACCACTTGTTGGTGCAGCAGTTGGAGTAAAAGGTGACTTTATGGAAAGAGCAGAAGCGCTTATGGAAGCAGAGACTGACATTATTGTTGTGGATATAGCTCATGGACACAGCGAAAATGCACTTAGTACTGTTCGTCACCTAAAGAAAGCATTTCCAAACTGCGAGCTGCTTGCAGGAAATGTAGCTACTGCAAAGGGAGCAGAAGATCTCATCAAAGCAGGAGTTGATGCAGTAAAGGTGGGGGTAGGCTCTGGCTCTATCTGCATTACACGTGTAGTTACAGGCTCTGGCATTCCACAGCTAACTGCTGTTATGGACTGTGCAAAGATTGGAAAAGAGTACGACATACCGATAATTTCAGATGGTGGCACAAGAACCTCAGGTGATGTGACAAAAGCGCTGGCTGCAGGAGCATCATCTGTTATGATTGGCAGTCTTTTTGGAGGAACAGATGAAAGCCCAGGCTCTACAATAATGAAAAATGGCAAGAGATTCAAAATATATCGTGGCATGGCATCACTTGCTGCTTCTTTGGGAAGAAAATCAAAAGAGTCTGGCTTTGTCTCACTTGATGACGATCTTAATGACTATGTAGCAGAAGGAGTAGAGGCCATGGTTCCATACAAGGGAAGTGTTACCGATATCATAAAACAGCTATCTGGTGGAATCCGCTCAGGTCTTAGCTATTGTGGGGCTCATAACATACAACAAATGCAGGAAAATGCAGAGTTTATCAAAATGTCATCTGCAGGTTTTGTTGAAAGCCAACCACATGATGTTTCTTTAATGTAGTTAGTTTTTTATCTGCCAAGACAAAACATTTTTTGTGTTCACAAAAAGGACGGCAATTGGAATAGGTGCGGGAATTGCAATTTCAGCAATAGGCGTGATTGCCCTTATCACATCATTTGGAATTCAAAGCATCAATGTTGATGAGACAGTAGCTATAGGAGACAAGACGTCGTTTTCATTTAACGCACCGCTTGGCGCAAAAGAAAGTCTTGAAATCTTAGGTGCATCTTTTGAGGTCACGTTAACACCTTCGGGCGAAGAAAAAACTACCAAAAGCCATAAGGGCAAAGTCCCCGTCGAATGGATTGTCGTAGAGGAAGGACAAAACAGACTAGAGATACAAAATACGGGAGACTCTGAACTACAATTACAAGGAACATTTGAGGTCTCAAGTGATCCAATATTATTTACATATCACATTTTGGTAATTACCGCAGGTGTTGTAATAATTGGTTTTAGTGGAGCATTTAGCGTAAAAAAGCCAAGGGGGTTTTAGCCTAGCTCTGCGCTAGGATAGGATCCCAAAATTTTTAGAAACAAAGTTTCTTTTTTTATTTTCTTTAGCACATCAGAAATTTTGGGATTTTTTTCATGGCCCTCAAAATCAACATAAAAGTTGTACTCCCATGGAGTATTTTTTGTAGGTCTTGATTCAATTTTTGTCAAGTTAATCTTATAGTCATGAAACTTTTCAATGACACGAAACAGTGCGCCTGCTTCATGTTTTACTGAAAATATTATCGATGTTTTGTCCTTTCCAGTTTCTTTTGTTTTTTCTTTTGATAGGATCAAGAATCTTGTATAGTTGTTTGAATTGTCCTCGATTCCTTCCTTTACTACTGGAACGCCGTAAATTTCAGATGCCATCTTGCTTGCTATGCATGCAATATTTTTCTTGTTGAGACCTTTGATTATCTGTACGCTTCCAGCAGTATCATATGCAGGAACTGTTTTCATGTGGTGTTTTTGGATGAACTTTCTGCACTGGCCAAGTGCTTGGGGATGAGAGTATACGGTATCAATTGTATTTAGTGAACCAAGGCCAATCAAGCAGTGTCGTATCCTAAAATATGTCTCGCCTACAGCATGTAGCTTTGTCGAGTATAGAAGATCATAACTTTCACCAACACTTCCCTCCAGTGAGTTTTCAACGGGCAGTATGGTATAGTCGGTTTTTCCACTTTCAGTATGCTCTATAATATCTGCAAATGTAGGTAAGGGAATCGTCTTTATTTTTTTGCCAAAAAAGGAAAACGCAGCTGCCTCGCTATATGCACCTCGTTCTCCCTGGAACGAAACACGTAACATCTCTTATTCTCTCGGCTTGATAAAATCAGAATTTCCAAAATTTGTCGAGAGCTTTCTTTCATCAATCCATGCACATTCGACACATTTTATGGCATCGCGCATTGGTACTACATTTCCACCACACTTTTTACATTTTGTAAACAATACGCCAAGTTCTGGTTCACTTATTGTTGCATGTATAGCTCCATTTAGGTGACCAATTATCTTTAGTTTTACAATATCATTAACTAGTGCTACCGATTTTTTTCTGATATTTCTTGTATTACAAATGCATTCTACATGAGACTTGACAGGCTTTCCATTAACGTATAGTATCATAACTGCAATCATTGATGACATGACAGCAGCAACCGTTCCTATTACAATGTCATTTATCTGTGGAATTGATAGTTGTTTAAAGTTTTGAACCTGCGCAGTACGCTCTTTTTTATCAAGATCAGGAGTGCCAACTACGGCTGATCTTACCATATGTCCATCATCAAAAGTATTTTTTCCTGCTTCGTATTCTTCTATAACAGCTATTTTTTCACCTGGAAAAGCAACATCAGCCATGATTAGTTTTTTTGTTTGATAATTATAATCGTTTAGAGCCAGTGTGGTATCTGGAGATAGTCTTCAATACTTTCATTTCGTATTAGTTTTAAAAGTGCATTTGCCTGCGGTGTTGACAAAACTGGTTTGTCAAACTGGTTATCTGTCGAGATTCTAGGGCATGCAACTTGAATAAACGCATCAATTCCCTTGAGATTTTTGAGTCTTTCATTAGTAATGTCGGTTAATGCAAAGAGCTGAACCGTTTTTCCTTCCTTTTCAAGCTCGTGCTTGAATTTTAGTGCTGTAGTTTTTGATAGCTGACCTTCCTTTAGTCCAACAATTATTCCAAAGGTTTGAGCATCTACTGCTTTGTAAATTGCAAGCGTTGCCTTTTTCTGCAGCTTTTGCGCAAAGTCTGTTACTTCACGTATCTCATTAAAGTATGGATCAAGAACATAGGTGGGCTTGTTTGAAGCAAGCGCAATGCCCGCTGCATGAAAGTTGCTTTGTCCTAAAAAGACATTGGCGTCAGCATTTTCCATTGTATTCATTGCAGGATAGAATTCGCATCCAAAAACCTGTCCATCGTTTAGTTGTCCTTTGCCTTGTCCAATTTTTACTATAACTCCACCGTCTTCTAGAATTTTTTTGACATGTTCTATCTGGTGTAGGTGCTGACTGTCAGTTAGTAGACATACTATATTTCCTTTCAAAATATCAACACACTTTGGCGCTACACCATCAAAAGAAATGTCGTCAAATGCATCAATCATAACTACATTATCGTCCATTGTTTCCATGCTTATTGTATGTCCAATATTGAACAAAACCCCTGCACCAAGAACCTTTGCACCATTTGAGTTTAGATCACAAGAGCCCCACGTAGTGTCTGCCAACACATAGGCTGGAATTCCAAATCTTTTCATGATATTTGTTGCTGTTTGCTGAATTTTTGGCATAATGCCATCAGGACCATTTAGTGCTACTGAAACAGGCTTTCTTTTCTTTATCTCATCGAAAATTTTTTCTTCATCTATTACTATCATTTGTGATTTAAGCTAATTTGGTTTTAATTTAAACTATTATTAAATAACGACTTGAACTATCAGCATAAGACATGAGCCAACAAACTGTACTGCATATAGGACTTGACGATACAGACTCTCCAAAGGGGATGTGTACTACATATCTTGCATACAAAATCGTAGACACATTACAAAAAGAAAATGTCGAGTTTCTTGATTATCCAAAATTGATTAGATTTAATCCAAATATTCCATGGAAGACAAGAGGAAATGGCGCAGTGGGATTATCAATCAAAACAAATGAACCTGACAAAATAAAACAAAAGGTAAGACACATGGTAAAGTCTTACTCTGATACAAAAAATGGCGCAAACCCCGGACTAGTATTTTATCAAAACGATACAATCCCCAAAGACTTTAACAGTTTTAGTGAGCTTGCGTTATGGAAACTGATTAGTCGAAGTTTTGCAAAACAGTTTGTCTTAAAAAATAACCTAGAATCATTTTACATTGGTAATGGTCAAGGTTTGGTTGGTGCAGTCGGTGCCATCGGATATCACTTTTCTGATGAAACATTTGAGCTGCTAAGTTATAGAAAGAAAAAGCAATTTGGAAAAAAACGACAAATTATGCCACAAAGCGTAAGATTAATGCAAGAAAAAACATATCCTTACACCTTTAATAGCTATGACAAAAAAACAGGACGCGTATTAATTACTCCACATGGACCTGATCCTGTATTTTATGGAGTGCGTGGCGAAGATCCAAAAACTGTCATAAATGCAGCAAAACTGATTCAAACAAACGAAAGTCTTGATGGATATTTGATATTTAAGACAAATCAAGGAACAAATGACCATCTAAAAAACGAACTTGATAGTTCAGAACTAGAACCATACACATCTGGCATAGTAAGCGGTATAGTATCAAGCAAACCAAAAATTGAAACTGGAGGACATGTGTTCTTTTCTCTTGCCACAAAAGATTACAAAATAAATTGTGCAGTGTACAGACCAACAAAAATCACCTCAATTGCATTAGAACTTGCAGTTGGCGACAAAATTCATGTTGGTGGCAGTGTAAGAAAAGCATCAAAAAAACATAACCGTACATTAAACGTTGAATTTATTGAAATATTGGAACTTGACAAACAATACAAAATCACAAACCCATCATGCAACAATTGCAATAAAAAAATGAAATCAAAGGGAAAGAATCAAGGATTTGAATGCATAAAATGTAAAAGTAAAACAGACAAAAAAATCAAAATGGAAATTCCAAGAAAAATAACCCAGAAGCTATATGTACCAGCAGTAACAGCACACAGACACCTTACACGCCCATTACAAAGACTAGGAAGAACAAATCATTATACAAAAATTAACAAATCCATTCCATGGTTTCATGTTTTTACAAATTAAAAAACTATAGCGGGGAGTAGATTTGAACTACTGATTTTCGGGTGTCTCATCAATTATGATTATGAGCCCGACGGGATGACTTAGCCCTTTGAGCAAGTCTGACTTCCCCACCCCGCTAAGTCACAAAAGGTTTCTGGCCGTATATACGCGTTATTAAAAATCTGCAAATGATTAATAGTATTTACAAAGTTTTTTTCTTGTGAACAAAAAATTAAGAATTGCTGGAATTATTGGAGCACTTGCAGTATCTGCAATTATTTTAACTTCACCCTCAAACACTCCGCCGCTTCCAGAACCAACTTCTAGTCAATCAGGAAATGAGTTTGTCGAGGTCTTGGCAACAGGACTTGACAAGCCATGGGCAATAGACTTTGCAGATAATCGAGTCTTTATCACAGAAAAAGATGGCAAGATAAGAGTTGTTGAAAATAGTATCCTGTTAGAAGAACCACTTGCCACACTTCGTACCGCTGATGTGTTTGGAGGAGGCTTGCTTGGAATAGCAACACATCCTGACTTTGAAAATAATCATTTTCTTTATGTCTATTACACCTACGAAGAAGATGGAATACTTTGGAACAAAATTCTTAGGATAAAAGAGTCAGAAAATAAACTAGAAAACGCAATAACTATCTTTGACAAGATTCCTGGCTCCAAATTTAACAACGGCGGTGTGATAAAGTTTGGCCCTGATAGAATGTTATATGTTGCAACAGGACTTGGCTCAGATTTATCTCATGGACCACAAGATCTTCAGTCCCTTGAGGGAAAAATTCTAAGACTATACGATGATGGTTCCATTCCACAAGATAATCCCTTTTCAAACTCACCTGTATTTTCATATGGTCACAGAAATCCACAAGGAATGGCTTGGGATAAAGAAGGCAATTTTTTTGTCACAGAATTTGGTCCTTCAAAAAATGACGAGATCAATCTAGTTATAGCTGGCAAAAACTTTGGATGGCCTGAGCAAGAGTGTTCAGGAAAAAAAGGATTTGTTGATGCGGTAATGTGTTATGATCCAAGCATCGAACCAGGTGGAATTGTATTTTACTTTGGAGACAAGATTCAACTTGAAAACCAAATTGTAATGGCTTCACTGCGTGGTTCTAATCTGTATTCACTTGAGATAACAAAGGACGGTATAGCCTCACAAAAAAGCATATTGAGTGGGATAGGCAGAATTAGAGATGTCAATGAAGGAAATGATGGTTATCTTTACATTATTACCTCAAATACAGATGGCAAAGGATTCCCAGCCAGTGATGACGATAAACTTGTGAGGATTCTGAAGTAATTGACAGACTCATCTATCTCAAAATTTTTTGAAAAAAGTAGAAAGGAACGACTAGATATTATTAAAAAATTTGTAGGCCTCTCAGATGATGAAGTCAAACAAATCGAAAATTCAGACGGTGGAATAATTTTTGACAAAGCCGATAAAATGGTTGAAAATGCAATTGGAATATTTTCATTACCGTTAGGTATTGCTACAAACTTTACAATAAACAAAAAAGACTATCTTATCCCCATGGTAATTGAAGAGCCTTCAGTTATTGCAGCTGCATCAAAGGCTGCAAAAATTGCAAAGATTAATGGTGGCTTTAAGACAGAAGCAGACGAATCATACAGCATAGGACAAATCCAACTAGTTGACATTGATATAAAATCTGCAATTTCTGCTATAAAAAAATCAGAAAAAGAAATCCTTGATCTTGCAAACTCAAAAAGTAAGACCCTATCAAAGATTGGAAAAGGAGCAAAGCAGATTTCCTGCAGAGAAATAAAAACAGACTCTGGAAAAATGCTAATTGTTGAGCTTTTAATTGATGTAGGCAATGCAATGGGTGCAAACATCACAAATACAATGTGTGAGGTAGTAGCACCACTAATTAAAAAAATAACTAAAGGCAGAGTAATACTTCGAATTCTTTCAAATTACTCAACAAAAAGAATGGCAAAAGCATCTGCTATATTTGACAAGGATGCAGTTGGAGGTGATGATATAGTTGATAATATCATTTTAGCATACCAGTTTGCATTACATGATGAATATCGTGCAGTCACTCACAATAAAGGAATAATGAATGGAATAATTGCTGTTGCAAACGCAACAGGTCAGGACAACCGTGCAATCGAAGCTGCAACACACGCATATGCTGCAAGATCAGGAAAATACACATCTCTAACAGAATGGAAAAAGGACAAAAACGGTAACCTTGTTGGAAAGATCGAGATACCACTTTCTGTTGGGATTATTGGTGGCATCATAAATGTACATCCGCTTGTAAAAATCTGCACAAAGATTCTTGGAGTAAAGTCTGCGCAAGAGCTTGCATCTGTGATGGCAGCAACTGGACTTGCACAAAACTTTAGTGCACTTCGTGCACTCGCTTCTGAAGGAATTCAAAGCGGTCACATGAAACTTCATGCAAGAAACATTGCAGCAGCAGCTGGTGCAAAACCTGAACAAATCGACAAGATTGTAAGAAAAATGGTTGAGGAGAGCAATATCTCACTTAATAGAGCAAAGGAATTGCTCAGCCAGCTTTAAGCAGTAAATTAAATACCCAAATTGTGATAAGGACAAAATGGCCAAGGTAAAATTTGCTATCCCAAAGGGAAGTCTTGAGGAAGCAACTTTCAAAATATTAGAAAAGGCATGGACAAAGGTAAACAGAAAAGAACGTACCTATCGCGTTTTCTTAGATGATCCTGATATTGTCGTAAAAATGATCAGGCCTCAGGAAATACCCACACTAGTTTACTATGGGCTGTACGATGTTGGAATTACGGGAAATGACTGGGTTGGTGAAACAAATGCAGATGTTCAGTCGCTTTTGAATCTAGAATACGGAAAAATAAAACTTGTAACTGCAATACCTGATAATTACAAATTCAAATCACTTGATGATATGATAAAATCATATGCAAAAAAGAAAAAGACACTTAGAATATCGTCTGAGTATCTAACCACTGCTTCAAAATTTATAAAACGACAAAAATCTTACAAAAAGCTTTACGGAAAAAAGGATCCATTAATTGTAACTCCATGGCTAAGACTAGGTACAAACAAAAACGTCCAGATCCATTTATCATTTGGTGCAACAGAGGCAAAACCACCTGATGACGTTGATGCAATAATGGATGTGACAGAAACAGGAACCACATTAACACAAAACCAATTAAAGATAGTGGATACTGTCTTGGAATCCTCAGCACAGCTTATTGCAAACAAGAACTCACTTCAGGATAAAGCAAAGCGTGAAAAAATATTTGATATTGTCACTCTTATGCGAGGAGCAGTTCAGGGAAGGAAGTACTTGCACATTTATCTAAACGTAAAAGAGGAAAATCTAAAGCGATTGTTAACCGAAGTTTCCTCATTAAAGAAACCAACAATCAGTCCACTAAGCCAAAAGGGATGGTTTGGAGTAAACACTGTAATTAAAAAGTCAGAGTTTTACATGCTGGTTCCAAAACTTCGAAAGATAGCACAGGGACTAGTGATACACGAACCGAGGCAGATTCTGGAACTTGAGGAGATAAAGCGTGATGAAGAAAGTTGATCAAAATCATTTCTGTTCGTAATGTAGACAGTTTTCTAGCCAAAATCACATCAAAAACATCAAAAAATAACAAAAAAGTCGTTGAATCAGTAATTTATGACGTACAAAAAAATGGCGATCGAGCAGTAAGAAAATATGAAAAAAAGTTTACTGGTGCTACACTAACAACATTACGAGTATCAAAAAATGAGATAAAGGATGCTTACTCTAGAGTATCAAAGGAACAGCTAGACGCGATAAAGACTGTAAAAACTCGACTCTACAAAACTGAATCTATACTAAAAAAAAGACTACAAGGAATTTCAGTTACATTAGATGGAACAAAAATAAAAAAAAATTTCATTCCAATTTCTAGTGTAGGTTGTTATGTACCAGGAGGTTTAGCCAAGTACCCAAGCACGGCAATAATGTCAATAATACCTGCAAAGGTTGCAGGTGTAAGACAAATAGTAGTGGTAACGCCTCCAAGCAAAAATGGAAACGTAGATCCATTAACACTTGTAGCAGCTGATATCTGTGGTGCTGATGAAATTTACAAGACAGGGGGAGCACAGGCAATTGCTGCGCTTTGTTTTGGAACAAAATCAATTTCCAAAGTAGACAAAATAGTTGGACCGGGAGGCATCTTTGTCACAATGGCAAAATCAATTGTTAGTGAAAGAACATCAATTGACATGGTTGCAGGACCAACTGAGCTAGCAATAATTGCAGATGCATCAGCAGATCCTAATATGATAGCTAGAGATCTTATTTCACAAGCTGAACACAGTACAGATACTTGCTGTTATGTTATTACAACATCCCAATCACTTGCAAAAAAGATAAGAAACGCTGTTGAACAAAATATACGAAGAATAAAAAGAAAAGAAATTGTAAAACAAAGTATCATGACAAACGGATTTGTTGCAGTCTGTAAAAGAAATGATGATGTAGTAAAACTAGCCAACAATTTGGCTCCAGAACACTTGGAAATTATTACTAAAAACCCACAAGGATTAGCATCTAAAATAAGAACAGCTGGCTTGGTCTTAATTGGGAAAAACACACCATCTTCTGCAAGTGACTATCTGTTAGGCTCAAATCACATACTTCCAACAAACCAATTTGGCAAGACAAGAGGCTCACTGTCAGTACTTGACTTTATGAAATTAAATACGCAAATCAAATCATCAAAAACTTCGTTGCAACGTATCTCAAAGTACATGAAAGCATTAACATCAGCAGAGAATCTCCCAAACCACTACGAGGCAGTAAGGAATAGATTGTAATGAAAAATAATTGGTTCCAAAAAAGAGTTGATGAACTAGCGAAGCTACGTGGATATCAAAAACCAGAGATATACTCTGGAGTTTTAAAGCTTGATTCAAATGAAAATCTTGCAATAAGCAAGCAGTTTCAGTATGACCTTATTGATAATGCCAAAAAAAGATCCGATGTAAGAGAATACCCACTTGGTAAAATAGAAAATCTCATTCAAGCATTGTCAAAATATCTCAAAGTCAGTCCTGTAATGATTGGAGTTGGAAACGGCTCTGATCAAATTCTTGACTTGATACTTGCAAACTTTGCAACAAAAAAAACCAAAATACTGACTTCTGACCCAACCTTTGGATTTTTTGAAGAAAGATGCAAGCTGTATTCTATTCCAACAATAAAGATACCATTTACAAAAAACATGGATCTTAACATTGACAATTTTCTTTCAAACTCAAAAAATGCGGATATACTTTACTTGGATTCACCAAACAATCCAACAGGTTTTCAATTTCCAAAAAAACAACTTGAAAAACTAATCAAATCATTTGATGGACTTGTAATAATTGATGAAGCATATAGTGAGTTTAGCGATTATTCTATGGTAAACATGACAAAAACTCAACAAAATCTAGTTGTTGTTAGAACATTCTCAAAGGTGTTTGGACTTGCGGGTCTTCGACTAGGATACTTTGTATCAAACAAAAACTTTGCTGATGTGTTTACAAGAGTGATCCAGTATCCATATCCAATAAACACACTTGCAATAGAAGCAGGAATTATAGCACTACAAAAAATAAAACAAATGATTGATGTGGCCAACCTGATAAAACAAGAACGAAAGCGAATAATAGAAAATCTACGAAAATTTGGCGCGTTTCACGTATTTGATTCAAAGGCAAACTTTGTTTTATTTGATGTAGAAGGCGCAGACACAAGAATATACAACGCACTTATCGAACAAGGCATCTCAATTCGAAAACTTGGAAAAATTGGAAAGCACAAAGGCTGTCTTCGAGTTACTGTTGGAACAAAGGAGATGAATTCTAAATTCTTACTTGCAATACGTGATCTCTTGCAATGACTTTGCAAAAAATTGAAAATGGTATCTTTATTCAAGATACAATACTTGATAAAATAAAAAAAATTGATGCAATAATTTTTGATTGTGACGGCGTATTAATTGACATCACAAAGTCTTATGACCTTGCAATAAAAGAAGTAACAGAATATTTTCTAAAAGAGTTTGGCATTGAAAATTCACTTCCAATAACACCAGATATAATTGAAGGCTTCAAGTCAACAGGTGGATTTAATGATGAAGTTGATGTTACTTATGTCTCAATTTTATCATTAGCTGCTGCACACAGAATGAAAATACCAGAACAGAAATTTCTTTTTGAGGTAATAAAGAATGCTGATCAAACAGGAATAAAATCAGTTGAAAAATATATTACAAATTTACCTGTTGACATTTCTGATATTATAAAAAAATTAGATTATCCTGGTTCACATGATACTAATTTACTTTATTCAATATTTGATCAGATGTTTTATGGCTCAGAACTATATTACAAATTATTTAAAAAACAATCCAAGTTTTCTGGGCACGGTTTCATAGAAAATGATGTAAATCTTTTAAAAAATGATCTGGTTGCAATATTAAAGAAGAAATTTAAAAACAAACTTGCAATTGTTACCGGACGAGGCAGAGAATCGATAAGATATACACTTGGAAAGATTTTAGACGAATTTGATCTAAAAAATTCTGTATTTTTAGAAGATGAACCGCGAGATCTTGCAAAACCAAATCCTGTACCCCTGATCAAATCAATTCGTGGACTTGAATCATCATGTTGTCTTTATGTTGGAGATTCAATGGAAGATTATATCATGGCAAAAAAAGCAACAGAAAATGGTTATGATACTATATTTTGTGCAATATTTGGAACAAGCAAAACCCCTGAATCAAAGAAAAGCTTTTTTGAACAAAAAAACACTCCAATGATATTACAATCAATTGATCTTCTTCCGAAGGCATTAAATCTGGTTTAAGAATAATTCTCATCTCCAAGTGATTTTACATGAAAGCAAGAACCGCACAAATCAAACGTCAAACAAAGGAGACAAGCGTTATGACCAGTGTAAACTTGGATGGAACAGGAAAAATTTCAGCAAACACAGGAATTAGCTTTCTTGATCATCTGATAGCATCATTTGGAAAACACTCTATGATTGATCTTAGTGTGAAGGCAAAGTCACTAGATGACATAGAACACCACCTCATCGAAGATACTGCAATAACAATTGGTTCCTGTATAGACAAGGCACTTGGAAACAGAGTAGGTATTGCACGATTTGGATATGCATCAGTACCAATGGATGAGTCATTATCTGAAGCCTCAATAGATCTTGTAAAGCGTCAGTATGGAAAGCTAAGCTTAGGCATGAAACGAAATCAAATTGAAGGTATGTCAAAAGAAGACATCGAGCACTTTTTACAATCTCTAATTCAGAATCTTAACAGCTGTATACACGTTAACGTAAAGTATGGAGAAAATGATCACCACAAAGTAGAATCTGCAATAAAGTCACTTGCTGTTGCATTTAGACTAGCATCAGCTAATGACAAAAAACAAAAAGGAATTCCAAGTACAAAAGGCGCAATGTAATGGTCAGAGTGGCAATATTTGACTATGGAGCAGGAAATATTTTTAGCTTAAAAAATTCACTTGAAAAAAATAATGCAGAAGTAGACATCATAACAAACTTTGATAATCAAAATAACTATTCTGGCTTGATTTTACCTGGTGTTGGAAACTTTGATCCTGCAATCAAGAGTATACGTGAACGTTCAAAAAAACAATTTAACGATTTTGTGAAAGACAAAGTTCCAGTCTTGGGCATATGTCTTGGAATGGAAATGTTTTTTGAAAAAAGTGAAGAAGGCAAGGAAAAAGGATTGAACATAATGAAAGGCGAAGTGGTACTACTTCCAAAACAAATGAAAATACCTCACATGGGATGGAATAACATTCAGATAAAACAGCAAAGCAAAATTTTGGAAGGTATTAATGACGGATCTTGGGTTTACTTTGTTCACTCATACAGAGTCAAACCAGAAAGTGATACAATTGTTGTAGCTGATGCTGATTACGGAATTCAAGTACCTGCAGTAGTAGAAGAAAAGACTTTCTTTGGAACACAATTTCATCCAGAAAAGTCTGGTCAAGTTGGCACCATGATGATTCAAAACTTTCTAAACGTGTGTAAAAAATGAAAATTATTCCAGCAATTGACCTTATGGAAGGAAAGGTAGTGCGACTAATCAAAGGTCAACGAGAAAAAAAAACGATTTACAGTGATGATCCTATAAAAATTGCAAAACGATGGGAAAAATCTGGCGCAGATCTTATTCACTTGGTAGATCTTGATGCTACATTAAGAAGAGGTTCTAATTGGGAGCTAGTAAAAAAAATTGTTAATGAGCTGTCTATTCCTGTTCAAGTGGCAGGTGGATTGCGAGATGAATCTACAATTATTGAGGCACTAAATGTAGCATCAAAAGTGGTATTGGGCACACTTGCTTTCAAAAACAAACAAATCTTAAAAAAAGTTTTGTCAGATTTTGGTAATGATAGAATAATAATATCAGTAGATCATGTTGATGGAAATATAGTAGTTGATGGTTGGCAAGAAAACACAGGAACAAATTTGATTGAAGGAATAAATGAGTTTTTAGAAATAGGATTTTCTGAATTTCTACTTACCAATGTTAACAGAGATGGTACACTACAAGGACCTGATTTAGAATTTTTAAAAAAAGCATGTGCCATAAGTGGTACGAAAATTATTACAAGTGGAGGAATATCAAACATTAATGATGTATTGCAAGTTAAAAACTGTAATGCATATGGTGTTGTTTTAGGAAAAGCACTCTATGAAAATAAGATTTCAATCGAGGAGGCAAAAAAGATAGCATGACATTAACGAAGAGGATAATTCCATGTCTTGACATTGCAAATGGTAGAGTTGTAAAGGGATTGCATTTTTCTTCAATTAAGGATGCAGGTGATCCTGTGTCGCTAGCTGAAAAATATAGTAACGATGGAGCAGATGAACTTGTTTTTCTTGATATTACAGCTTCTGAAGAAAAACGTGAGACTATCAAAGCTCTTGTGACCAAAGTTGCACAAGTGATTGACATTCCATTTACCGTTGGAGGTGGAGTAAACACACTTCAGAATGCACGTGACATATTACTTAGTGGTGCAGACAAGGTTGCAATAAACACAGGCGCTGTACAAAATCCACTAATAATCACTCAATTAATGCAACAATTTGGAAGGCAGTGTATTGTTGTTGCAATTGATGCAAAAAGAAATTACAACATAGAAAAAGGAAAAAATATTTTTTCTAATAGTAACCAAAAGTACTGGTTTGAAGTTTTTATATATGGTGGAAAAAAAGCAACAGGACTTGATGCAATCGAATGGGCAAAAAAAGCAGAAAAACTAGGAGCTGGTGAAATCTTACTAACAAGCATCGATAAAGATGGAACAAAGAATGGATATGATATTGAACTAATTCGTGCAATAGTAGGTGCTGTGACTATACCTGTAATTGCATCTGGTGGCTGTGGGAAACCAGAACATATGCTAGATCTTTTCAAAAAATCAGATGTCGAGGCAGCATTAGCAGCATCAATATTTCACTATGAAATCCATTCTGTAGATAGAGTAAAAAAATATCTCAAAGAAAACAATATTCCTGTAAGATTATAAGGTAAAATTCTAACAATAAAATAGTGAAAGTAATGGAAAAAACAATTGAAGATATAGATTTTAAAAAAGAAAGTGGTTTAATACCTGTAATAGTGCAAGACATCAACACCAATGAAGTTTTAACTTTAGCATATGCAAATAAAGAATCACTTAACCTTACACAAAAGACAGGGAACTCTTGGTTTTGGAGTCGCTCACGAAAAAAATTATGGATGAAAGGAGAAGAATCAGGTAACACACAAAAAGTAAAAAAAATTCTAGTTGATTGTGATTTAGACGCCGTTATTTATTTTGTAGAGCCATCAGGACCAGCATGTCACACAGGACAAAGAAATTGTTTCCATAATATCCTCAAGTAGCATTTTTGCATAGATTAGTAATGTCAACTTCTGCACCACGTATGTACTCATTGATAAATTCAAACTGGATTGGTGTATATGGTACGCCTTCAAACTTCATAGTCCATACTCCAACAAAATCTTCTGGACTACATCTATCCTTTCTAAATGTTGTATCTGGCTTGAAATACACATTAAACTGTGATTTTGCCGATCCATCAAAAGGATAATAAACATACTCTATATTTTTTGGTGTATAAACTCTAATCATACCTTTTTCATGTGGTGCAATCCCATGTGCTACAAAGAAAACATTTTCACCCAATTTATGTTGATATTTTTGTACTGAGAAAGGACCAGAAGTTATCCACTCAAATCCCTCATCATGTGATTTTTTTATATCAAAGCCAGCAAGGTATACTGCTATGGCACCGATCAATATTATCACACAAGTTACTATAATGGCTCCAATTTTTTTTCCCTTATTCATATAAAATTATTTTCAAGCCTTGATATTTTAAATTTATTACTTATTGCTACATTTAGCATTATACAGTATTGAATTTATTAGCCATCAGAATTAAGTAATACTTAACTTGATATTAGGATTTTTTATCAATACGATATATAGGAAAAAACAATATGACTATAACACTAGAGTGTAGAGAATGCAAGAAGACCTACAATCCTACTTTCAAGTATGTTTGTGATGATTGTTTTGGCCCATTAGACGTAAAGTATGATTTTCCTACGGTAAACAAGAATACATTTGCAAGCCGTGAACACACATACTGGAGATATTTTGAGTTACTTCCAATCCAGAATAAAGCAAATATAGTAAGCATCAGTGCCGGTATGACTCCCTTAATAAAAGCAGAAAAACTAGGAAAAAAACTAGGCCTGAATAATCTCTACATCAAAAATGATTCTGTGAATCCAACTTTTTCATTCAAGGACAGACCTGCAGGCATTGCTGTGTCTAAAGCAAAGGAGTTTGCTCTTTCTGCAGTTGGTTGTGCATCAACTGGAAATTTGGCTGCAGCAACTGCTGCACATGCGGCAAGGGGGGGATTTCCATGTTATGTGTTTGCACCAAGCGACATTGAACATACCAAAATCGTACAAGCATTATCATATGGCGCTGAATTTATTGCAGTGGATGGTACCTATGATGATTCAAATCGAATTGCTGCACAAATTGGTGACAGTAAAGGAATCGGAATCGTAAACATAAACATGCGTTCATACTATGTAGAAGGATCAAAGACATTAGCATTTGAAGTTGCAGAACAGCTTCATTGGAATGTACCAGATCAACTTATAATTCCAGTAGGTAGTGGAGCAATGCTTAACGCAATTTGTAAAGGATTTGAGGAATTACAAACAGTCTCATTGCTAAATGATGTATCAAATATGCGTATTATTGCAGCTCAACCACATGGATGCGCTCCTATTGTTGATGCATTCAAGAAAAAAAGTAAGGAGATAGTACCCGTTGAAAATCCGGACACTATAGCAAAAAGCTTAGCCATAGGTGATCCCGGTGATGGTCGTTATGTGTTAAAGCGACTACAACAATACAATGGATACGCAGAAGAATCAAACAACAAAGAGATACTTGATGCAATACTCTTGCTTGCACAAACAGAAGGTGTGTTTACCGAACCTGCAGGTGGAGTGTCTGTTGCCATTTTGAAAAAAATGGTAGAGGATGGAAAAATAGACAAAAATGATACAACAATATGTTATGTTACAGGAAATGGACTAAAGGCAACAGAAGCACTAATTGAAGTGTTACAAAAACCACAAGTTATGCAACCTGATGTTGCACAGATTTCTGCAAGGGTTCGATGAGCTTGGCAAACATAACATTCACCATTCCCTCTGTTCTAAACAAGGGGGGAGGAGAAAAAAAAATTACAATATCAGCTTCAAAACTTGCAGAAGCATTTTCCAAGATTTCAGAGAATATGGGCGATGAGTTCAAAAGACGAGTGCTAAACGACGATGGCACTCCACGTTCTCTTATCAACATATACATCAATGGAAAAAACGCAAAGTTTGCAGGTGGACTAGATACATCATTAAAGGATGGCGATGAGATATACATTTTGCCTGCAGTAGCTGGCGGCTCTGAACTGTCTGCCAAAGATCTTGATAGATACTCAAGACAGATAATGCTAGAAGAGATTGGTTATCAAGGACAACAAAGACTTCAAAATGCAAAAGTCTGTGTGGTTGGAGCAGGAGGTCTTGGAAATCCCATAACAACACAACTTGTTGCAATGGGTATTGGAAAATTGCGAATAGTTGATAGAGATGTAATTGAGTTATCAAATCTACATCGTCAAACAATGTTTGATGAGTCTGATGTAGGTCAAGTCAAAGTTGAAACCGCAGCAAAAAAATTACAAAAACTAAATTCTAATGTAGTAATTGAAGCATTGCCAATATCTGTCAATGATTATACAGCACTTGATGTTGTTGAAGGATGTGATATAGTAATTGATGCATTGGATAGTGTAAATGCAAGATATTCTCTTAACAAGGCTTGTGTTAAAAATAATATTCCATTTGTTACTGGTGCTGCAGTGGGAGTATCAGGTCAGATATTTACAGTAATTCCAAAACAAAGCGCGTGTTATCATTGTATGTTTCCTGCGTTAGATGAAGATTCTATGCCAACATGTAGTATAGAGGGAGTACACCCTTCAATTCTTTCTATAATTGGCGGAATCGAAGTTTCTGAAGCTATAAAAATAATTACAGGAAAAAAACCTAGTCTTGCAGACAGAATCCTACACGTTGATTTGGAAAATTTGGATTTTGCATACACTAAAACCTTCAAGGTAGAAGAGTGTCCAGTATGTGGTTCCGGCAAAATCGAAATTCTTCAAAAAGAAGAACTAATAGTTGAAGAACTTTGCGGCAGAAATAGAGGAAAAAGGACCTATTCTATTACTCCTACTAGCATTACTCATTTTGATACAAACAAAGTATCAAATGTTGCAAAAGAAAGTGGCTTCAAAGTAGAGAATTTAGGTGAGCTTGGAATTTCATTAAGAACAAATGAGATTTCAGTCAGTTTCCTAAAAAGGGGTTCCGCTATTATAGTGGGTACAAAAGACGAGCAAGGCGCAATTCTTCTATACAAAAGTCTTTTAGGTCTTAGAGCGTTAGCAAAAAACTAACATCTCATAGCCTTATCTAAATATTATAACAAGCGATCAAAAAAATTTACAAAATTTACATTTTAAATTAAATTCGCATATTGCATCGTGGAAATATGAACAAAATGTCCATTAGCCTTATATACTTACTTTTTGACAAAAACGTCAATAACATGAAAAACGAAATTGTAAGGAAACTAACTAGTCTTACACTAATGACAATTATGTTTGCAGGTGGGCTGACATTTGCCATACCTGGCGTTATGCCAGAGGCAAGTGCAGCACACAATGCAAACCTATTCGTATCTGCAGAAAATAGCTTTTCAAGTAATACTTTCAGTGGACCAATGGTAATTCAGGTAGTCGTTACAGACTCTGATATATCAGCACTTGATGATGTGCTCGGTGAACCACTAGTCACTGTAAACGGTGACCGTCTTAGAATGCTTCAGGCAAACGACGGAAGCTGGTACGGTTACTTTGCTGACAGGATAATGGCCCAGAGAGCAGACGCAACTCAGCCAGGTTTAACTTCTGGTGACGATCAATCCACTTTACCAGGCAAAGGTCTGAACTTTGGCAAGTTCTGTTCTGCTACTTCAGGTACTGGCGTACTTGGGTTCTCTATGGCTAGCACAGAAGGCTTTGCAATACCAGGTAACGCTACAATAGCAGCAGGCGGTAACAACGGTACTGATGGTACGGCCACTATAGGAACCTGTGATGGATCTTCATCTACTGGAGCCCGTTCAGCATTAACAAAACAGATGAATGTTATAAGACAAAATAATTCACTAAACTTTGGTCCAGGAGATGTACTGATAGGTAACGGACCAGGAATCCGTGACGCAGGCTACTGGCCATTTATCCATCTATTCGACTTTAGTCAAGGTGGCAGTGCTATAATCAAATACCAAAAGGGTGGATCTGTCCAAACAACCACTCTGACATTTGATTCACAGCCAAACAGCGGAATCTCACTTTCATTTGATAGAACATCTTATCCAGCAGCAGCACAGGTTCATGTAACACTGCAAGACTTTGCGCTAAACATCGACCCAACAGATGAAGACTCTTGGACGTGGGGTACAAACGTTAGAGATACCACAACAAACAAGACAGTCTTTTATCAGTTGTTCAACCAGACAGGTAAAGGAGATGCTGATATTGCAACGTTTAGGGCATCATATCCAGCTGGTTCTAAAGGGTTAGTACAAGTGGCAACCGGTGGTTCACTAGGTGCCCAGAACCTATTTGGCAACCTCACAAACTTTATGTTTGAGAACAATGGCGTTCTGACACTAAACAACAACACTCAGGGAACTACTATTGATATAATCAAGCTTGCAAACAACACAGACGTTTCCATGCACTTAGAAAACGCAGGCAAGAACTCATTTAGAACACAGACTATAAGGCATACTAGCTTACCAGTCACATTTACAGAGACTGCACCAAACAGCGGTATCTTTTCAGCTACTGATGAGTCTGACAACTCTATCCTAAGAATCAACGAGAACTGTCTCTCTTCTGCTGGATTAAACGTATGTAGAGGAACATCTGCAACCATAACATACAACGATATTTCAAATACCATACTTGCCAGCTCATCGTCTGCATTCATAAACATGGATGAGACAGCGATAGGCGGCGAGTGGAACTCTGGTGAGACAATACCTGTTACACTAGTTGATGCTGATGCAAACCTCAACTCACGAGTAGATGAGGACTTGGATCTCTTCAATTCTGATGTAAGGATATTCCCATCAATCAAGATAGGCAGTCCAATTACGCTAAATAGTGAAAACGCAACAGAAATACTTACGAGCAAGGCTGCTACTTCTCGGATTCTTGTCTTTGGCGCTCATGGCACAGATAGTAGACAGACAAATATCGGACCAGCAACAACTACTGATACATTTAGCGAGGTTTTGAGATTTGGTCTTAACCGTGGCGTAACAGTATACGCTAACACTGAAACATCATTGCGATTTAACATGTCGACAACAGGTGCTGACCTTAAGGCATTCCTTGCTAACGGAACAAAGGAAAATACAAGTACTCTACAAAACGGAATATTCCACTACCTTAACTATGACCTGAGATCACTTAGATCAAACTCTACAGACAACATTCTAGCAGGAGCAAGAATCAACTTTACTATCTATGACAGCTCAGTCGCAGTAGGTGTGACCGCAGGCGCAGCAAATACTAACCTCTTTAAGATCATTTCATCAGATAATGCAATTAGTTCAATACCTGCATTAGAAGCAAATACTAAATTCCAGGGTCTTATTGACATAACAGATGCTGCCACTACTGCAACCGGTTTCATAGATGGCAATCCAATAACCATTGATGTTAACTTTACCGGTCTATCAACAGTTAGAACTATACCTGCTGGTAACTATACTGCCGTACTAGACCTATTCAGGTTTGGTACATCAAATGATGGTGATTCTCCAACAGGTACCGACAGATTCAACGATGCCATATACAGACTTGAGCTTGAAGAAACTGGCGATAATACAAGTACCTTTATTGGTACTGTAGAGTATATCATGCTTAACCAACTCATCATCAACCAAACAGGCACATATACAATCATAGCCCCAATTAGCGATGATGTAACAATTATCGTTCATGAGGACTTGACTGATGAGGATGCTGTAAGAGTTGATTACCGTGACTTGGCAGTCGATGGTAGCATAATACCAATGGCAGACCAGCAAGCAGCACCGACACACTCTGGTATTGTAAGCTTTGACTTTGACAACTACAAGGTTGCGGACACAGTAACGGTTACACTTACCGATCAGGATCTA
>Ga0194121_10003747_pt1 | contig 22722 bp, 16 predicted proteins | sample TA2MahCa50mmetaG_FD_148609 | JGI IMG/M metagenome (GOLD analysis project Ga0194121, IMG submission 148609) | Freshwater microbial communities from Lake Tanganyika, Tanzania - TA2015020 Mahale Deep Cast 50m | ecosystem: Environmental > Aquatic > Freshwater > Lake | place: Tanzania: Lake...
TACCAAGAAAATGGTTCATTGCACTATTGCACGTAATTGAACAAATAATCCATTATTTCATTGCGGAAGCAATTTTAAAATACCGGTACGATGATTTGACCGAGGAAATCGTTGAACGTTAATCAATAAACAAACATATCTTGGATGTCGTACAGATCCTGAGCCTCCTCACGCGTGATGTCAAGATAAATACGGATGATGGCAACTGATGAATGATTAAAGAGATAAGACAATTTAATCAATGATGCTTCACTTTGATTGTTCCTTTTCCATACCTCACGCCCTACATGTTATTTCAGAAAATAGTTATGGTCTTACAGAATAACATTTAGACCATTAATATTCGATTAGGGCAGTCAAATCAGCCCTAATTTCGTTAGAACCAACGGTAATCAAGTCTACCACTACACAAGGTTCTGATTTTCAGAACCTTTTTTGTTGTATAATCTTAACAGCATAAAGTGTATAATCATTTGAAATAGGATATTTAAATAAATTCTATCATTTGGAATAAAATGAAAATAAATATTCATGGCCAAGACATTGTGCCCTGGAAATTTGAATGATGATTTTCAAAGCCAGTTAGTTTTGGGAAAACAAAACCCATGAAAGGCAAAACATGGCATGAGCGCCATCACGATCAACTCAGTTTTGGAGAAAGACTATCAGATACCATTACAAAAGTGATGGGATCCTGGCATTTCATTATATGGCAGACGGTGATTGTCATGTTGTGGATGACATTGAACATCATAGGACTGGTGCGCCATTGGGATGTATACCCCTTTGTTTTGCTGAATTTGATATTCTCAACACAATCTGCATACGCAGCACCCATCATCATGATGAGTCAGAACAGGCAAAATCAAAGAGACAGAGAGCAAGCCTTGCATGATTACCAGGTCAATGTTGCTGCAAAAGAGGAGATTGAAGACATTCAACGCCAACTAAGTAAAATTGAAGTTGACAAGCTGGATAAAATATTAAAGATCATTCAGGAAAAATAATTTGTCGCATTGCATACAAACACAATCATGACAAATTACTGTGTAAACACTGTTTTCGCCTGACTGAGATTGCTCTTGGCATCATCACTTCCCTTCAACTGAATCTGATAGTTGACATATCCTGCGACAGGAAAACCGCGGTCAATAAAAGATCCTTCTTTGGCTGACTTGGATGTGATCAAAAACATCTTCTCTTCTCCACGGTAAATATTGATCTTGCACTGATCACAATCTTTTTTCAAGTTCCACTTTACAACTACCTGCTTTGCTTGCTGATCATACTGCACTGTCCAATCAAGATAGTCCTCTATGTTCATTGGCTTGGGCAAGGGACGTTGAGAGATCCACTCAGAGGAAGCAGATGCATTGCCAGATGAATCTATCAACCTGATTTGATAAGCATAGATGAATTTTCTGCTGACAGCAGTATCCTTGTATGTATCCTGCAAGGGAATGGTTTGCCAATTGATGGTATCTGACTTTACCTGACGTCTCAACTGCAAGGTTGCATTGGTCTCCGATTGCGCATATGAAAAATTCATTTGAAGCGAGCCGTCCTCCTCGGGTGTGATCTGAATAATTTGAGGCTGCGGAGGAGCTGTCAAATCGGGAATCAACAGACGAACAGGAGTCGAATATTCACCAAAATTTCCTTTTCTGTCTACCGCCTTGATGCTGTATTGGATATTCCCCTGATTGATTTTAACATTCATGGTATCAGTAAAAAAACTGTCGGGGAGGTTCTTTCCCAACAATGCCTGCCATTCAGTGGTATCCGATTTTGTACGAAATACCCTGTATCCGTCGATGTCTTCACTGGCAGAAGGATTCCATTTTAATTGTACGATTCCGTTTTTATCAATCGATCCCTGCAGTGCAGTTACCGCTGAGGGCGGAACTGTATCTTTTGTAACTGCCAATACTGGAAGAGAAAAAACATTGTTTCCGGCCGTATCAAATTGTCCAATCCGGTAATAATTGCTGAGGATGTTGGATGCAGCATCGTGTTTAAAGGAGCGAACCACAGATGAAACTTTGTCAAGGAGTTGCCATGGTCCCTCCGGTTTATTGCCATAATAAACATACTGTTGATGCAAATCAGGATCAACTGCCTTTTTCCATTCTACCAATACATGCTTTTCACTGTTGGAGCTGAACCAAAGCGAGTCGATGGATCCGGGTGGCGTTTTGTCAACTCCCATGCCTTCGTACACCAGTGGAGAGTGGATGCGGTCCCCAAAATAATCGTACGCTACTACACGATAGAATTGAGGAACATAATTGGATTTCAAGGAATCGGTAAAAGATACTTTTGGCAAGATATTAGAACGGGCAGTATCCCGGTCCGTCGCAGTAAACGGTATATCATTCAGCTTGGCATAGGTTCCGTTTTTTGATGCAGATTTTTCAATATCGTATAAAATAAAATCTTCGTTGAGATCCCACTCTGCTGTCACAAGATGTTCTCCATTGATCATGTTGACAGGATTGAAGGCATATTGTTTCTGTACCAAATTCAATGGAAATCTATTGATTGCATTTTTAACCAATTTACTCGGATGAAGAAGTGAAATGGAAATGGCATAAACAGTATCTGCATGCAGATCCAATTCAAATCCAAGTCGGGCAATAGAAGCAGCATTCCAAGAAAGAGATGAAGACATCATGGAAACAGTAAAAATATTATCCTGCTGTGCTTTGACTGCAAAAATATCAGTGGGATTTTCCAGTTTGCCAAATGCCAATTGTGCCAGCACAGCAACATTTTGATCTTTTATATTTTGTCTCCATACCGAAATAGCAGTCGTATCAAATACATAAGTTCTTGCACCTGCAGCAACAAAATCATTTTTCGTTGCAACGGGCTGCACCACTACTTTCAAACCGCTCAGCATGACGGCTTTTGTCTGCAAATAATTGATGGGGAATACCCTGATCTTGGTTTTGCCCGCTCCACTGTATTTTGTTGCAATTTTCAACTGAAGGGAATCCTGCCCCGACAGCATCAGATGCCATCCACAAAAAAGAAGCAGAGAAAAAACTGATTTATATAGCTTGATTTTTTGCATAATCATCTTATTGAGGGTGCTAGATTAAAATTACCAATAGGAGGAATTTCAGGGAACAAATCACGCATGACCCTCTCCTTTGGATACACTGAGAGTCGCCAGTTGTTGCTGCCGCCACCTTCCTGCAAATCAGGAGCTTCATTGAATAAAATCCAAATGGCTTTGCTTCTTGCATTGTTGGAGGCATTTTGAGGTATGCGGTTGGAAGAGGCCATCACAGAAATCCAATTCCTTGCACGCTCCCAGTCCCTTTTCAACACCTGGTGTGGTGCCTGTTGGAATTTATTTCCAGACAAAGCCATGGAGGTGTAGAGATTCCTGGATCCCATCCAACTTCTCACATCATTGTTGTAACCAATTACGCTGTTGTTGTTGATCGGGAATAATTTGATGTGCAGGTTGCCCGGTGTGAAAACATAACTTCCTCTTGGTGCAGGAGCACTACTGTACAAAGGATTGGTAGAGAATTGTCCATACTGTTGTATGTCCTGTTGCAACAGCATGTTCTCATTGAAGAGCACCGTCAAAGCTTCGTAAAACTGTTTTGCTTTCACAAACCAAGCATTATTTTCTGTTGGGATGGCCCAAATCGGGTGTCCACCCAATCCTTCCTGGTGCCATGCAAGTCTGCCGTCCATGTCCTCAACAGAAAGCCCTTCATCACCAGTACCCAGTAAATTGATGGAGTTGCCAAGCACGAGGAATCCAAAATTGGTTCTTTGAAATTTTTCTCTGAGTGACTGGTACTTGCTGGTCATCACATAGGTCTCGTACATCACATCTTCGAAAGAATTTACCATACCGATCAGAATGGCTGACAGGAATTCTTCGAGCGACATATTGGATTGTCTGCGGTGTTTAACCACTTCAATCGTATTGCCATTGTTGTCAAACGAGGTCTCAACGAGTGCATTCTGTCTGATACCGCTTGGAACTTGGGATCTGATGGAGGCATTGGCGGCAGCAGTGATGAGTGTTGCAGCATGAAATACAGGACGATCCATGCTGGATTCATAATCACGCAAGAAAGTATTTTCACTCAGCACGCGGATGATTTCTATTTTATATGTTTTACCGAATCCAAGTGGACGAAGATTAAAATCAACCCTGCGGGTCCGAGGAGGAATATTCAATGGAACATATGCCTGCTGGTCTGTTTCCAGATCGGTATACCGCATCAAATATTTTACATTTTTTTCCATTCCAAAATCAAATACCTGACCTGAAAGCTGACTCTTCATCTTCGAAGCAGTCGGCATGAACAACCCTGATGGATTGTCGACGAATACCATTCTGCCATTGCTGGTATAATTGTACATGTAACTTCGATTGGGCTCAGGATACTGATTGGCAATGAAATATTGTTCAATGGTGGGCGTAGGTGTCGTTCTGAACCTGACAGTTTTTGTTTGGGTGATCAAAGAATTGTCTTTGCGTCTTGCCGTTACCCATCTTCCATTGATCCTTTCCTCCATTCTTGCTGTTACCGAAACCTCATAGGATTTATCAAAGGGCAAGAAACCGTTTGGAATCAATTTGATGTAGCTGAATGAATCTTCGCTTACGTTCACATCTTGTCTGTACGCCACAGGTATTTTCTGTCCGTTTTGTGCAACATTGCTGAAGTTGATATCCCAATTTGCCCTGAAGGTTCTTATAACACTTCCACTGCCTTCCGCATCAGGAACTGCAATGGTAAAGGCATTGGCCCTCACAAATCGCATGGCAACTTCAGGAACAACATCGGGTTTTTGACCTGCACGGGGATTGTCTGGATCAATCGCTTCAATCAATTCCAAATTAGCCACGGGACTTTCCATTTCTACAGTAGGTCTGCAAACGTCGCCCACGCTGAATTTAAAATTGAAACTGCCTTTTATTGCTCCACCCAGCACCCTGTATCTTCCTGCAAAAGTTCCTGCCATCCATGTGGGATTGGGCAAACCAACTTCAAGCAATACCGCACCGCCAATCGAAGCGATTTCGATATTTCCTTCGTAGAACCAAACATCTACATGCAATCCAATAGATCCCCTGGCGCCAGCATATACCTGTCCTCGTGCATACCAATTATCAATGCCAATGGTCCTCCTGTTGATTCCGTCGCATGAAGCATTTTGATATTTCAGTACATTGAAATCATACCCCACAGTAAACTGAAAACGTCCATAAAAAATCAGGAAAGTTTTTTTGCCGGAGTCAAAACTCAAAGATGCTCCATGTGCAAATCCCTGTGTGATCTCAGGAGCAGCTCTGGGGGTAGGCAGGTTCTCAACACCAATGATATCAATCAATGCTTGAGGATATTGCATGGGTGGAATATCTTTTCCAATCATGAAATAAGTCCTGAACTCCAATGCCAGCGGACCCACTCCAATGTTCATTCCAGCGTAATCGTTGTCTTGCGGTCTTCCAATATGCACATGCCAATAACCGCCTCTTCTGATGCTGACATCAATAGTACCGAATCGATCCCCATTTCCTGAACCCCTGATCAGTGGACCAACTTTCAGGTAGGCGCTGGCATTCCCTTGAAATGCACCATTTTCCAAATCCATGTTCAATTCAACATCGGCACTGAACTTGAAATCTCCGTTACCCTCACCCGGATAGTCGGAACCCATGAGTGCCAATTTTCCGCCAAGTCTGACATTGGAAACCGAGAAATTTCTGGTATTGAATGTTGTATTGATTTCTCCTTTCAACTTATACGCCCCGGGAGTAACCGATGCCATGCTTACAGAAGCTATGAATCCAGACCTGTTGGGGGTAACAGTATACGTATAATAGCTTCCTGGTGTATTTGACTTAACAGGTGATAAATTGCTGTAAACGCCAATTCCAAAACCCTCCAGGTTCATAACACCGGGAAACAAAGGAATATTCAAACGACCTACAGATCCATCGATGTACCAATAAACCGTAGTATTCTTTTTCCCCAATCTGAAATTCGAAGTGATTTGAACTCCATCGGACGTCCCAAAATCCATCGAACAATTCACGCTTCCTGCCAATCCATTGCCCCAGGTCTGATTGTTATTGTAAAACGCCAATGAGCCGGACAAAGAAAGAGGACCAAATTCTCCGCTCACGCTGGCATTGTCCAAGTCAGGTGAACGAGGTGTAAATCTTTTTCGATTGTTGTCATATTCAAAATTCAACCTGAAAGCAGATTGCATATTGGCAAATGAAACCGCCTCTGAAGCGAGGCATCCACCAATTCGAATTGAATACACTTTTAATTGGGGGTTGTTACGATCTGTAGTACTGGTAAGCTCCACTTCCTCGGCACCCAATTCATATCCCATGACCCGAACATCTTCGAACTCTACATTTCTCAATTCAAATGTATTTCCGATGTTTCGGATCGACATGTCTCTGAAACGGATGCGTGCGTTGGCAGCCTCGTTTCCACCTCCAGGCAAAGGCACATTGGCCGTCATTGATCCAGTGAGTTGTAAATCAAAATTCACATCGTTTCCAATGCTGATATGTGCCACAGTTTCTGTAATGTCTACCTGAGCATACAAAGCAGAAAATTCTATTTCTCTGCCCAAGGTAAATTGTCCTGTATAGGTTGCATTCCCCTGCTCTGGCAACACAACGCTCAAATCGAAAGATGCAGATGCATTGTTTTTGTGCAGCGGGGTTTTGATTCTACCTCTTATTATACTTCTTTGCAATGTATTGGAACGAAAATCAATACCGACTGAATCGATCGAATAATTCCATCCCGACCAATTCCTGGATCCGTCGTTGGGTATTAGATTGGTTGCACCAATTTTTCCGGTGAAACCTGTTTCATCAATCAACAATTGTCTCGCGTTTACAACCGGACGAACATTGTTTTGCCCAGCAACCCACCTGGGTGTGGTAACGGTGAGTCCTGCTACATACAATCCCTTCCAATCCACACCAATCCTTCTGCCGTTGACGGTGCCGGGCATTCCCGCCCCATTGGCAGAACTGGAAAGATCCAAGATCCAGTTGCTGTTGGAAAAATTCCAATCATTCAATTTATTGACCGCAAAAGCCGGAACGGCAATATTGGTAATCGATTCATAATGTTCATCCAATGTGATCTCGGTGTTGACATCCACGGTATCATTTCCTTGCTGTGTTTTGATATATTGAGGAGAGATCCTAACACTTCCAATCAACTGTGCTCCCTGAAAACCATTGCAGTTGAAGTTGACAAATGAATTTCTTCCGCCACGTGGAGCAACATTCAAAAAATTTCCTCCACCCAAAGCAAAGGAATGATTGGATAGTACATCGAAACGCAACTGATCTGCGCCTACACAATTGGGTTTGAATTTTGCATTGAAGAGTCCGATTTTCAGTGGCTCTTCCCCTTCATCGAAAGGCAATTGTATTTCGCTGTATGCATGCACAGAAGCACTGTCGGGGTTGAAATCCAATTTATAAATGGTTACCAAATTTCCATCACCCCATGTAAAAGTATATGGGAGTGAAAGTCCGTTGGAGTCCGGTAAATTTCTTCTCACCAAATCCAACATCTCTCTTTTTTTGGCTTCCACCAACATGAGTGCTTTGGAAGCTTCTTTGTTGAGTTGGTTGAGGGCATCATTGAACGTATTAAAAGCTCTTGCGAATCCGCCTGTTACGTTGCCAAGACTATCCACCGTAATACCGGAGAAGTTGATTTTAATGGTTTGATTCAAAAAGGGAATGGTGATTTTCCCTACACCTGTAAAAGGTGCTTGCGGTGTTGTCAATTCTGCTATGACCAAATCAAATCCTGCGATGCGGATTCTTCCACCCACCCGAACGCCTGTCCTGGGTGGCGCCTGCGCGATTTGTCCGGCCAGATTTACTGCACTGCTGTAATGATAAGCAACAGCAGTACTGTCGGATGCGTTGCTGAGCCATCCAACCCTTACAAAAGTTGCATTGGCATTGGGGAGACGGATGCTGATATTTTTTGCAGCATATAAATTTCTTCTGATCTCCTCTTCCGTGATGTTGGCAGGATCAAACGACAATGAAAAGGGGATAAATTTTACGCGAACCGGATTGGAAAAGTTTTGATTGCTGGATACTTCTATAAACATTTTCTCGTTGACCGACCATCGCTCAGCTGGATTGTTTTGATCTCTGATCAATGTTTGGATTCCTTTTGGCAAAATACTGCTGGGAGCAGCACTTGGCAGAATACGTAAATTAAAAACCAGTGCGGAATCAGCATTGGCACTTGCATTCAGCACAGCAGGCTTGCCCATTCCGTACGTGAATGACTGGTTCAAGGAGATCTCTTGCTGGACAGCATTTCCGGCAATATTCAAATTGAAATTGACTGCAGCATTGATCTCTCTACCATGCAGATTATTGCTCAGACTTGCATTGGGATGGTGTGCAAAACTTGATTGATCAGCATTATTGTTGATGTTGCGGTAGGAGTTGCGAATCTCTTCCAATGCAAACTGATTTTGCCTGAGCAATACCTGGGCATCACCTTGCGATACATTTCTGACACCGGGATTCAATTTGCTGACGATCCATAACTTTTGAAATGGAATCGTGTCATTCTCTGCCGGATATACAATCTCACCAGTATAATTGCTGTTTGCATTGTTGACAACAGCCGCTTGATCAGCAGCAAGACCAAATGTACATATCTGGCTATAGCCTTGATTTTTGAAAACGGTTTGTTCAGTTGGATCAATCACTTGAACCCGGTACACATATCGAACACCTGGTAGGAGTCCGGTTTGCTGTGGACTAAATGCGATGAATGGTGCATCAACTTCTTTGTCAACAATGGGATTGGGGTCACTGAATATTGCATCGTTTGCAACACGGTTGGCCGGCAGCAACTCAAACATTATAAACCTATATTTGGCAACAGCCCTTGCTCCTGCAGAGGGATTCCATGTAAAAGTCAACAGATTGTTCGGCTCATAAGGAATCGTTGAACCGCATGGTTGTCCGGATACCCCAATCAACAAAGGTGCTTCCACATAAGCAATCGGAATGGGTGCACTGCATCCACCATTGATGTCTGACAAAGGAACGCTGGTACCGGGTGTCAATGCCTGATAGGCAACAGCACATATGGTATAATTTCCTTCAGGGATGATGGAAGTTTGTGCAATCTTTGCTGCATCAAATCCGGTAATTTCAAAATTATCGATCTCTAAAAAAGAAAAATCATCCACGCCAGACAAACGCTTTACTTCAAGCGGATTCAAAACAATGGGTGTAGCAGGTTCATACGCAGCCTTGGTTGTAACCCTGATTCCATTGTCGCCAGTAAATTTCAAATGCAATTTGATGGATTGAGGACGCTGTGTATTGTTGGTAAGGGTGATGATAACCCTGTTTGCATCTGCTTCGCTGTAATCACTCAATTTCGGACTATACGGTGGTAGTACAAGTGTTGAAACTGATACCGCTTGCGCGTATCCTGCCACTGAAGCAAGCGTCAGCGCAAGAGACAGAGCAAGTTTATTGAGATATTTTTTTGTGTCAGAAAGAATAGCCATAGGTAAGGCCAATTCTATTTTGCTGGTATGCATATACAGAAGTTGATGATGTTGAATTGATGTTGAGTATTTGTCTGATGCCAAAACGATGTTTCTTTTTGACAGTATAATTGATGGAAGAGTTGACGCTGATCAGATCACCATCACTTATGCCGTCTTTGGTGCGTGTCTGATAATTGGCGGCTGAATTGAATTTGAATCCAGATTTCTTGTGACTCCAACCAACAGACAGTCCGGGTCCGAGGGAAGTAAAATGATTGTACGCATTGACAACATCAGAATATACCAAACTGACGCCTGTTGTAACACCGATCCTGTCCAATGAAAAATTTGCTCCTGCACTCAGTGTACTGATATCAGACTTGGTGAATTTTGCAGTGAACTGATTCAGGTCATCCAGGCTTTGTACCTGCCCATTGAGGTTGATGGAAGTTGAAATTATTTTTGATGGAAAATTCAACGAGAAGGTTCCTCCAATATTGCGATTGATCTGACTGATGCGAATGGAATCATTCAACTGAACCAATCCACTTGTTTGGGTTGTGCCGAAATCAGCATAATTCAATTGAATGATCATCTGAGTAATCGGACGCACCATCATGCGGACAGAATGCGCTGCGCGCGTGGTTTTGTACGCTTTTTGATTTACCAGGTTATCGTTCTGCACACCCCATGAACCCGCAAAGGATACCTTGTTTTTGAGCAATTGAATGCTGGGATTGATGGTGGTTCTGAATAAATCATTTTGCAGGAAGTAGGCACCCAGCGAACGATAATTCGCTCCGATATAATCCGATTTAAGTCCCAATCCAAAATTTTTATTTTTATATCCCAATGAAACATTTATAGCGGGATTCACACTTGTTGTGGCATTCAAAGTAATCAGTTGATTGATCCATGCCAGTGATGAATCAAATGTAAATTTTGCCTGCTGAACATCTTCAGTAAACACTGAAACCGCTCCCTCTGATTCAACATTGAATTTTTTTAGGAATGTAAATTTTGAAATCACGGAAGCAGAAAGATTCTCTCCCGGTTTGACGGTTTGTAATGTTGGCCGCTTTTTCAATGAGAGTGTATCATCTTCAAATTTGGTAAAGACAAAATCGACATGATTTTTTTCCTTGCCCAATCCCACCTTGAATCCGTATCCCATGCGCAAATATGAAGGAAGCACGGTATACGTTACCCCCGCGGCTGCAGCCGCATCGGTGTCAATGGCTTTGTTGAATCTTCCGTAAAACGCACCGAGTCTCAATTTCTTGAATTGCCAATCAAATGCTCCTCCCAGAAAAGTTACTCCGGCAAAAATATACTCCGAGTATTGGAGGTTTCTGTATCCAACATGGGCTGTGAAATTATTGAACGTGGGACTTATCCCAAACTGATTGAAAGGCTGTGTGAATTCCAAGCCACGGTTGGAATAATTTCCACTGAATGGAAGATTCGTATTCCCTGCCTTGATGGAAGGCTGACCCTGAATAAACCAATCCACCTTGTTGGTTACAACATTTTGCTTTTTTGATTGATTGATCCAATATCCAATGTTGATGGACCCGGATATTTTGAAATACTTCTCCTTTTTTTTCATTGTTGTATCGGTTTGAGCCGATGCATCGTACATCAACATGAAGAGCATCAACAGTACAAAAACTGATCTCAATCTGTGTAGGAAATTTGTTTTGGTTGGATACAAAATAATGGAGCTAAAAAATGATCATACCGCTGCACACCCATACACCCCGTTAATATAAACATTTTTTATCACTTTTATAAATTATCGTGAGCAGCTCCTTTTGCTAGTAAAAGGAGTAGAAAAACGTTTTCATAAAAATTAAGGGCGTTTTTAAAAATATTTAGTAACTAGAGTAGTAATTAATTGCCAATGAAAAATTTATCACTTACAGTTTTGCTCCTGGTATCAGGCTTCCTGATCAATGCAGTGTTCGGACAATTTTCCGCAAAGGAAATGTCCGGTATCATCGAAAAACAATTTCAATTTGCTGCCAGACAATTAAAAGTGCTGGAGACCAATGTGCCGGATACCATGATGCCCAAAACCTTGAACAACAAAACGGGCATGGTGGAAGTCAGCAAAACCAATTGGTGGTGCAGCGGATTTTTCCCAGCAAGTCTGCTCTATGTATATGAGCACACGAATGACAAGGAGATACTGCGCATAGCACAAAAAAGACTTGACCTGCAAGAACCCATGAAACACTATACCGGCAATCATGATCTGGGATTCATGATGTTCAATCCCTTTGGACATGCATACCGTCTTTTCAAACGTCCAAATGACAAGACAACGATCGATACTGCTGCCATGTCTTTGATCACCCGTTACCGTCCATCGATTAAATCCATCCAAAGCTGGAATAAGAACAAAAACTTCAATTGTCCGGTGATCATCGACAACATGATGAACCTTGAATTGCTCATGTGGGTATCACAAAATGGAGGCGATCCCACATTCAAAGAAATTGCCATCAACCATGCGAACAGTACCATCGCCAATCATTACCGATCCGACTACAGCGCTTTCCATGTACTTGACTATGATTTGGAAAACGGAAAACTGATCGCTGGTAAAAATCACCAAGGCTATAACGATGCATCTGCATGGTCGCGCGGACAAGCATGGGGATTCTATGGATTCGTCATGATGTATCGCTTCACAAAAGACCAGCGCTACCTAGATCATGCAAGAAACATTGCGAAATTTTTATTCGCCCATCCCAACATGCCAAAAGATTATATCATGTACTGGGATTTCAATACGCCCGATATCCCTAATACTTTGAGAGACGCTTCTGCATCTGCTATTCTCGCATCCGGACTCCTTGAACTTGCACAATTCACGAAAGGAAATGAAAAAAGTGATTATATCAACAAAAGCGCCTCCATCATCAAAACACTCTCCTCTCCTGCCTATTGTGCCACAGTTGGTGAAAATGGTGGATTTCTATTGAAACACAGCGTCGGTCACCTACCCGCAAATTCAGAGGTAGACGTTCCGCTGACCTATGCAGATTATTATTATCTGGAGGCACTTCACAGATTTAAAAACTGGGTACTTAAAAAATAATGTCATGAAAAAAATAATTGCTCTACTCATCATCGCAACCCCATTGCTTTTGGGGAATATTGTATATGCACAATCAAAGAACAACAGCATTGAGCAGGCGGTTCTACAACTGCGCGAGGCATTGCTGAGTGGGAATGAAGCGAAACTGCGTGCGATCTCTTCCTCTCACCTGAGCTATGGACACTCCAATGGACTGATTGAAAACCAAGATGCATTTGTTGCAACTCTGATCAGCGGTAAATCTGGTTTTCTTACGATGGATTTATCTGATCAAACAATTGACAAGTTTGACAATACCGCTATCATTCGACATACCCTCTATGCCAAAACAAAAAATGATGGAGTCTTGGGTGAAGTAAAACTGAAAGTGCTGTTGATTTTTCAAAAAGATAAAGGAAGCTGGAAATTGTTGGCAAGACAGGCTGTAAAAATTCCGATTTGATGAAGCGGTTACTGATCGTAAGCATTATTCTTTTTACTGCGTTGTCAATCCATGCACAACCTGTTGTGCTATTGGATGCATATTATAACTATGAAACCAAAAAGAATGCTTCCGGGAAAGAAGTGCATTGGCATTATGCGTGGGATGACTTTTCAGATGGCGGATTCGGTGAGCTGGCCAAGCTCTTCACCAATCATGGAGCAATGTTGAAAACAAGTTTTTCTCCTCCTTTAAAAAAAGATTTAGCGTCTGCATCCATTTATATCATCGTAGATCCAGATCATGTAAAAGACAATCCCCATCCGCATTACATGAATCAATCTGATGCAGCAGTTATCGCATCTTGGGTCAAGAAAGGAGGTGTTCTACTGCTGATGGCCAATGACAGTTTGAACTGTGATATTGAACATTTCAACATCTTGGCAAAACAGTTTGGCATTGCTTTCACAAACAGATCAGCAAATATGGTGAAGGGAATCAATTATGATATGGGGAAAGTATACCCATTGAATGGTAATGCAATTTTCAGCACGGGATTGAACATATTCATGAAGGATGTAAGTGCATTGCAGCTTTCTGGCAACGCAACTGCGATTGCGGGCAACGGAACTGAAACGATTGTTGCCTATGCAAGACATGGCAAAGGACATGTCATCGCTATTGGTGATCCTTGGATTTACAATGAGTACATTCATCACAGAAGGCTTCCAAATAGATTTCAAAACTTACAGGCAGCAGAAGAACTCGTTGCTGCGCTGATACAATTTTCATCCAAAAAATAATTCGCATGCAAGTAAGATTCACAGAGAGTCCCACTGAAACACTTCAACTCGGCACTTCAGATTTGAGAACACGCTTTTTAATTGAACAACTCTTTCAAAAAAACAGTATCCAGCTGACCTACTCTCATTATGATCGCATGATCATTGGCGGCGTGATGCCGGTTGACAAACAGGTAGTGCTTTCTAATCCCGCTGAACTCCGTGCAGATTATTTTTTGGAGAGAAGAGAAATGGGCATCATCAATGTGGGTGGAGATGGAATGATTGAAGCAGATGGTCAATCATATGAACTTTCAAAAATGGATTGCCTTTATTTGGGCAAAGGCGTCAAAACTGTTTTATTCCATTCAAAAAATAGCAAACAGCCTGCATTGTATTATTTTCTTTCCCCCCCTGCCCATCATGCATACCCCACAGCAGTTTGTAAAAAAGCACAATCACAGCCGGTTGATTTGGGAGCAGCAGAAACAGCCAACAAAAGAACAGTGTATAAATATATACATCTAGAGGGAATCAGGAGTTGTCAGTTGGTCATGGGACTCACATCTATGCACGAAGGTTCAGTATGGAACTCTGTTCCTCCTCATACCCATACCAGAAGAATGGAGGTTTATTTTTATTTTGATCTTGCTACGGATCACCGCATTTTTCATTTTATGGGGGAACCACAATCTACAAGACATCTAGTGGTAGCTAACCATGAAGCAGTTATTTCTGCTCCCTGGAGCATGCACTTCGGTTGTGGAACCAGCAACTACAGTTTCATCTGGGGAATGGCAGGCGAGAACCTGGTCTATTCCGACATGGATCCCTCACCCATTGCCACGCTGAAGTAAGGGTTGAATTACAGAACCTTTTGCCTATAAAATTATTTAATTTCAGAAATGTGAAACATATTATATGTTTACACATTACGAATTCAGAAACTTGTGATCTGTATTGCACAAAAGTTGTAATCAATCACATAATTTTATCGACCTAAAAATTAAATGTGATCATGGGAAACAATCCGCATCCGAATGCTTCCAACAACGGTGAAGCAAAATGCCCCTTTCATGGTGGCGAGATCAAGCAACCTGCAGGCAACGGCACAACTAACCGCGATTGGTGGCCGAATCAATTGAAGCTGAACATCCTCAGGCAACATTCATCCTTGTCAAATCCAATGGGTGAATCATTTAATTATGCAAAGGAATTCAATACACTTGATCTTGCAGAAGTAAAAAAAGATATCATCAAAGCACTTACCACTTCACAAGATTGGTGGCCTGCGGATTATGGACATTACGGTCCTTTTATCATCCGCATGGCATGGCACAGTGCTGGTACCTATAGAATTGCCGATGGCCGAGGCGGTGGCGGGAAAGGAACCCTGCGTTTCGCTCCGCTCAACAGCTGGCCCGATAATACAAACTTGGACAAAGCAAGACTCTTGCTTTGGCCCGTAAAACAGAAATACGGAAAAAAATTATCATGGGCTGATCTCATGATCCTCGCAGGCAACTGTGCGTTGGAATCGATGGGATTCAAAACTTTCGGTTTTGGTGGAGGAAGAGAAGATCTTTGGGAGCCCGAAGAGGATGTATACTGGGGATCAGAAAAGGAATGGTTGGGCGACAACAGGTATTCTGGCGACAGAGAATTGGAAAATCCATTGGGCGCAGTACAAATGGGATTGATCTATGTAAATCCGGAGGGTCCCAATGGCAAACCAGATCCTATTGCAGCTGCAAGAGACATCCGTGAAACATTCGGAAGAATGGCCATGAACGATGAGGAGACGGTTGCATTGATAGCAGGTGGACATACATTCGGAAAAACGCACGGTGCCGCTGATCCCGGCAAGTATGTTGGAAAAGAACCAGCAGCTGCCAGCATCGAAGAACAAGCTACTGGATGGAAAAATACATTTGGAACAGGTAATGCACAGTACACGATTACCAGTGGCTTGGAAGGTGCCTGGACTACCACTCCAACTCAATGGAGCAACAATTACTTTGAGAATCTATTCGGATTTGAATGGGAACTGACCAAGAGTCCCGCTGGTGCACAACAATGGAAACCAAAAAATGGCGGAGGTACAGGAACCGTTCCTGATGCACATGTGGAAAGCATCAAGCATGCGCCAACCATGTTGACGACTGATATTGCATTGAGGATGGATCCGGCATATGAGAAAATCTCCAGAAGATTTTATGAAAATCCCGATCAGTTTGCCGATGCTTTTGCTCTCGCCTGGTTCAAATTGACACACCGCGATATGGGTCCACGTTCCAGATACCTTGGACCAGAAGTCCCTTCAGAAGAATTGATATGGCAGGATCCAGTTCCTGCTGCCAATTACAAAATGATCGACGATCAGGATATCGCATCTCTCAAGAAAAAAATATTGGATACAGGTTTAACTGTTGCTCAACTCGTTTCAACCGCTTGGGCGTCTGCATCCACTTTCAGAGGATCCGATAAAAGAGGCGGTGCCAATGGCGCGCGCATCCGACTGGCACCTCAGAAATTTTGGGAGGCAAACAATCCTGCTCAACTTTCAAAAGTGCTCGACGCATTGGAAACCATACAAACTGCCTTCAATCAATCATCAGGAGATAAAAAAGTATCGCTGGCTGATTTGATTGTATTGTGCGGATGTGCAGCAATTGAGAAAGCAGCCAAAGCCGGAGGCGTTGATGTAAAGGTTCCTTTCCGTCCCGGAAGAACCGATGCATCTCAAGAGCAAACCGATGTAGAATCATTCGGCGTATTGGAACCAGCTGCAGATGGATTCAGAAATTACATCAAGAAAAAACATACAGCACATTCCGAAGAGATGTTGATTGACAAGGCACAGCTCCTTACCTTATCAGCTCCAGAAATGACTGTATTGATTGGTGGATTAAGAGTACTTGATACCAATTACGACCATTCAAAACACGGTGTCTTCACCCAACAACCAGGTGAACTCAGCAATGACTTCTTCATGCATTTGCTCGACCTGCAAACAAAATGGGAAGCCAGTGCGGATGGTTTCTATGAAGGGAAAGACCGCAGTTCAGGAAAAATTAAGTGGACTGCCACACGTGCTGATCTGATTTTTGGTTCCAACAGTGAACTCAGAGCCATAGCAGAAGTATATGCATGTGCAGATGGCAAAGAAAAGTTCGTTCATGATTTTGCAGCTGCATGGAACAAGGTAATGGAACTGGATCGATTTGATCTAAACTGATACGTTTCAATAAAAAGGTTGTTAAGCTGAACAACCTTTTTTTATGTTGATCTCTGATGTTAACCCTATTAAAATGTAAATGATGGAGCAAACGCTTTCAGATACTTTTCAGGAAATTGTTTTGAAAAGAAGATCCAACCGCTACTATGATGAAACCATACAAGTTCCGGATGATGTCATTCAAAGAAGTTTAGAGAGAGCCATTTTATCTCCCAACAGCAGCAACATGCAATTGTGGGAATTCTATTGGATCAAATCAAGAGATGAACTGAACAGGTTCACTCCCATCTGCTTGAATCAAAATGCTGTCAAAACTGCTTCGCACATGGTTGCCTTCGTAACGAGAAGAGACTTGTGGAAGCAACGCATGGAATGGCATAAAAAAAATATTGAATCTGAAATAAAAGATGGTATACCCGATAAATACCAAAAACGTATGCTTAACTATTATACCAAAATCGTTCCGTTTGCCTATTCAAACGATTGGTTTGGGTTGATGGGTTTGCTGAGATGGATTGTATCCAATGGTATATCCCTATTCAGACCCATGACCAGGATGGCAGGAGCAGATGGTACAAGAATTGTTGTACATAAATCATGCGCACTCGCTGCTCAAACTTTCATGTTGTCTATCGCTGCAGAAGGTTATGAGTCATGCCCCATGGAAGGTTTTGATCAGGTCAGGGCAAGAAAAGCCTTGGGACTCCCAAGCCAAGCGGAAATTGGGATGATCGTTTCTGTGGGCAAGGGGACTGAAAAAGGAATTTGGGGCAAGCGATTGAGAGTGCCCTATGATGAAGTTGTCAAGGTATTGTAGAATTATCAAAAAACTTCTCCAAGGTTCATGAAAAATCCTCTTGAGCCATCTTTCCCCCATGCATAGTCCAATGCAATATTGGTATTGGATTTCTTGTTGTATTTGATCCTGATGCCTACACCATACCCTGGAATCATGGAGGAAAAGCGATTTGAAACTGCATTGGAAATTGACTGAACATTTCCATATAATACTCCACCTAAAAATCCATTTTCGGTTATAGAAAATCGATACTCCATTTCCTGCATCAATATACTTCTTCCCCTGTAACGGCCTTGAATATATCCCCTGCCTGTATTCTTGAATGGATCCACAGCAGTATGGGGAAGAACTAGGTAAGGAGGCTTCCCATCCAAGGTAATTACATTGTAAGACCAAAATGCAAGAATACTATTTGAAGATTGGGGGAATGCAAGATATTTCCTAGCATCTACAATGAGTGATGACCATTGAGAGGAACTTCCAAAAAGTGTTGAACTGTTTCTCCAGATGGTTTGAAAATAATGCTCCCCTGCCAAAGGATGAACTGCATTGCGCCTTGTATCATGCAAAAGATTCAAAGAGATTCCATTGGAAAGTGATGAGGTGCTGAACCCATATTCCCTGAATCCAACTACCGGCTTATTGGTACTGGTCGTATCGGAAACACGCCAGAAATAATCCATTCTTATACCAATACCTGCATACCAATCTGGCGCAATTTTTACTGAAACTGTCTGGTGCAGTTTCAGGTAAGAATAATTGAGCTGATCAAAAAAATTGCGCGTTGATTGGGATCCCAATCCGAAATCTTTTTGTGGGAAGCGCATGATGCTCCAATCTATATTGAGATTCAAACGATCTTTTGCAAACCACATGTTTGATACCAGCTCAACGATGGTTTGCTTTTTGACTGTTCTTTTTAGATCAAAGTAGATGAAAGAAGCATTGTTGACTTTTTTGGGAAATACAATATTTGAATTGATGGAAGCTGCCAATCCGGTGATGATGCTATACTCTACACTTGGAATAAAGGATATCTGTGGCTTCGTCAAAATTGCTTCTTCTTGTTTCTTTTTGAGTCCAAGTATACGTTCAAACCCATCCCATACATCAACCATGGAATCATTGCCTGGTTGTTTATACATACCAAGGGTGAAGATATTTTTCTTATGCTTCCAGTTTTTGAAAAGACTATCCTCCTGTGCCAATGAAAAAACATGAAGGAAAAGGGCAACTGAAAACAGCAATGATTTCCTGAACTTGATCATCCTGCTTTCTCTTTCTTAAAAAACATATAAGAATAAACTGAGGGCAACAATACCATCAAAATAACCAAGGTGATAAACAAAGGGAACATGATACTTCCATCAAGGATAAGGCCCAACATAAATTGAAGAAAACCTCCAATAGTCCAGACTTTTCCTGCGAATGCATGTGTAGCATTCCAATTGGGCTCACTATCCAGCGTCCAGGGTAGTCTCAATCCAGCAAAATAATTCTGCTTCAACTTGGGCATGTAGATCCCAAACAAACCAAAGGCCAAACCCAGTAATGGAAGGAGAAGTTTATCAATTTTAATACCCAAATGTGATATCGCATAGAGAATCACCATACTCAGCACAGTCAGGAATAATACTGTGTAAAGAGCAAAATTTTTCAACACCCCATCATCTGTTTGTTCGTACCGCTTGGGGTCTAATTTTTTTGAATTGATCAAGATTAAATAAACGAAAATACTGGTAGCTCCCATGATGGAAGGCAAGAGAAAAATGGTGGACTTGTGTCCCCATGCATCTACTTCACCAGATGCATTGAAATGAGTAGGAATCCGATAAGGCAGGGAAGGAAACAGGTATGCTGCATAAGCAAAGGGGAACAGCATCAAGACCAAAACAAGAAGATATCGATATGACTTCACTGAATTAATTTATCAAATATATGCATTAATCGTTTGTTGATGCTGATTGCAATACTTGGATATCTTTGATCAATTGATTCATATCCAATTGAATTGTCCCGTTGTAAATCCCTCGAATTCTTTTCTTACCATCAATGAGCAAAACATGTTCTGTGTGTAAAAAATTTGTACTGTCTTTGGTAAATCCCAGTGCTTCCTCTGCAAAATAAAACCGCCGTGCAACATGGTATATTTCCGAAGTCTTTCCCGTCAGCAGCTTCCATTGTTGATCATCAATGTGATGCAAATCAGCATATGCCTTCAAGCGCGGAACGCTGTCCGACCAGGGAGTGACGCTGAATGAAAGAAAAGTAATATTATCATTCATTACTGCTTTCTGAACTGCTGACAGCTTTTGCATCATGCCTGGACAAATGCTGCCACAACCTGTAAAAAAGAAATTGGCGACATGCATCTTTCCGTTGAGTAAATCTGAGTTAAACGTCTTTCCCTGCTGATCAGTGAAATGATATTTTCCTATACGGTGTGATATTTTCTTGTCAGCATCGGATGCATTCAAAAACATTGGTGTAAAGGAGGGATCGTTGTAATAAGGAAGTTCATCAGTTTCAGATGTTCTACACCCCAAGATAAAGAGCAAGTTAAAAACGATCCAGGCTGTCTTTGACATTGATGCAGTTTTTGGTTCCAAGCAATCCGAATCTTCTTCCATGGATCATGATGTAGTTTGATCTTACAGAGCCGTCATCATACCATTGTCTTTGCTGACCAACTTCAACACCCCGTGCATAATTCATTTTTTTGGTCATGACACCATTTCGATTCCATTCAAAACAAGTACCATCGTATTCTCCATGCATGAAACGATACAATACCTGTAATTGCCCATTGTCCCACCATGTTTTCAGTAAGCCTACTTTGACACCATGTTTATAAAATCGTTTTTCTTTGAGGATTCCATTTTCATGATACCCCCTCCATTCTCCCTCTTCAAGTCCATTGACGGTTTGATTATACAATACCGGCACAGAAGATTGATTGCAACCCAAGGAGAGAAACAACAAGACAACGATGTTATTGAGTAACAGTACCCGCAACTCCATAAAAGCCGTTTCCGTTCAAATAAGGATCTGCATCCGTGATATGATAATGGTATATCCCATTCGGGAATTCAGTAGTGGCATGCTTATGTCCATGATAGGCGTCCAACTTGTCATTGGTTACCGTAGTTCCATTTTCTTCCGGACCATATACCGGAAACCCATCAAGCAAAAATCCCAACAATGCAGATGTTGAATATTTTATTTTGGTAAGATAGGTGGGCTCCACATGATAATGGTAATCGCCTCTTTGTGCAGGGTGCCCCCAATATTGATCAAAACTCACGATTTCCCCGGAGAGTGGTTGATTGGGACCGGCATATTGATTAAAGAATGGAACGCCGTTCAATGCAACACCAATGGGACCCAAGGGAGTGGCAGCCTTGGTTGAAGCCTCTGTTGGGGTAATTGGAATTTTAAAAGTAAAACTCTGAGAGGCTATTGAATTTGGATTTTTGGAGAAATTGGTTCCCTTGAAAGTAGTCCCGGAAAAACTCTCATACAATGCATTGGCTGTATTGTAATAAACACTTTTGTGGTCAGGCAAGCCATTGGTTTTTACATAAACAAAGCTGGCATCGGCAGTGATGCTGGTAGCTCCATAAATTATTTTGTAGATATCCGGCACTATAGCACTGTTCTGTTGAACTGTGTTGGATACTTCATCTTCTTTTTGACATGAAAAAAAGACCAGCATCAAAAAGCTATAAATGAAAAAGGGCTTTAGGGGTTGCATCATACTACTTAGACTGTTGAACTTTTCAATGGTTAAAAGCATGTGTTTGAAATTAACGAAAGTCAGGTTTAAAATAAACGTCTAAAAAAGAGATTGACATATATAATGTATATATTGTAGGAATATTACCATGCGAACGCTTCTCATCTTGTTGATAATCAATGTATTTCCATCTACTCTGTTCGCAGATGCCGCTGTTGATACAACTGGTCCCATTAGCCTGCTTTACAATGGAGCGGAATATGTGAAACAATTCAACCCGACCAAAGGAGATCCATTTTTCCCTACCACCAAAAATGCCGGAAGCGTCAAGTACCATCAAAACTGGTACCGTGACATAGAGGTGCATTATGACTGTGAAGATGATTTTGTGCTGGTTCGGGATATGCAGGGACTTCTCAAGCTGAGACTGATCAATGAAATGCTGGATGAATTCTTTATTGACGGACATCATTTCGTGAAAAAAACCTTTAATACCCCATCAGGCGAATTTTTTGAATTGCTTTTTGAAGGGAAAAGAACACTGCTCGTCAAGTGGATGAAAAGATTGAATACCGACACCAAGAGTACGGATACCTATATTCTGAAAAATAATATTCTACTGATTGAAAATGGAAAAGTCAATCAAGTAACACATCAACAAGACATCCTTGGATCAGCAAAAGAAAATACTAAAACTTTGAAAAAGATGTTAAAGGACAATGAAGTGAGTTTCAGAAAAGATCCAATCAGAGCATCAAAATTGATGATACAGGAAATGGAGGCAAAGGGATGGTAAAAAAAATATTGTCCATACTGCTTTTTATTTGCATTGCAAAGGTAGATTATGCCCAAAAGGTTTCACCATTTGACAGCCTCGTGAATGTGCTTGAAAAAAAATTTGATGTTCGTTTTTTATATGACACAAGGCATACAGAAGGATTGATCATAGGCACTGCTGAAGGATCGCTGGATAGCATTCTCAAAAACTTACTTGATGGTACCGGACTGAGCTATTACATGGATTCTCACAAAAGGGTTATCGTTTCAAGGGGAAGGAGTGTGTTTACAGCTCTCTC
>Ga0194121_10003751_pt1 | contig 22700 bp, 24 predicted proteins | sample TA2MahCa50mmetaG_FD_148609 | JGI IMG/M metagenome (GOLD analysis project Ga0194121, IMG submission 148609) | Freshwater microbial communities from Lake Tanganyika, Tanzania - TA2015020 Mahale Deep Cast 50m | ecosystem: Environmental > Aquatic > Freshwater > Lake | place: Tanzania: Lake...
GGGTGCCCCAGTCGCGCGACTCCCAGTCGCGCCGCTCGCCGCGGCGCTCGCCGCGCCAGTCGCTGCGCTCGTCCATCATGCGACGCCGCTGCGCGTCCTCGTCGCCGAACCACGAGCGCAGCTCGTCCGAGAGGCGCTCGAGGAATCCGCGGGCGTCGCGATCGTCCCGCGGCCAATCGCGGCCGCGCGACTCCCAGCCGCGTGACTCGTGCGGGTAGCGGCGCTCGTCGTCCCAGCGCTGATTCATGCTCAACCTCCTCGTGGGATGCGTCCGTCGCCGTACAGGTAGCAACCGACGTGCCCCTGAGGCGGGGTGCGGCGGCGGGAAACGTTACAATCGAAGGCGTGAGATACCTGCTGCTCGACCTCGACGACACGCTGCTCGACTACTCCGGCGGCGTGGACGACTGCTGGTCCGCCGCGTGCGCCGTCGGCTGCGCGAACGGCCCGCTCGACCCCGCGCTCGTCGTGCCCGCGGTCGCGGCACACCGGCGGACGTTCTGGCAGGACCCGGCGGCGCATCGCCGCGAGCGCGTCAACATGCTGGGCGCGTGGACGAAGATCGTGGAGCGCGCGCTCGCCGACCTCGGCCGTCCGGATCCCGCGCTGGCCGCCGCGATCGCCGCCGACTTCGCGCAGCGGCGCCGCGAGCGCATGCGGCTCTTCCCCGAATCGCTCGCCTGTCTCAGCGCGTGGCGCGAGGGCGGGATGCGCCTCGGCATGGTGACGAACGGCGACGCCTCGCAGCAGCGCGACAAGATCGCGCGTCACGGGCTCGCGGGGTACTTCGACGTCATCGTGATCGAAGGGGAGTTCGGTGCGGGGAAGCCCGACGAAGCCGTCTATCGTCACGCGCTCGCCACGCTCGGCGCGCGGCCGGAGGAGACGTGCATGGTGGGCGATCACCTGGACTTCGACGTGGCGGGCGCGCAGCGGCTCGGCATGCAGGGGATCTGGATCGATCGGCCGGCAGCCGGGCTTCCGGAAGGCTGCGCGGTGCGTCCGGATCGCGTGATCCGCTCGCTGGAGGAGCTTCGGGTGGACCGGCGGGAGCTTGCGCCCCCGCCGGCCCGGCGGTGAATCAGTACGTGACGGAATACCCGCGGCCGCTCATGCACGAAGCGTAGGCCGCGTTGTACGCGTCCTTCGACTTCGAATACTTGTAGCCGCCGCCGGTCGCCGCGCCACCTACCGCGCCGACGCCCGCGCCGATTCCGGCGCTCTTGCCGACGTTACCGCCCGTCGCAGCCCCGATCGCCGCACCTGCCGCCGCTCCGGCGAGCGCTCCGCCCGCGGCGCCCACGCCGGCGCCCTTGGCGGTCTCGGTGCCACGGTCGGCTTGATCCTTCGCGATCTGGTCGCACGCCGCCGCGTCAGCGGACTGCTGCGCGGCCGTCTGCCCCTGCGAAGGCGAGACGGACGGCGTCCCGCTCGACGTGCGCCAGCCGCTCGTCGTGCATCCCGCGATCACCAGGGCCGAGACCATCAGCACACCTACACGCTTCATCGTGCCCTCCAAGCATCCCCCGCGCCCTGACGGTTGCAGCCGGGATGCCAACGAGACAGTCCGACGCGGCGTGCTACAACGGGAGCCATGTCGGAGCGCGCGGCGTTCGTCACGATCGGGGTCCTCACGGTGGTCGTCGTCGGGCTCGTGGGGGCGCTCATGCTCGGCGGCGGCACCGGCGCGGCGCGCGCCGGCGGCATCGACGTGTCGGCGCTGCCGGCCCTGAACGCGAGCCTGAACGCGCTCAGCGCGACGCTGCTGGTGATCGGCTGGGTGCTCGTGCGCCGGCGCCGCTACCCCGCGCACATCGCGTGTATGAGCGCCGCCTTCGCGGTGTCGACGCTCTTCCTCGTGTCGTACGTGACGTATCACTATCACGCGGGCTCCCGGCCGTTCACGGGGCAGGGGTGGATCCGTCCGGTCTACTTCGCGCTGCTGCTGAGCCACATCGTGCTGGCCGCGGTGATCGTGCCGCTCGCGCTCACCACCATCTACAAGGGCTGGGCGGCGCTGCGCCGCGGTGCCGGCTTCATCGCACCCGGCCACGTGCGCATCGCGCGCTGGACGCTTCCGATCTGGCTCTACGTGTCGGTGACCGGCGTGCTCGTCTACCTCCTCCTGCACAGGTGGTAGGCCACGTGCGTACACTGGACGCATGGCGACCCGGCGCGCGCGCGGCCCCTCGCGGGAGGCCCTGAGCCGCTACGGCGTGCTGGCGGAATACAACCGCAAGCGCGACTTCGCGGTCACCCCGGAGCCGCGGGGGCGCGCGCGGCGGCCGCGGGCGCGCGGCCTCGCCTTCGTCGTGCAGAAGCACCGCGCGGGACATCTCCACTACGACTTCCGCCTCGAGCACGAGGGCGCGATGCTCTCGTGGGCCGTGCCCAAGGGCCCGTCGCTCGACCCCGCCGTCCGCCGGCTCGCGATGCAGACCGAGCCGCATCCGATGGACTACAACCACTTCGAGGGCGTGATCCCCGAGGGCGAGTACGGCGGCGGCACCGTGATGATCTGGGACCACGGCACGTGGGAGCCCGAGAAGGAACATCTCGACGTCGGGCGCGCCCTCGCGAACGGGCAGCTCAAGCTCCGCCTGCACGGCAAGAAGCTCCAGGGCTCGTGGGTGCTCGTGCGCACCGGCGGCCCGCGCACCTGGCTGCTCATCAAGCATCGCGACGCCGCGGCGTCCACCGACGACCTGACGCTCACGCGCCCACTCTCGGCCGTGTCGCGCCGGACGATGGCGGGCATCGCGAAGGCGGCGGGCGCGACGCCGCGCCAGCTCGAGCTCGCCGCCGGCGCGGATCCCGCACGGCCCCGCGCGCGCCGCGCGGGCTGACCTGACGATTGACCGCCCGGATTCCGTTCCGCGTGGCGCCGATGCTCGCCACGCTCGTCGACGAGCCGTTCCATCAGCGCGGCTGGGTCTACGAGGAGAAGTACGACGGCTTTCGCTTCCTCGCGTACAAGGAGGGCCGCCGCGTCGCGCTCCTCACGCGCAACATGAAGGACCGCACCGGCGAGTTCCCCGCGGTCGCCGCCGCCGTGGCCGCGCTGCCCGCGCCGACGCTGCTCCTCGACGGCGAGGTCGTCGTGTTCGACCGCCGCGGGATCTCGCGCTTCCAGCTCCTGCAGCGCCGCACGCTCGGCGAGGCGGTGTCGCCGCCGGTGTTCGTGGTCTTCGATTGTCTCTACGCGCGCGGCCGGGACCTCCGCGGCGAGCCGCTCACCGCGCGTCGCATCGTCATCGAGCGCGAGGTCCGCACGGGGCCCGCGTTGATGCTCGCACGGCGCCTCGCGGCGGACGGCCTCGAGGCGTTCGCGCTCGCGTCGCGCCGCGGCCTCGAGGGCCTCATCGCGAAGGACGGCGGCTCGGTCTACGCGGCCGGCACCCGCTCGCCGCTGTGGCGCAAGGTCAAGGTGCGCCTGGAGGAAGAGTTCGTGATCGGCGGCTTCACCGCGCCCGGCGGCAGCCGCAGCCACTTCGGCGCGCTCGTGATCGGCGCGTGGGCCGACGGCGCGCTTCGATACGCGGGGAAGGTGGGCACGGGCTTCACGTCGCACGCGCTGGACGACCTCATGCGGCGACTGCGCCCGCTCGCCCGTGCGACCTCGCCGTTCGCGGATGCGCCGCGCGGGCGCGGCGTGACGTGGGTGGAGCCGGTGCTGGTGGCCCAGGTCGGCTTCACGGAGAAGACGGGCGACGGCAAGCTCCGCCACCCGACGTTCCTCGGCTTGCGCGACGACAAGCCCGCAAGCGAAGTCCGCGCGCGCGCCTGACGGGGCAGCTGTGGGGGGATGGGGGGCCATCTCGGGGCCCTCCCGTCTCTAAACAGTGTATTTGCGGCGGATGGCCGCGAGCGCGCGCGGGCGCGACTCCGCGGCCGGCATGACCTCGCGCGCGATCGCCGTGATCTCGTCCGCCAGCTCCGGATCCTTCACCTCGTCGCGGAGCCACGTCGCGTAGTCGCCCTGGCGGAGGTGATACTCCCACGTCGCTTCGTCCACGCCGTCCGCCAGCTCGACGAAGCGCACGAGGTTCGCCGCGCGGAGATTGAGCGCCTTCGCCGGGCCCCGGAAGTAGAAGCTCCGCTCCTCCGGCAGCTCGCCTTCGGTGTACTTGCGCACGTGGCGCCGGTGCTCGGTGCGCCGCGTGCGCACGCGGAAGCGCACGGCGAGCCGGTGCGGCTCGCGCCACGCGATCGCCGCCTCGCCGCGCTCGAGCGGCGTGCCTTCGGGCAGGCGGAGCCCGTGCACGTAGTGGCCGACCACCCCCTGCGTCGCGTCACGGAAGGCGCCCAGGTCCGTGGACGCGACGACGTTGACGCGCTCGAGGACATCGCGCGGCAGGTCGTCGACGCCGAGCGTGATCAGGCACAGCGACTCCATCCCCGCGGGCAGCAGCTCCATGGCGCGCGAGCCGTCGGCCGGGAAGATGTGGTGCGCCTCGTCGACGACGAGCCAGTGGGGCATGCCGCGCACGCCGCGCACGGCGTTCGCGACGGCCAGCACCTTGCTCGCGTACGTGACCTTGTCCGCGCGCGAAAGCGCCGAGAGGTTGAGCACCAGCGTCTCGCCGGGCCGCGCGAGGAGCTGGTCGAGCTCGTCGGGCGTCGGCAGCGCCTGCTCCGCCTTGCCGCCCATCACCAGCACGTGCTGCATGTCGGAGAGCGCGTCGTAGTCGCCCTCGGGGTCGATGAGGCACGTGGTGCGGCCGACGTCGACGAGCTGCTCGACGAGGGCCAGCGTGAGCGTGGTCTTGCCGCTGCCGGACGGGCCCACCACGAGGAGCCGGGTGCCGTGCGCCGCGAGCGCGACCGCCTCGCCGCCGGGCGCCTCGCCGATCTTGACGTCGTGCCGGGCGAGCTTCGGCGCGAGGTCCGCCAGGTCGCGCAGCACGTGCTGCTCCGCGAACTCGATCGCTCCGCGCGAGCCATGGCCCGGCAGCACGATGTCGGCCCGCTCCTTGAGCGCGGCGATCGCGTCGCCCACCGCCGCCGCGCACTCGCACATCGCGAGGAACGCGTGATCGTTCTCCGCGTCGCCGATGCCCGCGAGATTGTGGACCGAGAGCTGCGTGGCGTCGAGCGCGGCGGCGAGCCCCGTGCCCTTCGTGACGCCGCCGGGCAGCAGCATGAGCGCGCCCTTGTTGAAGACGAGCGAGCGCTCGACGCCCGTCTCCTGGATCGCGGCGAGCGCGGCTTCCGCGAAGTCCGCCGTCGTCGCGAGGATCGAGCTGCCGACGTCGATCGGCACGCCACGCCGCTGCAGCGACTCGACGAGCGCGAGCTCGGGGGCGTCGCCGAGCCGGCGCAGCTCGCGGCGCCCGGGAACGTAGAGGAGCCCCCCGTTCTCGGCGACGACGAGATCGAAGATGCGGTCGAGGTCGGGGCAGACGCGCTGCAGGTCGTCGAGCATGCGGCCGGTCACGAGGAAGAGCTTGCGGCCGGATTCGCGGACCCGGGCCAGCACCGCCAGCGTGTCCGGCGCGAGCCGTCCCTCGTCGGCGATCGTCCCGTCGTAATCGCACGCGAGGACGTGCACGATCATGCGCGAGCCGATTCCAGCAAACCGAGGAGTCCCGTTGCAAGGGCCGGGCCGCTACCCCTCACGCGCGCCCGCCGAGGAGGTCGCGATAGACGCCCGTGGTGGCGTCCATCTGCGCGTCGAAGGAGAAGCGCGCGCGCACCAGCGCCTGGCCGCGCTGCGCCATCGCGCGCGCGCCCGCGCGGTCGCGAAACGTGGTGACGATCGCCTGCGCGAGCGCGTGGGCGTCGCCCGCCGCCACCAGGCGCCCGGTCTCGCCGTCGCGCACGATCTCGGAGGCGCCGCCCGCGCGCGTGGCGATCACGGGCGTGCCGACGGCGAGCGCCTGGGGCACGACCTGGGACGTCGCCTCCGAGCGGAGCGACGGCAGGACGAGCACGTCGAGCGCGGCCATGATCGCGGGCACGTCACGCCGGAATCCCGTCATCACGATGGTGCCGTCGAGGCCGGAGGCGTGCACGCGCGCGCGCACGTCGTCGTAGCCGACGCCGTCGCCCACGATGAGGAACCGCGCGGCGGGCTCGGCGGCCGCGACCTCGCGCGCGGCCTCGATGAAGACGTCGTGGCCTTTCGAGCCGCGGATGTTGGCGACCAGGCCCGCCACGGGGCCCGCGAGCCCGAGCTCGGCGCGCACGGCGTCGCCCGACACGCCGGGATGGAACCGCTCCAGATCGACGCCCGCCGGCACCGAGACGATGCGCGCGGGATCGATGCCCGCCTGCGTGACCACGCTCTTCACGCGCTCGCCGCTCGCGATGATGCGGTGGGGGAGGCGATAGACGAGCGCGCGCCGGCGGGGCACGGGGATCGAGACGTGGCGCCCGCGCACGATGCGAACGCCGCACGTACGCGCGGCCATCCCCGCGACCCAGCTGTCGATGGAGCTGTGGGTGTGCACGAGATCGGCGCCGCGCGCGACGAGCAGCCGCCGCATCGCGAGGATCGCGCGGGCATCGAGCGCGCCGCGCATCGTGAGGGCGGCGGTGGGCAGCGCGGCCTCCGTGGCGGCGGCGAAGAGGCGGCTCGCGGGCTGGGCGACGATCAGCGCGCGCCAGCCGTGGTCGAGGAGCCAGCGCGTCTCGGCGAGGATGCGGATCTCCTGACCCCCGAACCCGGACGATGCTTCGGTGTGCACGACGAAGGCGGCCACGGATGTGCGCGAAGTATACACTCGACGTGCAGGAGCCGAGACTGGTCGCCGATCTCATCGAGCGCTTCACGTACGTCGGGATCTTTCTGGTCCTGTTCGTGGCCGGGCTCGGCGTGCCCATCCCCGAAGAGGTCCCGATCCTGGCGGCGGGCATTCTCGCCAGCCAGGAGGTCATCCGCTGGTGGGTGGCGCTCCTCGTCTGCTTCGTCGGGGTCATGGCGGGCGACAGCACGCTCTACTGGGTCGGGCGTCACTGGGGCGAGCGTATCCTCGACTGGCGCATCACCCGGTTCGTGCTCACGGCCGAGCGCGAGAAGTACGTGATCGCGCTGTTCCACCGCCACGGCGTGAAGCTCCTGTTCAGCGCGCGCTTCGTGGCGGGATTCCGCGGCGCGGTGTTCCTCACGGCGGGGATCGTGCGGATCCCGTTCTGGAAGTTCTTCCTGGTGGACGGGATCGCGGCGGCGATCGGCGTGCCGCTCGGCTTCGGGGTCGCCTATCTCTTCACCGACCAGCTCCCCGCGATCATGGGAGGCGTCCACCGCGCCGAGCGCCTGCTGATCCTGGCCGGCATGGTGCTGCTCGCCGCCGTGATCGGATACGCCGCCTACCGCAAGAGCCGCCTATAATCGCCGCGTGAGCGAGCGCAAGCCCTGGCACGCGATCTTTCGCCTCCTCGAGCGCGACGAGCGCGTCTTCGCCGTGCTGCTCGCCGTCGCGATGGTCGGCGGCCTCGCGACGCTCGGCCTCGCGCCGCTGCGGCCGCGCTATCGGATCGACCTCTACAACGTCGTCGTCTGGTTCGCGGCGTACAAGGTCGGCGTGTTCGCGCTCGTCACCATGAACCCGCGCGCCACGCGCATGATCTTCAGCGCCGCGCTCGCGGTCGACCTCATGCTGATCTTCTCGCTGCTCTACCTGACGGGCGGGGGCGACAGCCCGTTCGTGAACCTGTTCTTCCCCCTCGTCGCGGTCAACGCGTACTACTTCGGGCGCTGGATGGGCCTCTTCCTCGCGGCGTTCACGGGCCTGCTCTACTGGACGGCCGCGTGGCTGCAGCCGCCGACCGCCGCCTGGACCGCGGTCGTCATCCTCATGGGCTTCGTGGGCCTGCCCGCGTACGCGCTCGGTCACGTCGCCGACCGCGAGCGGCGCGCCCGCGCGGAGGTGGAGCGCCTGAACGACGAGCTGACCGGCACGCTGCGACGGCTGCAGACCGCGCAGGAGGAGCTGCTCGTCGCCGAGCGCATGGCGACGGTCGGGCGGCTGTCGCTCAAGGTCGCCCACGAGGTGCGCAACCCGATCGCGGCGATCGAGCTGAACGCCGAGATGCTGCAGGACATCGTCAGCGGCGAGGGCGGCGCGCAGAAGGAGAAGGAGGAGGCGGTCGGCCTGGTCACCGCCATCCGCGACCAGGTGACGGCGCTGGACGCGCTCACCGAGGAGTACCTCGCGTTCGCGCGGTTCCCGAAGCCGCACTTCGAGGAGGAGTCGATCAACCACCTCCTGCAGGAGCTGGCGGACTTCGTGCGACCCGTCGCGACGCGCCAGGGCCTCACGCTTGCCGTGGACGTCGACGCCGCGATCCCGCTGATCGACATCGACCGCACGCTCCTGCGCCAGGCCATCCTCAACCTCGTGAAGAACGCCACGGAGGCGCTCTCGCGCGGCGGCGTGCTGACGCTGACGAGCCGCCTGCGCGGCGCGCAGGCCGAGATCGCGGTCTCCGACACCGGGCCGGGCATCAGTCCCGAGGTCGGCGACCGGCTCTTCGAACAGTTCTTCACCACGAAGCCGCAGGGGACGGGTCTCGGACTGTCGATCACCCGGCAGATCATCGACGAGCACGGCGGCGACATCGCGTGGGCCAACCGGCCGGGCGGGGGCACCACCTTCACCATCCGCCTGCCCATCAAGCGGGTGGCCCGTGTCTGAGGGCCGTACGCTCCTCGTCGCCGACGACGATCCCGGGCTGCGCGAGAGCCTCCAGCGCACGCTGACGCGCGCCGGGTACCAGGTGGTCCTCGCCACGGACGGCCGCGTCGCGCTCGACCAGATCCAGGACCAGATCCAGCTGGGCCAGCTCGACCTGATCCTCACCGACCTGAAGATGCCCGGCATGACCGGCATCGAGCTGCTGCGCGCCGCCAAGGCGCTGGCGCCGGACGTGGACGTGATCCTGCTCACGGCGTTCGGCACCATCGAGGAAGCCGTCGGCGCCATGAAGGACGGCGCGTACGACTTCATCACCAAGCCGTTTCGCGGCGAGCAGCTCCTCAAGGTGGTCGGCAAGGCGCTCGAGCGCCGCTCGCTCATCGAGCAGAACCGGTCGCTCCAGAAGCAGCTCGAAGACCTGCGCTCGAAGGGCTCGCTCATCGGCGGCAGCCCCGCGTTCCGCCGCATGATGACGCTGGTCGAGCAGGTCGCGGACAGCTCGGCCACCGTGCTGATCCAGGGGGAGAGCGGCGCGGGCAAGGAAGGCGTGGCGCGCGCGATCCACGAGCGCTCGGGACGGCGCCACAAGGCGTTCGTCGCCGTGAACTGCGCCGCGCTGCCCGAGGCGCTCCTCGAGTCGGAGCTGTTCGGCTACGAAAAGGGCGCGTTCACCGGTGCGGCCGGGCGGAAGGAAGGCCGCTTCGAGCTGGCCGACGGCGGCACGCTCTTCCTCGACGAGGTCGCCGACCTCGCGCCGCTCACGCAGCCGAAGATCCTCCGCGTGCTCCAGGAAGGCGAGTTCGAGCGCCTCGGCGCCACGCGCACCCAGCGCGTCGACGTCCGCGTGGTGACCGCGAGCAACCAGGACCTCGCCCGGCTCGTCAAGGAGAAGCGCTTCCGCGAGGACCTCTACTACCGGCTCAACGTCATCACCGTGCACGTGCCGCCGCTGCGCGAGCGCCGGGAGGACATCAAGCTGCTCGCCCAGCACTTCCTGCGCGTGTACGCCGCGAAGAACAATCGCAAGCTCGACGGCTTCACCGACGAGGCGATCCGCCGGCTCGAGGGCTACGCGTGGCCGGGCAACGTGCGCGAGCTCGAGAACGTCATCGAGCGCGGCGTGGTCCTGGCGCGGGGGTCGCTCATGGACATCGTGGACCTGTCCGAGGAGATCGCGGGGGCGACGCCGCTGCCCGAAGGCGTGCTCAGCGTCCGGATCGGCACGCCGCTGGCGGAGATCGAGCAGCGGCTGCTCGACGAGACGCTCCGGGTGACGCGCGGGAACAAGACCCTGACCGCCAAGCTCCTCGGCATCGACGTCCGCACCGTGTCGCGCAAGCTGGAGCGGCGCGAGGACGCCGACGAGGGCGACGGGACGGCCGATCCCTGAGGCCGGTGGCGCGGCACGCTATCCTGAAGCCATGAAAGCCCTCATGCTCACGCGGGAGTACCCGCCCCACGTCTACGGGGGCGCGGGCGTCGTCGTCGACCAGCTCACCCAGGCCCTCGCCAAGCGCATGCAGGTCGAGGTCCGCTGCTTCGGCGAGCGTGAGCCGTCGAGCGGCCCGGTCACGGTGCGCGGCTACACGCCCTGGGAGCGCCTGAAGGCCGGCAAGGAGGGCCCGTTGTTCTCGCCGGCGCTCGAGACGCTGTCGATCGGCCTCGCGATGGCGCGCGACCCGGTCGACGCGGACGTCGCGCACGCGCACACCTGGTACGCCGACATGGGCGGGCTCTGGATCCGCACCCTCCATCGCATCCCGCTGGTCGTCACGCTCCACAGCATGGAGCCGTTGCGGCCGTGGAAGGCGGACCAGCTCGGCAGCGGCTACCTGCTGTCGTCGTGGATCGAGAAGACCGCCGTCGAGTCCGCGGACCGGGTGATCGCGGTCTCCGCGAAGATGCGCGACGACATCCTCGAGCACTTCCGCGGCGCGGACCCGAAGAAGGTGGAGGTCATCCACAACGGCATCGACCCCAACCGCTTCGTGCGCGTCGAGGGGCGGGAGCACCTCGAGCGGCTGGGCGTGAAGTCGCCCTACGTGCTGTACGTCGGCCGCATCACCGATCAGAAAGGCATCTTCCACCTCCTGGACGCCGCCCGGCAGCTGCCGCCCGGCGTGCAGGTCGTGCTGTGCGCTTCCGCGCCCGACACGCCGGAGATCGAGGAGCGCCTGCGCAAGGCGGTGCCCCAGCACCCCAACGTGACGTGGATCTACGAGATGGTCGGGCTCGAGGTGGTCAAGCAGCTCTACAGCCACGCCGCCGTCTTCGCGTGCCCGTCGGTGTACGAGCCGTTCGGCCTGATCAACCTCGAGGCGATGGCCTGCGAGACGCCCGTGGTGGCCTCCGCCGTGGGCGGCATCGTGGAGGTCGTGGTCGACGGGGAGACCGGCTACCTGGTGCCGCCGGCGAAGCCGGACGAGCTGGCGACCGCGTTGAAGCGGGTGCTCGACGACCCGGGGAAAGCGCGGGCGATGGGCAAGGCCGGCCGCAAGCGCGTCGAGGAGAAGTTCAGCTGGGACAGCGTGGCCGCGCGGACGCAGGAGGTCTACGGCGACGCCATCGCCGAGTTCAAGCGCACCGCGGACGACTGACGGGGTGCTCCAGACCGTCCGCGGCTTCGTTTTCGACCTCGACGGCTGTGTCTGGAGCGGCCACACCCTCAACCCCGGCGCGGGGGAGACGCTCGACCGGCTCGTCCGAGCGGGGCGCGGCGTGGCGTTCCTCACCAACAACTCACGGGCGACCGCGGAGGACATCCTCGGGCGGCTGCGCGCCCTCGGCGTGAGCGCCTCCCGGCACGCGCTCACGCCGCTCGACATCATCGGCACGGTCATCACGGAGCGTTTCGGGCGCTCGACGGTGCTGGTGATCGGCGCGCCCGAGATGACGGCCGCGATCGCGCGTGCCGGGCACGCGATCGTGGACGTGAAGGACCACGCCTCCGCCGGCGTCGTCGCCGTCGGCAATGACTTCGACCTGACGTACGAGCGGCTCACCGCCGCCTGCCGGGTCGCGCGGCGGACCGGCGCCCTGGTCACGCCGAACGTCGATCCGCGGCTGCCCATCGAAGGCGGCGACTTCCTGCCGGGATGCGGCGCGCTCGTCGCCGCGGTCGCCGCGGCGTCCGGTGTGGCGCCGGTCGTGGTCGGCAAGCCGGAGCCGCCGCTCTTCCGGATCGCGCTCGACCGGCTCGGATTCGCGCCGGGCGAGACGGCGATGGTGGGGGACAGCCTGCCCTCCGACATCCGCGGCGCGCGCGGCGCCGGGATGCGGACCGTGTACTACGCGCCCGGCGGTGAGAGTGCGGACGGCGAGGCCGACGTCACCGTGCGGTCGTTCGCCGACCTCGCTCGCCTCGCGGGCGTCTAGCCGTGCCGCGCTGGCCTGTCACCTGTCAGCGTCTCGACACCTGAGGGGCGATGGCGCGCTCGAACGTCCCGAAAAACCAGCAGAATTCCGCCGTGGCACCGCCGTTGCTCTCTCCGGCGAAGCGTCACTCGCAGAGGAGGGAAGTCTCATGATCACGACGAAGACGGTGCCCGGGCCGAATTTCAGGGTCGACAACTCGCTGCCGTGCGGCTGCCGTATCAACCGCGACGACGACACCAAGCGCCTGCGGCTCTGGTACTGCCCGACGCACGCCGCGGCGTTCGAGGTCCTCGAAGCGCTGCGGCTCAACGCCGACGCGCTCGACACGGTGATCAAGCAGGTGCCCTCGGAGGTCCCGGACCTCATGCTCGCGCGCGATGCCGGCGTGAAGGCTCGCACGGTGATCCGCCGCGCCACCGCGGGCGTGTAGCGCCGCCTCTTCACGACATCGTGGGGGCGTGTCAGCGCGCCCCCACAGTGACAACGTTCGCGCGCCGACACGTCACCGTCAGGAGCGCGACGGCGCCCCGAGCCTGGCACTGAAGTAACCCGTTCAATCCCTGTCGCCACGCAGGCCTGCGTCGCACCGAGGGTCTGGCGTCTCGCTTGCCTTTCCGGCCCCCGGAAGCGTCAACACGAAGTCCCACGGGAGGGGCAATGCCGCGAGTCGCTAACCCGGGCCTCGATGTCGTGCTGAACGTCCAGCCGGTCGACGACGTGTACGGGGAGGATGCGATGGCCGTGCGGGTCGCCGTGCACGACGGCCGTGCGCCGTTGCGCGTGTCGATCTACCTCGACGGCGATCTGGTCGACACCTGGGTCCCCGGAACGACGGGCTACGAGATGCGCCTGCGCGACGTGCGGGGCCGTCACGTGATCACCGCGCGCGTGATCGACGCGACGGGCCGCTGGGGCGCGACGTCGGAGTGCGTGGAACTCGCCCCCGCGCTCCACTGAGACGTCCAGTGCGGTCAGGCGTTCCTAGCGCGGGCTTGGCCCGCGCTCCGAGGGCGGTTGGGGGGAGGCCGACGAAAAACGGCGAGCCGTGAGGCTCGCCGTTTTTTCGTCGTCGGAAGGGGGGCGAAGCCCCCCTCCGAGGGTTACGGGACGACGATCACGTCGCCCGTCTTCAGGAAGATGTCGTTCTCGCCGTCGCCGGCGCGGATGGCGCGGTTGTAGTTGAAGGGGATCTTCTCGGTCTGGCCGTTGACGCCCTTGCGCACGACCGTGATCTTGCTCGGCGACGCGAAGTCGCGGAAGCCGCCCGCCATCGCGATCGCCTCGAGCACGGTGGTGCTGCTCTTCAGCAGCAGCACGCCGGGACGCTGCACCTCGCCCATGATCGAGACGCGGAAGCTCCGGACGTCGGTGACGATCACCGAGACCTCGGGGTGCGGCATGAACTCGCCGAGCGCCTTCGAGATCTTGTCGCGCAGCTGCATCGAGGTGAGGCCGGAGGCCTGGATGTCGTGGAGCAGCGGCAGCGAGATCTTGCCGTCGGGGCGCACCGGCACGACGCGCGAGAGCGTCTCGTTCTTCCACACGGAGACCTGGAGCACGTCCTCCGGGCCGATGACGTAGTCCGACGGCGCCGCGCCGGGCATCGCCGCGCGCGGCGCGGCCGCGGCGGGCTTCGGGGCCGGGGACGCCTGCTGGGCGAGCGCTGCGGGCGCGATGAGGCCGGCCGCGGTCACGAGGGCGACGACGATGACGAGCCACTTCAGCGAGCTCATAGATCGATCCTCCTGGGCTGCCGTCATCCGGCGGCCGAGTCCTGCTTGAGACCCATGTCCTTCATCTTGTAGAGCAGCGCGCGATAGCTGATCCTCAGCATCTTGGCGGTCTTGACGCGGTTCCAGCGGCACTGCTCGAGCGTGCGGATGATGACTTCCCGCTCCGCCTCGAGCACCGCGCGGCGCGAGATCTCCTTGAGGGACAGCCCCTGGGTCGCGGCGAACGTCTCGGTGCGCTCGGGCACGATCGGCGTGGGCGCGGCGGGACCGCCGAGTGTCCGGTGCAGCGTGAAGTCCTGCAGCACGATCATGCGCTTGACGAAGTTCTCGAGCTCCCGGATGTTGCCGGGCCACGCGTGCGCGAGGATCGCGTGGATCGCGTCGGGCGACAGCTCGCGCTCCGGGAAGTTGAACAGCTTCGAGTAGCGATCGACGAAGTAGCGCACCAGGCCCGGGAGCTCCTCGCGGCGCTCGCGCAGCGGGGGGACCAGGATGTTGATCACGTTCAGGCGGTAGAAGAGGTCCTCGCGGAAGCGGCCGGCCGCGACCTCGCGCGCGAGGTCCCGGTTGGTCGCCACGATCACGCGCACGTCGACCTTGAGATCCCCGCGCCCGCCGACGCGGGAGAACTCACCGTCCTGGAGCACGTGCAGGAGCTTCGCCTGCAGGGCCGGGTGGAGCTCGCCGATCTCGTCGAGGAAGATGGTGCCGCCGTCCGCCATCTCGAAGCGGCCCGGCTTGCGCTGGTGCGCACCGGTGAAGGCGCCACGCTCGTGCCCGAACAGCTCGGACTCGAGGAGCTCGCGCGGCATCGCCGCGCAGTTGACCTTGACGTACGCGTTGCGCCGGCGCGGCGAATGCGCGTGGATGGCGCGCGCCACCACGTCCTTGCCGACGCCGGTCTCACCGCAGATCAGCACCGTCACGTCGGCGCGCGCCGCCTGCTCGATGACGCCGATGATGTCGCGCATCGGCGCGCTGACGAGCAGGTCGAGCTCCGCGCGCAGCCGCTCGCCGTTCTCGAGCACCGGCGCCACCCCCGCGGAGGCGCGCACCCGGCCCGCCACCGCCTTGATCGCGTTCTCGAGATCCTCGGAGGTGTAGGGGCGCCGGACGAAGTCGTCCGCGCCGAGCTGGATGGCTTCCACGATCTGCGCGCTGTGGCCGTTGTCGGCCACCATGATCACCGGCCCGCACACCGCGACGTCACGCAGGCGTCGCAGCACCTCGAGGCCGGAAGCGCCGGGCAACCGGATCGCGATGAGCGCGAACGCGAACCGCGGGTGGCCCTCGAGCGCGAGCGCTTCCTCGCCCGAGTTCGCGATCACCGGCAGGTAGCCCCATTGCTGGAGCTGGCCCACCACACGGCGGCGCTGGTCGGGGTCGGCCTCGACGACGAGGACCTGACGGTCATCGACAGGCAGTGCGATCGGCGGCGTCGCTTCGTAGCTGGAGACTTTCATCGTGTGGTTTTTCCAACGTTTCTTTCGTGGCAAGAGGCGTGCCGAATCTGCACACCGCGTGTTTGGCGCTCATTGAACGTGGCGATCATGTCCGTGTCCCGTGACCACTGCCCACTTCGTGGTCCCCAGTGCCCGATGTCAGTAAACCTTTGGTCGCTCACGCAAGTCGCTCCTACACGCCGTTAGCGACGGCGCTCACGTGAGAGACAGGGCAAGACACACGCCAAACCTGTCAAACGCGCGTCGATACAGGCCGGCGACGCTGTTGGCCGTATGCCGGTCGGGACGAGGAGGGGCTAGTTCAGCGGGAGCGATCGGGGAATCTGGTGCAGCGCGCGATTGAAAGCGTTGCAGCCGGCGACGGGGGCGTCGTGCGCGTGGGGGGCCATGTCCCGGCCCGCCCGTCTCTAATCGAAGCTGATCGGATAGCCGAACTGCAGCCCGACGAAGACGCGATTCTGATCGACGTCGTTCGCGGCGATGGTGCCGGCGGCCGTCGTGACCGCGCTGCCGCCCGAGCGCTGCATGTAATGCGTGTAGCCGGCGATCGCAGCCATCCAGCGCGTGATCTCGTAGCGTGCCTGCAGCGTGATCGAGAACGTGTCGACGTCGACGTTCTGGCCGATGGTGCTCGTGGTGTGCGTGTAGCGGGGCACGAACTGGAGGACCAGGCCGCGCATGAGCCGGTCGACCTGCACGGTGCCGCCGAGCGACTGGTTCTCCGTGGTGCCGCCGAGCCCGCCCGCGGTGCCGACCGCGTGGTCGTACTGCGCGGTGGCGGAGCCCCACGCGAAGCGCTGCTGCAGCGCGGCCGTGATCGCCGGGAAGACCTCCACGTCGCCGGTCTCGGGCACCTGGAACGTCGGGCCGCCGCTCAGGCTGCCGGTGAGCGTCGGGGTGATGCGGTAGCTGACGCCGAGGCGCGGGGTGTGCGTGTGCACGCCGGGCTGCCCCTCGACGTCGAAGTACGCGAACTGGTACCCGCCGCTCACGGTGAGCCGCGGCGTGTAGGCATGGTCCCAGAAGCCCTCGAGCGCGTACGTGTCCGAGTCGAGCGCGCCGGCCGTGTCGTAGCTCTGCGTGGTCCACGTGCCGCGCAGCCGTAGCGCGTCGCGCGGCGCCAGTTGATACGAGAGGCCGGGCGACAGCGTGTTCGACGTGGACTGCGTCCGCCCGGTCGACACGTTCTCGACCGCCACGAGGTTGCTGTTGTTCGCGACCGTGAACGTGTCCGAGAGGAACAGCGTGAGGAGCGGCGTCACGCGATACGACGCGTCGAGCCGGAGGTTGTGCTGGGCGAACGCCTCGTTGAGCTGGTCCTGGTCGGCGTAGAACTCCGAGGTGAAGCTGTAGCTGCCGATCAGGCGGTAGATCGGGCTCTCGATCGCCACGCTGATGCCCGGCGTGACGCCGAGGATGAAGTCCGAGACCTTGTTGGCGTTGTTCTGGAAGACGTTGTCGTTCCACTCGCCGGTCACGGAGATGGTCGGCGTGACGGTGATGGGGCCGCGGCGGGGGCCTTCGGGCGCCGTCGGAACGGGGACCGGGCTACCCAGGGGTAACGGTGGCGCCTGCGCCCAGGCGGGCGCGACGATACCGCCGAAGAAGATCAATGCTACCCACAGCTTGCGGGTGCCCCTGGGGATCGTCACGGTCAGCGTTTTATCACGAAGCGAAACGCGTGCTCAGGGATTTTTCGAGTGCAGCCGCTCGATGGCCTCGTGATAGTGGTTCAACGCCGCGGGCTTGGGGATCACGTCGACCGCGCCGAGCCGCTTCACCTCTTCGACCTGGTCCGCCGTCGCGTTGCCGGTGATGACGACCACCGCGAGCTGCGGGCGCGTGCGCCGGACTTCCGCGAGGACGTCGAGCCCGTTGAGGCCCGGCATCGAGACGTCCAGGAAGAGCGCGTCGGGCGCGTTGTTGCCGATGACCTTCAGTGCCTCCGCGCCCGAGTGCACCACGGTGGTCCGGTGCCCCTGGCGGGAAAGCGACTTCGCGAGCACCTCGGCCACCTGCGGCTCGTCATCGACGATCAGGATATTCATGCCGTTCTCTCCTCATGGATTGTAAGAAGGAAAACCTCACCCGTGCACTTTCTACAAGACGACATGGCCGTTCGTGGGCGACGCAGCGATTAAATACATGTAATCGTTGCTTTTCGGTTCAGGAAAAGGTTTGGCACTACCCCTGCAAACCTCTGCACCCGTGAACTTCGCGAGCCTACAAAACCCGAGGGGGCACCGAGAATGACCGACGGCCTCAACCTCTGCATCAGCAGCAAGATGGCGCCGATCCGCGACCTGATCTCCAAGGTCGCCGGAACGAACACGACGGTGCTCGTGCGCGGCGAGAGTGGCGTCGGCAAAGAGGTCGTGGCTCGCGCCATCCACAACGCCTCGCCACGGGCGCAGAAGCAGTTCCTCAAGGTCAACTGCGCGGCGCTGCCGGGCGAGCTCCTCGAGTCGGAGCTGTTCGGCCACGAGAAGGGTGCCTTCACGGGCGCGTACCGGCAGAAGCCCGGCAAGTTCGAAGCCGCCAACGGCGGCACGCTCCTGCTCGACGAGATCGGCGAGGTGCCGCTGCGTCTGCAGGCCAAGCTCCTCCACGTCCTGCAGGACGGCGAGTTCTCGCGCGTCGGCGGCGAGCGCATCATCGACACCGACGTGCGCCTGATCGCGGCGACCAACCGCGACCTCGAAGCGTCGATGCGCGCGCACCAGTTCCGCGAGGACCTCTACTACCGGCTCAACGTGATCGAGATCCGCATCCCGCCGCTTCGCGAGCGCCGGGAAGAGATCCCGGCGCTCATGGAGGAGTTCCGGCGCCGGTTCAACGCGCAGTACACCCGCGCCGTCGAGATCCCGCAGGACACGGTCCGCGTGTTCCTCGACTACCACTGGCCGGGCAACATCCGCGAGCTCGAGAACGCGGTGAAGCGCATCGTGGTGCTGGGCAGCGCGCGGCCGGTCCATCAGGAGATTCTCACCCACCTGAGCCGCGGAGCGAAGGCGCCGACGCCCGCCGCGGCCGTCGCGGCCGCGGCCACCGTGAACCCCGACGCCATGATCAGCCTGAAGGACATCGCGCGGCAGGCCGCGCGGGACGCCGAGCGCGTCGCCATCAAGGAAGTCCTCGACCGCGTGCACTGGAACCGCGCCAAGGCCGCCCGGCTCCTGCAGATCAGCTACAAGGCGCTGCTCTACAAGATCGTCCAGTGCGGGCTGGTGGTCCAGGAAGAGAAACAGAAGGAGGTCGTCGCCTCGTAGCACTGGGCGCGAACTACGAGCAAGGGACGTGCCTCTCGGCCCGTTTCCTTCTGAACTCGCCGACATGCCGTCGGCGCCGGCCGCTTCGGGGCCGGCGCCGACGGAATTTTTTTTCCTCCTTGCGCCACGCCGCTGCCCAGAAGTCGGGCACGATCGCGGTGCTACTCTAGGCGCATGTTCGACATCGGCCTCCAGGAGATGCTCGTCATCGGGGTGCTCGCGCTCCTCGTGTTCGGGCCGTCGAAGCTGCCCGAGCTCGGCCGGATGTTCGGGCGTGCGATGCGCGAGTTCCGGCGCGCGAGCGACGAGTTCCGCTCGACCGTCGAGACCAACCTGAAGATCAACGACCTGGATCCGGTGATCGCCCCGACCCCCGTCGAGACGCCGGCGACCAGCGCGGTGGTGGAGACGCTGCCCTCCGAAGCGGAGCCGACGCACGCCGAGCTGGGCGCGACGGACGCCACCGAGAGCGTGGTCGCCCTCGCGCCGCGCGAGCCGTTCGCCGCGCAGCGCGGCTCACGGCTCTTCCATCGCAGCAGCTGCGATTGGGTGCGGCGCATCCCCGACGGCGAGCGCGTCGAGCTCGCCGCGATGGCGGCCGCGAAAGAGCAAGGGTTCGTGGGCTGCCCGGTCTGCGAGCCCTGGGAGCCCACGTAAGGCGCGTTTTCCTCCCGCCTCTTTTTTTGCTGGACAGCCTCAACACCCGTTGAGTATGGTACGAAGCGAGGCGAGGAGGCGTCATGCGAGAGCTCACAGGGCGGCAACGTGAAGTGCTCGGATTCATCCGGTCGTTCACGGTGCGCCACGGTGTGCCGCCGACGGTGCGGGAGATCGGTGAGAAGTTCCAGGTGACGCCGCGCGCGGCGTTCGACCATCTGCGCGCGCTCGAGCGCAAGGGCATGCTCCAGCGGCGTCACAGCGCCGGGCGCACGTCGCGCGCGCTCACGCTCTCGGAGCCCGGCGTCGCCGCGGGCTTTCGCCGCATCCCCGTGCTCGGCCGCGTCGCCGCCGGCACGCCGCTGCTCGCGGAGGAGAATCGCGAGGGCGAGCTGCCGCTGTCGCCGGACGCGCTGCCGAACGCGGGTGAAGACGTGTTCGCGCTGCGCGTGCGCGGCGACAGCATGATCGACGCCCACATCTGTGACGGCGACCTCGTGCTCGTGCGGCGTCAGGACACCGCCCACGTCAACGACATCGTGGTCGCCATGGTCGCGTCCGACGCCACCGGCGAGGGCGAGGCCACCGTGAAGCGCTATCTCAAGGACGGTTCGCGCATCGTGCTCAAGCCCGAGAACCCGACCATGACGCCGCTCGTGGTGGATCCGAAGCAGCGTGAGATCCGCATCCTCGGCAAGGTCATCGGGTTGCTGCGCGGCTTTTGAGAATTTCGAGGGAGGACAGTCATGTATTCGCACACGCTCGCCCTGCCGCTCTCGCATCAGCGCCGTCGTGCCCTTTTTTTGGCCCGCATCACTCAACAGGTGAGGAGCAGCGGGCTCGTTCCCGAGCTGCTGCGCGCGGGGGCCGCGCTCGCCACGATCGTGGCGTGGGGCGGCGCGCTCGCGCTGCTCGCCGGCTGAGCGCCCGCCGCTGTCACACGGCGTGACGCGCCGTACGATAGCGGCATGGCGCCGTTCCGCGAGTTCGCGGAGCTGTGTCGCGCGCTCGAAGCCACGCGCGGCCGGCTCGAGAAGCGTGCGCTCGTCGCCGGGTATCTGAAGGTCCTGCCCGACGCCGAGCTGCCGCACGCGGTGGCGTATCTCACCGGACGCCCGTTCGCGGTGTCCGATCCGCGCACGCTCAGCGTGCGCGGCCTGCCATCGCGTGCGGCAGTCACGCCGGCGCCGGACGTGGCCGAGCAGGCGCTCAGCGTCGCGGACGTCGCCGCCGCGTTCGCCGCCATCGCGGACGCGGGGGGCACGGGCGCGCGGGCCCGGCGCGACGCGCTCCTTGCGCAGCTCGCCGCCCGAGCTTCGCCGGTCGAACGGGAGTACCTGGCGAGGATCATCGGCGGCGAGCTGCGGACGGGCGTGTCGGACGGCCTCGTGCTCGAGGCCATTGCCGCCGCCTCCGGCGCTGCGCCCGATGCCGCCCGCCGCGCCGCGCTGTTCCTCGGCGATCTGTCCGCCGTCGCCGTGCTCGCGCGCACCGGCGGCGCCGCCGCGCTCGAGCGCGCGGAGCCGCAGCTCTTCGTGCCGATGCTGCCGATGCTCGCGGAGATCGCGGATGACTGGGCGCCGGTGCTCGCCGCGCACGACGGCATCACGGCGCTCGAGTACAAGTACGACGGCGCCCGCGTGCAGATTCACTCCGACGGCGCCCGGGTCGCCATCTGGTCGCGGCGACTGTCCGACGTCACGGCGAGCCTGCCGGACGTCGTCGCCCGTGCCCGCTCGTACGGGCGCGCGCCGTTCATCCTCGACGGCGAGGTGGTCGCGCTCAACGCGGCCGGCCGGCCGCTGCCGTTCCAGGAGCTGATGCGGCGCTTCCGCCGGGTGCACGACGTGGAGGCGGCGCTCGGCCGCATGCCGCTCGCCATCCACCTCTTCGACTGCCTCATGGCCGACGGCCGCGCGCTCATCGACGTGCCGTACGCCGAGCGGTTCGAGACGCTCGCGCGGGTGACCGGCGGCGGGGACCTCGCGGAGCGCGCCATCGTCCGCTCGGTGTCCGACGCGGAGACGTTCCGCGCCGCCGCGCTCGCCGCCGGCCACGAGGGCGTGATGGCCAAGGACCTCCGGGCGGCGTACGCGCCCGGCGGCCGCGGCAAGCGCTGGTTCAAGGTGAAGGCGGCGGAGACCGTCGACTGCGTGATCGCCGCGGTCGACCGCGGGTCCGGCCGCCGCGTGGGGTGGCTGTCGAACTATCACCTCGCGGTCGTCGACGGCGACGGCTTCGCCGACGTCGGCAAGACGTTCAAGGGCTTCACCGACCGGCAGTTCATCGCGATGACCGAGCGCCTGCGTGCGCTCGCCGTGGCCGACGACGGCTACACGGTCCGCGTGCGCCCCGAGGTCGTCGTCGAGGTCGAGTACAACGAGATCCAGAAGAGCCCCACGTATCCCTCGGGCTTCGCGCTCCGCTTCGCGCGCATCGCGCGCGTGCGCGAGGACAAGGCGCCCGCGCAGGCCACCACGCTCGACGAGCTGCGCACGCTCTACGAGGCGCAATTTCACCGCAAAGGGCGCGCGTAGCTCGGTTTCACAGTAGAATCGGCGGCCGTGGCCCCGCGAATCTCCACGGGACTTCCCAAGCTCGACGCGATGCTGGGCGGCGGCCTGCTGCCCGGGACGCTGACGGTCGTGTACGGCGCGACCGGCATCGGCAAGACACACCTCGGGCTCACGTTCGCGGACCACGGCCGCGTGGCCGACGGCGCGCGCGGCGTCGTGCTCGACATGAACGGCCGCGGCGACTCCCAGCAGCACGACGAGTACGCCGCGCGGCTCTTCGAGTGGGACCTGCAGCCGTGGCGCCACACGGTGACGCCGATGAGCGAGCCGTTTCCCTCGGACGAGGACATGCGCGCGTTCTACTCGAACGCGCTGCCGTGGGTGGGCCGCACGCGCGACTTCCAGGTGCCGACGCCGGACGGCGGCTTCGAGTTCGACTGGAGCTGGAAGGCCACCTACAACCACGCGCTCTACACGGTGAAGCCGTTCCTGTACTTCCACTTCGCGGCGGGTACGCGGCGCCTCGTCGTCGACGGCGTGGAGCCGATGGACTCGCCGGCCGACTCCATCCAGTTCTTCGTGTTCGACGAGCTCTACCGCCGGATCGTCCATCGTGACGCCGAGACGCTCGGGATGGAGATCTGCCTGCCCGTGTGGAAGTACAAGGACTTCATCGAGAGCCACCGCTACGACCACGCGGCGATCACGACGCTGCTCCTCGTCACCACCGAGGAGACGCGCCTCGAAGACCTGCTCGCGCGCAAGGTGGCGACGGGCGACATCGGCGCGACCGCGAACACGATCATCGTGATGGGGAGCGAGCGCGCCGGCAGCCGTCTCGCGCGCATGCTGTGCGTGGTGAAGCATCGCGGGAGCGCCATGAGCGACGAGATCGTGGAGTACCGCATCGGAGCCAACGGGCTCGACCTCGGATAGCGCGTGACGGCCGTGCGCCGTCGCGGTCGCCGAGCCGCATGAGCGCGCCGCGCGCGCTCCGCCGCCTTCCCGCGCACCTGCGCCTCGCCGCGCTCGACCCCCGCGCGATCCC
>Ga0194121_10003755_pt1 | contig 22689 bp, 21 predicted proteins | sample TA2MahCa50mmetaG_FD_148609 | JGI IMG/M metagenome (GOLD analysis project Ga0194121, IMG submission 148609) | Freshwater microbial communities from Lake Tanganyika, Tanzania - TA2015020 Mahale Deep Cast 50m | ecosystem: Environmental > Aquatic > Freshwater > Lake | place: Tanzania: Lake...
CCAGTTCGTGTGGCAGGACAGGCTGTCCGTGCTCAAGATTCCGGGGGTTGTACAGATTGTTGGCAGGGGGAATGTCCCTGAGCCAGTGCAGGATGAGGAAATCGATGCACTCAAAAAACTCATGGTCAGTTCCCTCTCCTACGATGCCCACCCGTATTTGCTCGAGGGCATGGCGGTGGAAGTTGTCCGTGGGTCCCTGGAAGGCCTGCGGGGGATACTTCTTCGAAAAGAAAAGCGATATCGTCTGGTGATCTCGGTCCATCTGATCAAACAAGCCGCCGCCGTCGAAATTGACGCGGCGGATGTTATCCCGGCTTGAAAAAACGCTCAGAGCCTATCCGTGGAGTCCTCTAAAACAGTAAAGACCGTTCTTGTCACCGGCGCAGCGGGCTTCATCGGCTACCATGTCGCTCGGCGGTTGCTGGAGCGCGGCGATCATGTGCAGGGCCTCGACAATCTCAACGAGTATTACGATGTGCGTCTCAAAGAGGCGAGGCTTTCGCAACTTGCGTCGTTCCCGCAATTCCGGTTCGTTAAAGCGGATGTGGCCGACCGCAAAAACATGACCGCCTTGTTTGCGGAACAGCCGATCTGCCGGGTCGTGCACCTGGCCGCCCAGGCCGGCGTCCGATATTCCCTCGTCAACCCATATGCTTACGTTGACAGCAACGTTGCAGGCTTTCTGAATGTACTCGAGGGATGTCGTCAGGCAAGGGTTGACCATTTAGTTTTTGCCTCCTCCAGTTCTGTCTACGGCGGCAACACACATATGCCCTTCTCGGTGCACGATAACGTCGATCATCCGCTCTCGCTCTATGCTGCCACCAAGAAAGCCAATGAGCTCATGGCGCATGCGTATGCCCATCTCTATGGGGTGCCGTGCACGGGACTTCGATTCTTTACGGTCTATGGCCCCTGGGGCCGCCCTGATATGGCCTTGTTTCTCTTTACCAAGGCAATTCTGGAGGGCAGGCCTATCGAGGTGTTCAACCACGGGAAGATGCAGCGAGACTTCACCTATATCGACGATATCGTGGAAGGGGTGGTGCGGGTGCTTGATAAGCCGGCTGGGTCGAACTTGGCATGGTCCAGCGAGAAGCCGGACCCAGGCTCGAGTTCAGCATCCTACCATCTCTACAACATCGGCAACCACAAACCAGTGGAGCTTCTGCACTTGATCGAGCTGCTGGAGCAAACCCTTGGGAAAAGAGCAGAAAAGCGCTTTCTGGCGTTGCAACCGGGCGATGTGCCCGCGACTTATGCGGATGTGGGTGATCTGATCAAAGACGTAGCGTTCAAGCCAGACACCTCGATCGAAGTCGGTCTCCAGCGATTCGTCCAGTGGTATCGGGACTATTACAAGGTCTGATGGGGAACCAATCCTACAACGTCGCCATTATCGGGGGGGGCATCGTGGGTTGCGCCCTCGCCAGGGAACTGGGACAACGCTTTGACAATGTGCTGCTTCTCGAAAAGGAGAGCTCGGTCGGGCTTCATACGAGCGGGCGCAACAGTGGGGTGGTCCATTCCGGGTTCAACCCCAAGCCGGGGACGCTGAAAGCCAAATTGTGTGTCGAGGGGAGCCGCCTGACGCGAGAGTACTGCCGGGAGCGCGGGGTGCCCTGTGAGCAGGTGGGGACGTTCATCGTGGCGGCGGATGAGAGCCAGGTCCCGATTCTCGGGCAGTTGAAACAGCGGGGCGAGACCAACGGGGTGCAAGGCATCGCAATCCTCTCCGCTGAGGGGATGCGGGAACGCGAGCCGAACATCAAGGGCGTGGCGGCCATGTATTCTCCCCAGGGGGCCATCGTGGACTCCCAGGCGCTGACCCGTGCTATTGCAGAGGATGCAACCAAGCTCGGCGCCACGGTACGGCTCGGCCAGGAGGTGATGCGGATCAGGGAAGAGCCGGACTTGGCCAAGGTGGTCGCCCGGCAGGACACCTACCGCGCGCGGCTGGTCATCAATTGCGCCGGCCTCCACGCCGACCGGCTGGCCCATTTGATGGGCGTGGGCAAGGAGTATGTTATCGCCCCCTTCCGCGGGGAATATTTCGTCGTCAGCCGGCCGGGTCCGCCGCTCATCCGCTCGATGGTCTACCCGGTGTCACACCCTCTCGTACCGTTCCTCGGCGTGCACCTGACCCGTACGGTCGCCGGCACCGTCCTGATTGGCCCCAACGCAGTCCCGGCCTTCGGCCGCGAATCCTACAAGTGGAGCAACGTCCGCCTGCGGGACCTGGCCGAGATGGTGGGGCACAGGGGGGTCTGGAATGCCCTCCTGCGCAATCGCGCGTTGGTGAAGGTGGCCTGGAACGAACTGCGAAACTCCTGCAGCCAGCGGCATTTCTGGCAGGAGGCGAGCCGGTTGGTCACGGGGTTGAACCTGGAAGACTTGGCTCTGGGAAGTCGGGTCGGGATCCGTCCCCAACTGATCCGGTCAAACGGGCACTTGCTCGACGATCTGGTGGTGGAAGCGACGGACCGCTCGTTGCACATTTTGAATGTGGTCTCGCCAGGTATGACGTCGGCGTTGGCGTTCGCGCGCTGGTTCTCAGGCGGCATCGACGATCAGCTGCGCTGGACGAGGCGCACCGGGGAGGCGGCGGGAGCCACGGCCTAAAGGTTCCGATGGGGCACGACCTGACACTCTTACATTGGAAGGAGCAGCGGTGCTAGACGGCAAGACTGTTCTGGTCACGGGCGGGACGGGGTCGTTCGGTCGCCAGTTCACCGAGCTGTTCCTGGCCAAACACAGGCCCAAGAAACTGATCGTGTTCAGCCGCGACGAGCTCAAGCAGTATGAGATGAGCCAGCGGTTTCCCGACAGCGTCCACACGCCCATGCGGTACTTCATCGGGGATGTGCGGGACCGGGACCGCCTGTATCGGGCCTTCGACGGCGTGGATATCGTGGTGCACGCCGCGGCCCTGAAACAGGTGCCCGCCTCCGAATACAATCCCCTGGAGGCCATCAAGACCAACATCCTGGGGGCGGCCAACGTGATCGACGCCGCCATCGACTGCAACGTGAAACGCGTGATCGCCCTGAGCTCGGACAAGGCCGCCAACCCGGTCAACCTGTACGGGGCCACGAAACTCTGCTCGGACAAGCTGTTCGTCGCCGCCAACAATTATTCGGGGTATCACGAGATCCGGTTCAGCGTGGTGCGGTACGGCAACGTGGTGGGCAGCCGGGGAAGCGTCGTGCCGTTCTTCCTCAAGATGAAGGAGCGCGGCCGGCTTCCCATTACCGATCCGCGCATGACGCGCTTTTGGCTGACCCTGACCCAGGGCGTGGAATTCGTCCTGGCGTCCATCGAACGGATGCGCGGGGGCGAGATCTTCGTGCCGAAGATTCCCAGCATGAAGATCGTGGATCTGGCCGAGGCGATTGCACCGGGCTGCCCCAGGGAGATTGTGGGGATTCGTCCGGGTGAAAAGCTCCATGAAGTCATGGTGCCCGAAGATGACGCACATCACACCGTCGCCTACGACGATTACTTCGCGATCTTGCCCGAGTTTTCCAGCAACAGCACACGGGAGCATTTGACACAAAACGGCGGCAAGCTCTGCCCCGACCGGTTCCGGTATTCGAGCGACAGCAACGACCGCTGGCTGTCAGTGGAAACCTTGCGCGAAATGGTTGGCCATGTGGAACTGGAAGCCCGATAGTAGGACCCGCCTCTTGCGGGTGGCCGGCAAGAGGAGCCTCCAAGAAAAGGGGCACTTTTGAGACGACTCACACACAGCAGGTGTGCAAGGCTGCGCCCTTTTCAACGTAGGCAAGATGGAATACCGCTACTCTAACCCGATCGACATCTTTGGAATGAAGGTGAACGTCGTAGCCAACTACGAACGTTACGTTGAGATCTTCCAGAGGAGGTTCCGCGAGCTTCGCCACCACACTTACGAGGTGCTCGCTTGCCCCGTGTGCGATTCGGACCAGTCGGAAATCGCCATGATCATCCACGGGTTCCAGTACCGGAGGTGCAACAACTGCACGCACGTCTACTTGAGAGACGCAATCAGGCCAGAGCAGTTGAGGGAATATTACACCGACTCCACCGTAGAACTGCCATACTCATCGACTTATTCTGAAGATCCCGAAGTGCAGAAGATTCGGAGGCAATCGGCGGCGAGCGCCAAGGTCGAGTACATCTCACAATACTTGTCGAAGCCGAAAGGACGCTGGCTCGATATTGCCTGCGGGAACGCCGACTTTCTTGCCGAAGCAAAGGCGAAAGGCCATGAGGTCCAGGGAATTGAGTTGAGTCCCACGCTTGTGAAGGTGGCCAAGCAGATGTACGGAATAGAGGTCTTCGAAGGGACGCTTTTGGATTTCGCCAAAAGTTCCGGTGATGAGAAGTACGACGTTGTGGGCTGCATTGGCATCATAGACATCCTGCCCGATCTGGAAAGCTATTTCAGAGCGGCCGCAAAGCTGGTGACCAAGGGCGGCCTGATTGCCATTAACGTTCCCCATTACAATTCCCTTACCGCCGCGATTCAGCAAGCCTACCACGACCAGACCATCAGGTTTGCGTGCCCCAACGTCTTTCACCTATTCACGGAGAGATCTCTGCAGGAAGTACTCAAGCGGCATGGTTTTGAGCCGATCGCGATGTGGTTCTTTGGGATGGACGTCTACGAGCTGATCAACACAATTTCGCTCGAAAGCCACAGGTTTAGAAATTCCAAGGCTCGGCACATCCTGATGAACCTGGGGAATGAGTTCCAGCGTGTCTGCGATGAAAAGAAGTTCTCTGACGAGGTGATGATCATCGGTCGCATAACGTAAGGAGTGGACCCTCTAATCAGCCGTACCAGTTGTGAATGCCGGAAATGAAAATACCCTCGTCGCTTTCTGTACGAACGGCGGGCCGCTGATCGGCCTTGGGCATCTGAGGCGATGCATGGCGCTGGCGGGGGTTCTCCGGAGTCACGGGGCCGCGGTCCGCTTTGCGGTCAACCGCGCCCCCGGGGTGCTGGAGGTTCTGAGGCAGGCGGGATTCGAGGGCGTGAGCGTCGGCAAGGAAGGGGATCTCGATCTCTCTGCGGTCATGCCGGACATCGAGAAGTGGGGGGCGCAGGCGCTGGTCATCGATTCTTATTCGGTGCAGGGGCAACACCTGGCCCGGCCGGGCCTGCCGGTGCTCGCGGTGATCGACGACCTGGCTGCCCAGTCCTGGCCGGTGGACCTGGTGATCAACGGCGCGGCCGGCGCCGACCGATTGCCGTACAGCACGCCTCCCCACACGCAACTGCTGGTCGGCGAGCGCTACGCGCTGTTGCGCGAGGAGTTCGCCCGAGAGCCCAACCGGTCCGTCCGCCGCGTCGTCGAACGGGTGCTGATTTCGGTGGGAGGCATGGACCGCCATGGGCTCACGCGGCAATTGATGGCGTGGACGCGGAGAGCGCTGCCGGAAGCGGCGATGGAGGTCGTGGTGGGACCGTTCTTCGCTCCGAGCGAGATCCGCCGGCTCGAGCAGGCTGCGCAAGCCGAATCCCGGATCACCCTGCATCGCGACCCCGCCACAATCCGGGACCTCATGGTGAGCTGCGACCTGGCCGTCACCGGAGGGGGCCAAACCACCTACGAGCTGGCGGCCACGGGCACCCCCGCTCTCTCCATCAGAATTTTTGAGAACCAAACGGGGAACCTCGCCGGCTTGTCCGCCAAGGGCGCCCTGCGATGGGTGGGCGATGTTCGGGACGGCGATCTCGGCGACAAGGTCCAATGCGGTCTGGCGGAGCTGGCGGCCAAGCCCGATCAGCGCGAGGCCATGAGCCGGTCCGGCCGTCGGCTGGTGGACGGACGCGGAGCGGAGCGGGCGGCGAAAGCGGTCGTGAATCTTTGCAATCGGTGATGGCCCAAAAAATTCAAATTGGCGACCGACGGATCGGCGGTGGCGAGCCCTGCTACATCGTGGCGGAGCTGTCGGCCAACCACAACCAGAGCTTCGAGCGGGCCGTCGAGATCGTCAGGGCGGCCAAGCAGGCCGGGGCCGATGCGATCAAGCTGCAGACCTACACCCCGGATACGATGACCATCCGGAGTGATCGCCCGTGGTTTCGCATACCGGGCGACAGCATCTGGGCGGGGAAAACCCTCTACCAGCTGTATCAGGAAGCCTATACCCCCTGGGAATGGCATGCGGAACTGCAGCGCACGGCGCACCGGCTCGGTCTGGATTTCTTTTCCACGCCGTTTGACGCCACAGCGGTTGCTTTCCTGGAAAACCTGCAGGTGCCCGCCTACAAGGTCGCCAGTTTTGAGCTGGTGGATGTGCCGTTGTTGCGGGTGATCGCGAAAACGAGGAAGCCGGTCATCGTGTCCACGGGGATGGCCTCGCGGGAGGAAATCGAGGAGGGCGTCAAGACTCTCCGATCTCATGGCGCGGAGCAGCTCGCCTTGCTGAAGTGCACGAGCGCCTATCCCGCGTCCCCGAACGAAATGAACCTGCGCGCGATCCCCGATCTGGCCGCCGCCTTCGACGTCGTGGTCGGACTGTCGGATCACACCCTCGGGAGCAGCGTGGCGATAGCGGCCGTGGCGCTGGGCGTGTCCATCATCGAGAAGCATTTCATCCTGGCGCGCACCGCCGGCGGCCCTGACTCGACGTTTTCGATGGAGCCGCAGGAGTTCGCCCGGATGGTGACGGCCATCCGGGAGGTGGAGCAAGCGCTGGGCGGCACCGCCTACGGGCGGACTGCGGAGGAAGCCAAGAGCGTCTGTTTCCGACGCTCGCTCTTCGTGGTGCGGGACGTCAAGGCCGGCGAGACATTCACCCCGGACAACGTCCGCGCCATCCGGCCCGGCTACGGGTTGGCGCCCAGGCATCTGGACCGGGTGTTGGGCCAGACCGCGACGCGCGACGTGCCGGAGGGAACCCCGCTCTCCTGGGACCTGGTCGCCAGCGAGGCCGGCTCGTGAACTATGTCTATCTGGCCAACGGCTGGGTCGGCTATGAAGTCCTGCGCTGGCTTGTCGAACGGGGGCAGCCGCCGGTGGGACTGGTTCTCCATCCGGCCGGCCGGAGCCGCTACCGTACGGAGATGATCCACACGGCGGGGGTGACCCCCGAGCGGATCTTCGACGCGACGACGCTGCGAAATGCCGAGGTGGTCGAACGGATCCAGGCGCTCAGTCCAGCTCTCGGCTTGTCGGTCCTATTCGACTACATCTTGAAAAAGGACTTTCTGTCCCTTTTCCCGCACGGCTGCCTCAACCTGCACCCGGCCTTTCTCCCGTATAACCGGGGACAATATCCCAACGTGTGGAGCATCGTGGAGGGAACTCCCTCGGGCGTCACCCTGCATTACATCGACGAAGGGATAGACACCGGCGACATCGTGGCGCAACGGGCCGTGCTGGTCGAGCCGCAGGATACGGGAGAGACGTTGTATCGAAAACTCGAACAGGAGTCGGTGGCGCTGTTCCAGAAGGAGTGGCCCCGGGTCTGCGCCGGCCAAGCGTCCCGGACGCCCCAGGTGCGCGAAGGAGGCACCTATCATAAAACGCGTGACGTGGAACGCATCGACAAGATTGATTTGAATCGTGCCTACGTCGCCGGTGAGCTGCTCAACATTCTGCGGGCGCGCACGTTTCCGCCCTATCGCGGGGCATATTTCGTCCATCAGGGCCGGCGCATCTATCTCCGGCTGCTCCTGGAGGATGAGACGCAGACATGACCAGCGGGCGGACAAAGTATTTGGTGGTTGCGACCAAGCCTTGGAATCGCCGGATTTTTATAGAGACGATTTGCCGGTATCCCGGAGAATGGGAATTCATTGGTCAACGCGAAGATCTGACGCCGGAGCGTGTGACAGCGCTGGCTCCCCAATATATATTTTTTCTACACTGGTCATGGAAGGTTCCGGCTGAAATCGTGAAGCATTTCGAATGCGTGTGCTTTCACATGACCGATGTGCCGTACGGACGAGGAGGCAGTCCGCTGCAGAACCTGATCGTCCGCGGCGTCCGGAAGACCAAGCTCACGGCTCTGCGCATGGTGGAAGAACTCGATGCCGGGCCCGTGTACCTGAAAGAAGACCTGAGCCTGGAAGGGTCGGCTGAGGAAATCTACGTGCGTGCGTCAAGACTGGCCGCAGATATGATCAAGCGGCTGCTCGACGGAACAGTCGCGCCATCAGCCCAGGTTGGCCCGCCGACCATCTTCAAGCGCCGAAAGCCGGACGAGAGCGAGATCCGACAGGTAGGCACGCTGCCGGAGCTGCATGATTTCATCCGGATGTTGGATGCGGAGGGATATCCCCGGGCCTATCTGATGCATGCTGGCTTCCGCTATGAGTTTTCCCGGGCCGCTTTGTATGATGGTCGGGTTGTGGCGGACGTGACCATCACGCCAGTGAAGAAAGAAGAATAGATTTGTCCAGCCCCGTATTGGTTGTGGCGGCGCATCCCGATGACGAAGTCTTGGGTTGCGGCGCCACGCTGGCCAAGCTTGCCGCCGATCAAGAGGTCCATATCCTGATCCTCGGGGAAGGGGCCACCTCTCGCTATGCCTCCGGTTCGGCGGCAGTTCAAGGAGAGGTGGCTAGGCTTCAAGCGGCCGCCAGGGCGGGAGCAGCCATTATCGGAGCGCAGTCAATTACGCTTGACTCTCTGCCGGACAACCGTTTTGATACGGTGCCGCTGCTGGACGTCGTCAGGAGAATTGAGCAGATAATCCAGCAGATCAGGCCGGCCGCCGTCTATACCCATCATCCCGGCGATATCAACATCGATCACCGCATCACCTTCCAGGCCGTCCTCACGGCCACGCGTCCTGTGCCGCAGCAGGCGGTGCAGGAACTGTATGCGTTTGAAATTCCGTCGTCGACTGAATGGGGATTTCAGCAGCTCCAGCCGTCGTTCAAGCCCAATGTGTTTGTGGATGTCCATACAACCATCGAAATCAAGCTCAAAGCCATGGCGCAGTATGAGAGCGAGAGCCGTGCCTTCCCACATCCCCGGTCGCCGGAAGCGCTGCGGAACTTGGCGCGGCGGTGGGGCAGCGTCGTTGGCGTAGAATGCGCCGAGGCCTTTGAGTTGATTCGATCCATTCGGTGACGGGGGTAGTCTCCCTCATGGCGGATGCAAAAAGCACTCTGTTATCGGTGGGGCCGACCAAAGTTCCTCCGTTGGCTCCCCCAGTGTATTTCTACCAGCGGTTCAACTCCGGCGGGGAGTGCCTCAACCCAAACTGGCCTCGCATCACTATGGATGAGACGGGACGGGGATTTGTGCCTCGAGACAAGGGTCTGAGGGTGCTCCTCATCAATCCGCCAATTCGTGAATGGTCATATCCCAACATCATGCCGATCGGGCAGGGATACATGGGCGCGGTGGTGGTGATGGACGGCCACCATTTAGAAGTGCTGGATTTGAACGCGGCCCGCCTGCGGCCGGTCAAAGATGCCGCAGAAGTATTCAACAGGTGGATGGAAACCGAGGTGCGCAAAAGACTGGAGGCGCACAAGCCCGACGTGATCGGCATTGGGGGCATTATCACGCAGTACGGACGGATCAAGAAGATAGCCGAAATCTGCAAGCAGGTGTATCCGGAGGTCCCGATCGTGCTCGGCGGGGGGATCGCCTCCTCGATGCCGGAGTTTATGGTCGCTCGGCTTCCCATTGACATCGTGGTCCAAGAAGAAGGGGAGCTTACTTTCTCGGAAGTCCTGCACCGCTTGGAGATGAAGGTTTCCATGGAAGGGGTCAAGGGCGTGGCATACCGACATCCGGTGCGACGGGGGGAATGGGATATCCGGAACAATGGATTGCGACCTTCGGTGGTGAGCCGGACCCTGGGCCTGGACACCCTTCCATGGCCCCTCCGTGCAGCCTGGCCGGAAGAGGAAATCTACAAGCATAACCCGGTGGGACATTTGAACTGGCGAACCAAGTGGGTGGATGGGGCAACCATCGAGCCGGGGCAATTTTCAGTTTCGATGATTGCTTCCCGCGGATGTCCCTATGCAGGCCATGCCTGCGATTATTGCTATGCCGCCTATCTGGGCAAGCAATACAGATTGCGAAGTCCGCGCGAGGTGGTGAACGAAATGGAGTTCATCAAGCAGCGATTCGGGGTTACCTACATACATTTCCTTGATGACCTCTTGATGACAGACTATCACTGGGCGCTCCAAGTTTTTTCGGAATTACGAGCAAGACGAAAAAGCACGGGGTTTGAGGTCCTGTGGGGAGGGACATGCAGGAGCAACATTATCGCGGATGATGTGGTGAGGGCCAAGAAGGAAGGACGGCCCAACATTCTGGAGCAGGGGTATGAGGTGGGCTGGCGACAAGCAGGCTATGGACTTGAGTCGGCCAGTCCGACGATTCTAAAGGCGATTGACAAGAGCGGACAGACAATACAAAAGATGGAAATTGCCATCCGGGAGACTCAGCGCGTTCTTGGGTATGCGGATTGCTCGTTCATGATCGGCTCGCCCGGTGAGTCGAAGGAAACGGTTCGTGATACGGTAGACTTTTGCCGAAGGGTCGATCTCAAGCCGGAGGTGTTTTTCTTTACCACTGCATATCCGGCGACCGCCTTCTGGCAACTGGCGCTGGAAAAGGGATTGATCGCCAAGGCGGTGACGGGCCGTAAAGGGCCGGCCGATGAGGACATCATCGAGCAATATTTCCTTCGGCTCGGTGAGCAGGGGGAAGCGGTTAGAACCAATTTCAGCGACCTGCCCGACGAAGAAGTGATCGACCTGTCCTGGTGGGCGGTCAATGAGCTTGGTGCGCAAAATACCGTGCGGCATCCGCATACCGGGGAAGTGCAGGACCGCCAGCAGGCCGCCCGGGGCGCAACTAGGGCGGACTTGTAACGCATGCGCTTTGTCTTAATCGGTGCTGGCTCCATCGGCCTGCGTCATGCAAGCAACTTGACCAGGCTCGGACATAGCATCTCGCTAGTGTCTGATCCAGACCCAACCCGGATCGAAGAGGTTCGGAAGCTGGCTCCAGAGGCACAGGGCACCTCCGAGGAAAGTCAGGCGTTGGCCCACCCGTGCGATGCCGTTCTGATTTGTTCGCCGCCCGCCGACCATCTGCGCCAATTGAATATCGCGCTCGAGTATGGCCGGGATGTCTTCGTCGAGAAACCGCTCAGCCACACGTTGAAGGGCACCGCCGAGGCTGTCGCCAAGGCGGAGAAAGACGGACGCATCGTGCTGGTTGGCTGCAATCTGCATTTTTTCTCGAGCCTGCTGCGTGTCAAGCAGCTCCTCGACAGCGGTGCCGTGGGACGTCCGCTATCCGCGCGCGTGTACGGAGGGTTTTACCTGCCCTATTGGCGGCCCTCACGGGATTACCGGATGAGTTACAGCGCACGCGCCGCCCTGGGCGGCGGTGTGCTGCTGGACTTTATTCACGAGATGGATTTCATGCGCTGGCTTTTCGGCGAACCCGTGGAAGTGATGTGCATGGCGGGTACGACCAGTCAGTTGGCGATTGATACCGAGGATCTCGTGGCGGCAGTCCTCCGCTTTGAGTCAGGTCTCATGGCAGAGCTACATCTGGACTATTTGCAGCCGACCTACCGGAGGGGCGTGGAAATCATCGGCGAAGCCCGGGCGCTGGTCTGGGATTACATCGACCAGACCGTGCGGTGCTATAGTCCGGACAATAATACATATCAAGTGTTCCAAGAACACATCAATTCGGAGCGCAACCTAATGTATATCCGAGAGATGGAACATTTCGTGCGGTGCCTTCATCGCGAGACCCTCCCGGAGCTGGATCTCCAAGGAGGGCGCCGTGCTTTGATCTTGGTTGAGGCCCTGAAGCGTGCTGCACGTGAACAGCGTCTCACTCGTCTCAGTGAATTTGAGGAGAGCTAAGCCATGAGCCGCCAGGTCTTCATCATTGCTGAAATGGCTCAGTCTTATGAAGGGTCTTTCGACTACGCACAGGCGCTTGTGTTGGCCGCTGCGGAGGCTGGCGCGGAAGCGGTTAAATTTCAGATCTTCGATGCCGATGAACTGGCCGTTCCCGGTCACAAATATTATGACCTTTACAAGATGTTGGAAATGCCTGTTCGGGATTGGAAGGCCCTGCGTGACCTAACTCATGCCCGCGGCATGCAGTTCATGTCGGACGTATTTGGGCTCACGTCGGCTCGCATGCTGGCAGAAGACGTCAAATTGGACGCATACAAGGTCCACGCTGCCGACATACTGAATCTTCCGCTCATCGAGTATTTGGCCAGGCAAGGCAAGCGGTTGTATCTTTCCACGGGCGGTAGTTCGGAGGAGGAACTGGGCAACGCGATTCGTCTGATTCGGGCAGCGGGCAATTCGGACATCTGTTTGCTGCACGGCTATCAGGCTTCTCCAACTCCCATCGAGGAGAGTCCGCTGCGGCGCATGGCGATGTTTCGCCGGCGTTTCAACGTGTCGGTGGGGTGTCAAGACCATGTGGATGGTGAGGACGAGTTGGCCATCTATTGGCCAATGGTCGCAGTAGCTGCCGGCGCTGACGTGATCGAAAAACATCTCACCCTGAATAGGGCGGACAAGAAGGAAGATTATGTCTCGGCCCTGCATCCTGACGAGTTTGCACGCATGGTAAAGCTGATACGCCGCACAGAGGCGGGGCTGGGCACGGGTGATTGGAACCTGACGTCTTTGGAGAACACCTACCGGCAGCAAATGACGAAACGCGTCGTGGTCTCAAAGCCGCTCCAGGCCGGCCATGTTCTGGCCGCGGACGACTTGACCTTGAAACGCCATTACCAGGAAGGCGGTTTTTACGATATGCCGCCCATTCTTGGGCGTCGGGTTAATCAGCAATGTCGCCCCAATGATCTCGTCGTGGAGGCAATGTTGGAGAGCCGCCCCACGCAGCCGCCGCGCCTGGTAGCTGCGCTGGCATGCCGTGCGGGATCGACGCGGCTATACAACAAACCGCTTCAATTGATTGGAGGCAGACCAATTCTTGTGCATCTTATCGAGCGCATCCGCCGGATTCCAGAGATCCAGCGGATCGTGCTGGCGATATCAGAAGGCGATGAAAACCTGGGCATCGTAAAATACGCCCAAGCTCAGGACCTGGATTTTGTGATAGGACCGGAAGACGATACCCAGCTCAGGTTGCTGCTGGCGGCTGAAAAAGCCCAAGCGACGCACATTTTTCGGGTGACCACAGAATGCCCATATATCCATACTGAAAATGTCAGTGCATGCATCCGATTGCATTTGGCCCAGCAGGCGGATCTGACGGTGTGCGAGAGCCTGCCGGAAGGCGCCTACTCGGAAGTCATTAATGTGGATGCGCTGCGGCGCGCCCACGAGCATTCCGACAGTCGTCGTCGAGAGTTTGTGACTCAATACCTCATGGAGCATCCCGAGCAGTTCAAGCTGGTCCGGCTCATGCCTGAGCCCCGCCTGCAGAGGCCCGACATTCGACTGACGGTAGATTACCCGGAAGACCTCATCGTTTGTCGGGCTCTCTACGACGCTCTCGGCGCCGATGATCGAATTTACGACACGGCCGCACTGATCCAATACCTGGACGAGCATCCTGAACTCAAGGCCGTGAACAGCTGGATCGACAGCACGCCCGGGCGAATCTGGAATTGACCGAGACTTCGATGGCCACCCGTCCAATTCCCATTCCCTTTTTACCAACCATGCGCGGCGAGGACTTTAGCAAGCGGGCTCATGCCATCATTCCGGGCGGCGCCCACACCTATTCGCGAGGCGACGATCAGTTCCCGGCGCAGGCACCGTCTGCGTTTGTTCGGGGAAAAGGCGCAAGGGTCTGGGATCTGGACGGCCTGGAATATGTGGATTGGGGCATGGGGATCAATAACGTCCTCATAGGTCACGCGGAGGATTCAATAGACGAAGCTGCTGTCGTCGCGATCCGGAACGGACAGGCATTTTCCCGTCCGACTCCGCTGGAAGTCGCGGCCGCCGAATGCGTAATTAGCCTCTTTCCCGGCATGGATATGGTCAAGTTCGTCAAGAACGGGTCCGATGGGAATACCGCCGCCATCCGGCTGGGTCGCGCCATCACCGGGCGCGAGTTGATCGGCTATGATCAAACGGCGCCCTTTCTCAGCATTCATGACTGGTTCATCGGCAAAACCGATGTCAATGCGGGAATACCTTCATCCATTCAGAATCTGAGCGTCCCCTTCGTCTACAACGATATCGCGGGCGTGGAACGGATGTTCGCCGAGCATCCGAAGCAGATCGCCTGTGTCATTCTCGAGGTGTGCCGAGAGGCAAGGCCCGCGCCAGGATTCCTGGAGTCCCTACGCCGTCTCTGCGATCAGGAGGGGACCCTTCTAATCTTCGACGAGGTAGTGACAGCATTTCGCTATGCACTGAACGGAGCCTATTCGCTTTTCGGCGTCCGGCCGGATTTCATGTCTTTCGGCAAAGGAGTGGCCAACGGCTATTCGTTGGCGGGCATCTGCGGCAAGCGCGAGTACATGGAGCGAGGAGGTATTCGCCACGCTCATGAACGCGTTTTTTTTCTCTCGACGACCAATGGTCCGGAACAATCCGCCCTGGCCGCCGGTCTTGCGACCATGGAGTTCTATCTTCAGCGCGACGTCATTGCTCATCTGTATAAAGTGGGAGAGAAATTGATCAGGGGACTTAGTGACGCATCCGCCCATCACGGAATTGCAGGGTTTGTCTCGGCCGCCAGTGACTTCAGTTGCCGCCCAAGCCTCCAGTTCTTGGGTCCGACCAAGCAGCCATCGATGGAATATCGCACGCTCTTTCTTCAGGAAATGATCAAGCGACGTGTGTTCATGCCCTGGATCTGTCCGTCGTTTCGTCACGGGAGATCCGAGATCAATCAGACCTTGGAAGCCTTTGACGGGGCGTGCGCGGTCTATGCCAAGGCGCTTGAAGCCGGGTCAGTGAAGGGCCTCCTCATCGGAGCCCCGGCCAAGCCGGTGTTCAGGAAATTCACCTAGAAAGTTTCATGCCGGCATCGGTGAGATGCGTGTTTTTAGCCACCACCGCGCTCAGTGAATTCTGGGACAAGGACCAGGAAATCCTATTCCTCGGTCCTTGGTGCCTGTTGCACGATCGCCGGGCTGACTGGGAGGGGCTGAAGTCTCAGGTATTGCCGAACCCCTGGGACGACCGGAGGAGATTCTATCAAGCCTGTGACTACCTTGAGAGCTGCTACGAGCGGGTCCTGAATTTCTTGACCGATTATCTCAACCACGCGCATCAAGTCTCCTTTAGCAGGCGCTACTGGCGAGTCCTTCTTGGAGCCTGGCTTCTGGATTACCTGCACGCGGTGTATGACCGGTACGTCCACCTGAGCGACGCATTCACCCTGTATCCGGATCTGCAGACGATCCTGCTGGATCCGCAATGTTGCCGGGTTCCGCTGGATACCCTCGAGTATGCCAAGCTTGCTGAACGGGATCCCTATAACTTGCAGCTCTTTTCCCAGCTCCTCCAGGGGAAAGGGCATGTCTTTCAGACGCGAAACCTGAAAAACGGCTGGCCGAAACCGGAGAACAGGGCGTTAGCGAGAGGGTGGCGGGGCTGGGCCAATGATGCCGCGAGGATGGCGCTTATTCCCCTGAGCAAGGCCATTGCCTATAGACAGAAGGATGGAACCGGGGCGGCACTCTGTTTCATGTATTGCGATCCGGCCCAAACCTGCGCGCTGACTTGGCGGACGAGGTTCTGCGGATTGCCCTATGAACTGAAAAGGGAGTGGACCGTTCCCCTGGGAGGCCCGGTTTTCGACGACCGCAGGAACGGTCTGGCGTCTCTCAAGGCCACCGACGAATTCGAGCAGGTTTTTGGGCGGGCGCTTCCCCAGAATTTCCCCACCTTGTACCTGGAAAACTATCGTCAGGCAAGAAATGAAGCGTTGGAGCTGGCTCGAACAGTCCCGGCCGTCATCGTGTCATCGGTCGGTTGGTATTCCGTTTCGGAGCCATTCAAGTTCCTGTCGGCGGAAGCGTCCGAGCGAGGCAGTCGGCTCGTCGCGGTGCAGCATGGGAGCTATTACGGAATGAGCCGCTACAAGGCAGGGGAGCGGTACGAGTCGTCAGTGGGGGACGCCTTCATGGTGTGGGGGTGGGCTGAACAGGGGGGCGGCGCCTTCCGGAACCTCCCCAGCCCCAAGCTCTCCTCGCTCCGAACCGGTCGGGCCGCGAAGGCCAGCCCGCGCAGGGCGGAGACCATCCTGTTCGTGGCGACGGGACACCCGTTGTATTTGCAGCGGTTTCAATCGGTGCCGACCGGACATCAATGGACGAGCTACGCAGCCTGGGCCTCGCGGTTCCTGGAAGCTGTCCCGGAGAAGCTGCGTTCCGCCATACTCTTCCGCCCCTCCTTGCAAGACTTCGGGCTTGCTCCGCGAAAGCAGATTGCCAGTAGATTCCCGGAAGTCCGTTGGGAAAACGGGCGCACGTTTTACCAAAGGCTTGAACGCAGTGACCTAGTCGTCATCGATCATCCGGGCACGACTTCCTTGGAGACGCTCGTGGCGAACGTTCCGGTGGTCCTGTTCTGGGAACAGCGATGCTGGGAAATGCGTGACGAAGCCGAGCCGTATTTCGAAGCCCTTCGCAAGGCCGGTGTTCTGTGGCATTCGCCGGAGGCGGCGGCGGGCAAGGTGGCGGAGGTCCATGAAGATCCGTGGGGGTGGTGGGGAAGGGAAGCGGTCCAGGAAGCCCGACAGCGTTTTGTGGATCGCTATGCGTTTGTACGCAAAAACTGGCTGGAGTGCTGGACCGAAGCACTGGAGGAGGAAATCGCCCTGAGCCAAGCGCGTGAGAAACAACCGTGCTAGAGCCTGCCTCGGCGAACCACCCGTGAGCCGGTCTATTCTCATCCGCTTTGGCGCCGCGAATATTCTGCGTGGCGGCCTCTCGTTCGCCGCCGGCATTCTCATTGCTCGTGGGTTAGGAGCCACCGGCTATGGCGATTTGAGTTTCCTGCTAGGGACCTTTGTCGCCGTCGGGCAATTGTTCGACCTGGGGACCTCCTCGGCCTTCTACACCTTCATCGCCCGTCAGAAACAGAGCCGTGAGTTTATCGTTCTGTACCTGGGATGGGTCGGGTTCCAGTTTATTGCCACGGTAGTCGCGGTGGGTCTTCTCCTTCCGGGGAGCCTGGTTGAACGGATATGGGTAGGCCACGGGCGAGGGATTGTCCTGCTGGCCTTCGGCGCCAGCTTCTTAATGACACAGGCCTAGGGCTTGGTGAGTCAACTGGGCGAGGCGATCAGGAAAACTGTGTTCATCCAGGCGGTCGCCGTGGCACAGGCTGTGACGCATCTGGCGCTGCTTGCCGCAGCGGCGTACTGGAACTGGCTGGCCGTTCACACGGTCATGTGGTTGCTCATCGGCGAGTATGGGCTGCTTGTCGTGATCCTGGGGCCGAAGCTGCTGCGGGAGAATATCGTAGAGGCATCCGGAGCGAGCCGTGGGTCTGGGGCCGGTGTGGCGAAATTTATGGCGTACTGCAAACCCCTTGCTGTTTATGGATCTGTGGCGTTTCTTTACGGGTTTGCCGATCAATGGTTGCTGCAAAGGTTTGGGGGAGCCGAGCAGCAAGGGTTCTTTGCCGTCGCGCAGCAATTCGCCAATCTCAGCCTTATCGCACCGTCTCGATCATGAAAGTCTTTTGGAAGGAGATTGCAGAGGCCGACGCGCGGCAAGATCGTGAGAGAGTCCGGATGCTCTACCAGAAGGTATCGCGCGGATTGCTCATGGTCGGGGCGATCCTCTCCGGGTTTTTATTCCCTGGTCAGAGACGATCCTGGAGCTTGTTCTTGGAACGACCTATGCTCCGGCTTGGGCGGCCCTGGCCATCATGTTTCTCTATCCCATTCATCAGTCTGTCGGACAGGTTTGCGGCACCATGTTGTTGTCGATCGGACAAACCCGTCTCTATGTCATGCAAGGCGTCAGCTTCATGCTGGCCAGTTTGCCCGTGTCCTACGTCATGCAAGCTCCGCCTACCGCCATGCTTCCGGGCCTGGGGTGGGGTTCCTTCGGCATGGCTCTTAAAATGGTCGTTCTGAACGTAATCGGTGTCAACGTGATGATTGCCCGCCTCTACGGGTGGAAGTACGACTGGGCCTATCAGGTGGTGGGAGTGGTGTTGCTGGTTGTTCTGGGCTTTGCCGCACACGGCCTGGCCTTGTGGGTCATGGAGCCAGGCGCCGGCGGTGGAACGCATCTGTTGCCGCCCATGCTGTTCGCCGGGGTGCTCTATCTGTGTTCGGCGGCGGGGTTGATTTTGGCCATGCCGTGGCTTGCCGGGATGGAGCGAGCGGAGATCCGGTCTGCCCTTCGCGGCAGGAGATGGATACCAGCGGCGATAGGCCACTCGTGAACAGGCCTGCAGCGAGATTGCCGAGTACATTGAGATCTTCTACAACCGCCAGCGGCGGCACTCACCGATTGACACGCAAGTGATCCTATGCTGTGCAGCTAGCATCTTTCAACATCCATAAGGGCTAGCACGAGCACGATCGCCCTGCTTCATTATCGTTTCCTTCCTGCATTGTCCCTGAAGTTCGCCTTCTAGCTGTTCGGGATGTAAGTCCGCCGACTCGCTGGCAGCCCATCTTGAATTGGGAGGAATGAAGCATGAGCGACGATCGGTTTTGCTCTTGGGGTCGGGTTGTCTCCTCACGGCGGTTAGGGCGCTGAGAGATTGCTGAAATGGGGAATGTTGAGGCGTTCAGCGCCCCTAGTGCCCTATCGATGAATCTGCAGGATGAATTAGAGGAGCGGTTTGTGCGTACGGCAGAGGGTATCTATGCATCAGACCCTTGTGGGTATTGGTCAAATCTGACTTTGGAGGAAAATACGCGACTGGTTCAGGCTCTGAAGGACAAGCCTGCACGCGAAGCGCTCCGAGAGCGCCAGCCGTGGCTCGAAGACATTATCTATTCACCAAAACGACAAGCCGGACTCGAATTGCTGGGACTGAACGGTGATGAAATCTGCATTGACTACGGATGTATGTGGGGAGCCTTGACCATTCCGCTTGCTCAACGGACCCGATTTGTCTTGGGTATCGATCAGACTCACGAATCCCTCGCGTTCTTACAGGCGAGACTCAAAGAAAGCCGTTGCGAGAATGTCGCGCTCTTGAGGCACGATATCCGATCCATGCCCCTGCTGTCGAATAAAGTTGATGTGGCTGTGGTCAACGGTGTGCTCGAATGGATCCCTGAACAGGGCGTCATTGAGCTGAAGCAGTACTATGCCCGTAGGCAAACAAAACAATATGAGGGGAACCCACGGGAACGCCAACAGGCATTTCTCACCAGGGTGTGCAAGAATTTGACGGAGCGAGGCAAGCTCTATTTAGCCATCGAGAACCGATACGACCTCAACACCTTTTTCGGAGCCAAAGACCCACATACTGGATTATTGTTCACGTCATTTGCTCCGCGGGCAGTGGCAGATTTCATCTCGAAGGTGCGACTGGGAAGACCCTATGTGAATTGGCTGTATTCGTTCAAAGAACTTTCACGCCTGTTGATCGAATCAGGTTTTTCTACAGTTGATCTACATATGTGCTTTCCCGATTATCGCTATCCAGAACGGATCATTCCGCTCGATCAGAGTCTGCGAAATTTCCATCCAACAATCTCGCGCATTAATGCCCGGGGAGAGAAGTCATTGAAACGGCAATTGGCCAGAGCCGGCGAATACGTCGTCTTCAGGTGGCTTAGACTCAAGCAATGCGCGCCCTCCATCGTTGCCATTGCGTATAAGTAAGTACTCCTTGTCTGTGAATTGAGCAGCGGTGGAGGTGAAGTGGGCCTAAAGCCACTCGTCCGTGGCCGTCATGAATGGCGTCTACTCGTCCGCCTACCGTATGGCTGGTTATCGGGCCTATGCGCTCCGCATTCTGGAAAAAACTCCTAAACCTCTACCGTGAACGACGTTTCTGGTCAGTGCTCCGCGCCCGACTGTTTCCGTACCTCAGGGGTTTGAAATACATCATCTTCAACCCTGCCGCGCCACTAATCTCCATCCACTGCCCCAAGTTCATTGAGCCCGATAAAAGAGAGCGGCCGACGGTCGAGCGTATTTTTGAGGCGTTTAAAAAAATGAAGGTCGATCAACGGAAAGCATCCACTCTCTATCAGCCCTCGTCACTTTGGCAAGAACAGTTACAGAGTGCTTACGTATCGCTGAATACGGCGGCGGAGAGCGGCAACCTTGACGAATTTCACTACTTCCTGGCGAACTTCGGCGCCTGGAAACACTATACCGGCGTCGAAGAAAGCACACTCATCAGGAGGTATGCCGTTCTGTCGCCCACACGCCGATACCTTCAGAATGAAGTGTTTCTGAATTTGCTAAAGCTGTGGAACCACTATTATCAGGGTCTCAAGCCGGTTCAACGCTTGGTCAGACCGAATTATGGGAACCTGTCGGGCGCCTATGTTGACGGAGTTCTCGTCACCGTGGATTCCTTTTTCGGTGAAATATACGGAACCCTTCTGTCTGGGCTGCTTCATGGTACGAAACGTCCGATCATTGCCGAGCTTGGTGGCGGGGGAGGCAGACTGGCGTATTATACGCTACGCGACAAGGACGCGTTCGTCTATCTTGATTTTGATCTGCCGGAAACGCTTTGCCTGGCATCGTATCATCTGATGCTGGCCTTTCCATCAAAGCGAGTCTTGCTCTATGGTGAAGCGGGGTATTCGCACGAGCTGCATGAGAAATATGACTTTCTCTTCATGCCATCATTCGAAATGGCCAAACTTCAGCCATCCAGCGTCGATCTGTTTATCAATGAATGTAGCCTGGGGGAAATGACCCCTCAAGCGACCGCTCAATACGTAGTCTGTATCGTACGGGCCACGAGGTATTTCTTTCATATGAATCACGAGAGATTTAGAAACAAGTACAGTGATGGAAGGCAGAGTCTACCGGGTTGCGAATATCCCGTCCCGCAGGACCAATTTACGTTGCTGTTCAGGTATCCGGATTTAAAGCATCTGCTGTTTTTGAACGGATCGGTGGACTTCAATTCAGATACATTTGTCTATCTGTATGAACGGACTGCCAGGCCGAGCGATTGCTGACCTTCTATTTGACTGGGGCATTGCCACGCGGAATGGTTCGACCGCGCCCCGTGTCGAACTTTTTCGCAATTGCCCACACGGCAGCGAAATCGCTGTGTATTCAATCACGGACGGTTCCAAGAAAGTCATTCGGAAATCTGCCAGCACTGCATGCGGAGTCGCAGACTTGGCTCGCGAGGCGGCCGGATGGGCTTGGTATCAGTCCCAGAGGTATCCTCGTCGGGAGTTGCCGATATATCAGTGGCTTGCGCGGGGAGTATATTGTCGAATTGATGTGGACTGGATCGAGGGGATGAAGCACGACTATCAAGCGGGGTTGTTGCCCAATGACGAGATTATTCGGCTTGCCCTTGAGCAATATTGCTGTCTTTGGCCCAACGCGGATCTGGTTCCATTGCACGGCGATTTTTCTGTCGATAATTTCATCCTGAACGACGACGGCCTCCATGTCATCGACTGGGAGCATTTTCATCAGTCCGGCGGCCCATGGGGGTTCGACGCCCTCTATCTGCTGTATGAGAGCCTCTGGTTCAGCACCGAATCCAGGCGATTGCCCAATCGGCAGGAAATCCGTGTCCTCACCGCAGGTCTTCGGCGGTTGGGTAAAGTCGGGCGGATGTCTGATGCCTTCGCCCGGAAGCCGCTTCAAACTCTCCGAGCGTTTATTCACGAACATCGAGACATCTGGGGAGAACAGCTCAGGCGATTTCCCGAGAAACTTCTCGTCGTGAAATTTTCGAACCGACAGGCTGCCGACATTGATCGGATGGTAGGCCGGGCGAGCCCTTACCAATCGTGAGACGGATTTACCAGACAACCTGGCACGGAATACCGTTCAATACCTTCGCAACTCTTTCTTCCACCGTCTTGGCCGATCCGCAATTCTACCATGCATTTTATAAGGCTTTTTTTGAACGATACCGTGCAAGCGATGAACTGAACCCCGATTGGGTTCACCTGAAAGTTGAATCCATTCGGCGAGTGCATGGCAAGATCTTCTCATCAAAAGAAGCCAGGATCCTTTCAGTCGGTTGCGGGCTCGGCATTCAGGAAAAGGCCCTTCTCGATCTCGGCTATTCGGATTTGGAGGTGACAGAAGTTTCGGAGCTTCCCTTGCGATGGATTCGTCCCTACCTAAGTAAAGAAAGGATTCATGTTGGATTGTTCCCGTCTTGTTTGCCTGACGACAGAAAGTACGACAGCATTCTTTTGGCTGGCATCGACGTGTTCTTTGACAAAAGGCAGTGGGTCGGGTTCCTGTCGCAGGTGAAGGCTCATCTGACCCCTGCCGGAAATTGCGCCATGATCAGTTGGACCTTGGAGCACGAGAATCCATACGTACGCGCAATGCAGAAGCTGAAAGATAAGGTTTTAGGGATCCTCGAGTCTCTGCGGCTTCGCCACCGGGGACAGTTCTGGGGCTATGCACGGACCAGACAGGAGTACCGCATGGCGTTTGCCCGTGCTGGATTTACGCATCTGAGAGACGAAACAATCGATACTGGAACCTCATGGCTGACCTATTGTCTCATGGGTTATGGCATGCCTGTAGAAGGGCGCAAGACGAATGATTAAGGTGTCACGTGGATGTTTGGGCGACGAAGAGCTGGCCGAAGTG
>Ga0194121_10003757_pt1 | contig 22682 bp, 8 predicted proteins | sample TA2MahCa50mmetaG_FD_148609 | JGI IMG/M metagenome (GOLD analysis project Ga0194121, IMG submission 148609) | Freshwater microbial communities from Lake Tanganyika, Tanzania - TA2015020 Mahale Deep Cast 50m | ecosystem: Environmental > Aquatic > Freshwater > Lake | place: Tanzania: Lake...
TTTAAAAACCTGATGTTTGTTAATTAAAAATTCCCAAGAGTTTAAAAATGCATCAAAATGAAAACTACTCCTGATGAGGTAAGAGAAAACATCATGATAGGTTCTGCTATCCTTCAGCGACTCTACTAACATCCCCTTTTGCAATAGACTAGCAGGATAAATATCACTAATATCATAACTATTGATTTTTGATAATTTATGTTCTCCAATCAAGAAAAATGGGCGATATACACTAAGTTCAATCTCTTGAGCTTCAATAATATTGGTCGCTATATCCTTTATTGTCTGAAAGTTGTAAAGATCACTTATTGTTAAGTAGTATCCACGCTTTTTCATCAAAGCCACTAACTTAATTGCTACTATAGAATCTCCACCTAATCTAAAAAAATTATCCACTCTACTGACATGAGAAACATTTAGTAACCCTGATAAAATTTCTACCAGCGCTTGCTCTCTTTCATTCTGCGGCGCCTCCCCTCCATTGATATTGCTGTGTAATTGGGGTTTTGGTAACGCTTTTCTGTCTATTTTGCCATTTGGGGTTAGAGGTATTTGATCTATTGGCACTATTTGGTCAGGCAGCATATAATGCGGCAATAATTTTGCACATCTTTCCCTTATTTCATCAATTATTTGATCAAGTTTCTTTACTAGAACCACATATGCTACTATACCCTTTTTTTCACTAGAGTATTCATGCACAACTACAACATTCTGTTTTATTCCAGTCACCCCAGAAATGATAGCTTCAATTTCTCCAAGCTCAATTCTAAAGCCACGTAGTTTTACTTGATGATCAATTCTACCTAAAAACTCAACTTCACCATTAGGAAGATATCTTCCTAGATCCCCAGTCTTGTATAATCTGCCGCCCGAGCCTAAAGCGTTTGGAAAATCATTTATGTTCGTAAAAGGATTTGCTATAAATATCTGCGCTGTATGTTCTGGTTTTTGCCAATATCCCCTTGCAAGCCCTACACCCCCTATATAAATTTCTCCAGTTGCCCCCACTGGTATCAATTCTAATCTTTCATCCAATATAAAGAGACTAACATTTCCAACGTTCGTTCCTAATGGGATATTACGTAGTTCTATTATTTCTTCTGTCGTTAGGTTATGAGTCAAAGCTAAATCAGAACACTCAGTTGGACCGTAAGTATTTACAATTAAGCAACTGGGGTTTTTGTCGATGAATGACCTGATTTGGGGAGTTTTAATAGTCTCACCACCTAATAAAACAATCCTTAAAGACGAGAAGCTGTTGGCATTGCCCTCGTCCGATATAGCGTAAAAAGCACTTGGAGGGCAATTTATAAAAGACACGAATTCTTTGTAGATGTAACTAACAATCTGCTCGACATCAAATAGCTTTTGATCAAGTAACTTGACATTAGCACCAGAAATTAATCCACCTAAAATATTTTTTTGTGTTAAGTCAAAGCCAAAAGCAGTAAAAATCAGGATATTGTCATTTGGATTAATATCAAACTTTTTCCTATACCAAGTCAGTAAATTTGCGACCCCTAGGTGCATCAAATCTGCCCCTTTTGGTTTTCCAGTACTTCCAGAAGTGTATAAAATATAGATCAAGCTATGAATATCGTAATGAGCTAGGTTAGAATCTTGCGCATGAAATTCTATTTCATCTATAAAGATAGGTTCCACCTTATCAGGCAATTGATTGGCACAGTGACGCATAGTGATAGCAAATGTGGCCTTCGCATCCGTCAACATATGCTCGATCCTTGCTACGGGATAAAACGTATCGATAGGCAAATAAGCCATCCCCGCCTTTAAGGTTGCAAGCATACTGATCACCATCTCAATGCTACGATCCATTAAGATACCAACGGTTTCTTGTTGGTGTTCATTAAACTTGAGACTTACCAGATATCTTGCTAATCTATTTGATCTCTTATTAAGCTCATTATATGTAATATGTATATCTTGGAATGTCACCGCAACCCGCTCTGAGAAGTCATCTGCCGCTTCTTCAAAAAGTTGGTGAATTGGTTTTGATACAAAATATGAATTATCAGTAATATTCCATTGCTTTATCTTATCCCTGTCTGCTACTTCAATGCTACTAACACTATTGGCATTTTTGGTAGCACTCTCTAAATCTGATTGATAAGATAGCAACTCTGCTTGAGAAAATAATTTTAAGCGTTTGCGGCGAATAAGATTGTGCTTTTGAATAATCTGAGTCAAAGTGAGATTTGCACGCAAGGGATCCACCAACCCAGAAAGAATGATCGATCCTTTTGAAGTAGATACTTCTATACCGTTATTGGAAACAAATAAAATTTCACCAGGCTGTACGCGTGTATGTCTTGATGCCCCTATTTGATGAGATTTAACAATATAAGAACAGGAATCTATAAAAACTCTAGGTATTGCAAATTCGTTTAATCTATCCCCAAAGAAAAGTGCTCGACAAAGTCTATTGATATTTTCTGCAGTATCATACCAATTGATTACTCCTCCATATTGGGGTTTTTGATGCTTGAAATAGAAAGTCCTCTTACGCAGGTCTTGTATAATCCTTTGAGTACTATTTGTTTCTATAGCCCGCAATAGCTTGTCAAAAGAAGATAAGGCTAATTGAAAACATTTAAGATTCAAGCTTAAGGTTGTTTCGTCTTGGTCTATATCGCAGTGCTCTTGTACTAAAATATCACCGCTATCCACCATTGCTTCAATTATATGCCAGCTAACTCCATGTTTCGATTCTCCATTTAAAATAGACCATGTTGGTGCATTAGTGCCGGCATACTTAGGTAAGAGACTATCGTGATAATTAATAGCGTATTTTCTAGCTTTCTTGATGATGTGTAATGGTATAATCTTGGGATTGGCAATGCTGAATAAATAATCAAAATCTTCTTGTATAATTTCATCAGATGTACAGGTGCTGATATTATGCTTACGAGCCCACTCCTGCGCCTTATTATCATTGGAGATAATCCCCAAAATAGCGTGTCCACACTCCAAAATCCGCTCTGCGCATGATACTAGCAAGCCAGTTTCACCTATAATATAGCATGAAAATTTATTCATCCTACATTTTACCTCTCGTTGTATAGGTTTTACCAACTAACATTTCCATTGTAGACACAATTTCTCTAGCGCTGTATTTAATATCCTGTTCTGATACACTAAGATTAGTAACAGCTCTTGCCACATACTCAGACCACTCGTATAACATGACTCCATTTTGTGCCAGTATATTAATTAATCTTATAGCTGGAATTTTGAGTTGGCTCAGGTCAAGCATAACAATGTTAGTATCTACATTTGGAATCTGTATGCTAGGGATTTTAGCGTCATTAATTAAAGAAGCTAGCAACGTAGCATTATTGTTATCATTCTCGATTCTTGCGATATTGTTGTTGATTGCATAAAGTCCGAGCTCTGCTAGCAAGCCAGACTGATGTAGCCCTCCGCCAAACCACTTATTATACACTCTAGCACGCTTAATAAATTCCTCGCTTCCCAACAACACCGCCCCAAATGGTGCGCCCAATCCTTTATTCAGACTAATCATCATACTGTCTATAATTTTGCCGTAAAAACTTGGCGCAATTCTCTCCTTGGTAAGGGCATTAAAAACCCTTGCTCCATCTAAGTGTACCTTCCAACCCCACGAATGCGCATAGATCGATGTTCGTTCTAGTTGATCAAATGAAAATATCTTGCCAGAGTGGTAGTTAATAGAATTTTCGAGACACACTAATTTAATTTTGCTACCGTACATTGATTTATTACGGTTGGTTAGTACTTCCTCTAAGATATTAGACGTGATAACTCCATTTGAGGTATGTACAGTTTGTAGATGAACATTCGAAATGATAGAAGTTGCAGCAGCTTCGTAATAATTGATATGATAGCTTTGATCTATCAATACATCATCACCTGGCACGGTATGGGTCTTAATAGCGACTTGATTGGACATCGTACCCGATACAGTAAACAGCGCATCTTCAAATCCAAATATTTCAGCGCATCTATCTTCCAAAGCCTTCGTACTGGGATCAATGTCAAAAAAAACGTCTTTGAAAGTAGCGTCCTGAATTGTCCTAAGCATTTGTTCAGATGGACAAGTAACCGTATCGCTTCTCAAATCTATCATCTGGAAATATTCACTTAATTATAAAATTCCTAACTAATTTGTTCTAGTTTGCGCAGAGTCAAAGTTGTCTCACTATACACAATATCACTATTATTTAATCTTATACAAAAAATACTTAGTGGACATGCAATTTAAATTTAGTGAGATTAGTGAGTCCATTTTGCTTTAATGCACTATACAACCTTGCTAAAAATATTAAATTGTTGTCATATTCTTGGAAATCCTTTGATCCAGAACCCTTACTTAAACTACCCAGCATTTCTATCGAGTACGATACTTCGTTATTGAGCAGAATATGACTATAAGCGTTCACTGCAATGGGGTACAGGATAGTTCTTTTTCCTTTCCTTTTCATTATATCCTCTACAATATCATCAAGAATGCTATTATCTAAAAATTTATTTATAACGTACAGTGGGCATTCATCGGAGTCAATAAATAGATCTTTAACTCTATCTTCCAATGAAAACGCCATATGTCTTTGTACTTCACCATGCAACATATTAATCTTTTGAACTAATAATTGGGTTTTAGTTTCAGACCTATAATCCATTATGCTATCTTTTGATGACGTAATTGAGCTCAAGAAATCACTGTTATTTAAATTGTAATCAGTAATTAGCTGCACATCGAATCTGAAACGCTCATCTTCGACGTATATATCTTGATCTGTAATATTTGGAATAATAAAATCAGATTTAAAGCTCAATAGCTCCTTATCTGATATATGAGTAAAGATATAGTTTTTATATACCAAAAAACCAATTAATTTTTCCTGTTCATATTGAGCAACATCAAGCATCTTCTGTAAATCCCCGCCCCTAATAATTTGTAACGTTTTAGTACTATGAGTGTCAGTAAAACGGTACATTGAAAATAAATTCTCTATAATTCTTAGTGGCTGCCGAAAAGCTAGATGAGAAAAACCCATTTGCTCATCAATCTGTTCTAGTTCTGCCTTGCTTGAATTTGTCCTTTGGTACGTATTAACAAAATCGTAGAAACGTTTGTTTCTATCTAGGGTATTCAGTATAATATTCTCAAAATTATTATATATATTAAGAACCGTTAATGCACTATTAAAGTGTCTAAAATGTTTGAAAAAAGTATCTTTTTTCAATGGGTGCGGGTCTAAGAACATATTGTGATCGATAATACATCTATTTCCTCTTTCTAATATCTCTTCGACTTCTAGAACATAGTTCTGATAAAGGATATCTAGATAAACTTGGGGATCGAGGTCAGATAATTTTATAGATAAAGTCTTTGCTATATCTAGCAGGGCCTTGTTAATACATTTTTGAGCTTCCCCAAAAACATCGCTTGCATTTATAAGTTTTTTGCCAACAATAATAGAAGCCGCGTCTAATTCCTTATCAAAATATTTATGGCTCAACATTTGTTCAGAATTAACATTGATCTTTTTTGTATTTAATTTAACAAAAGAAGTATCAAATTTGCAGATCATGTTTGCAATACTGGATTTGCCAGATGATGATGGTCCAGATATCACGAGTATGCGGTACTTGTTAAATATCTTGCCTTTCGAAATTACGTCACTTAACATAGCATTTAACAATCTTGTAGACTTAAACAGAATGAATTCATGATATTAAACATATGTTTAATTCATTTGTGTTTTTGAGTATACATTAACTTTATAACTAAGCAGTAGATTTTTTATGATGGATAATATTTGGTTTACATCGTTCAAAACAAATCCGAGCAATCCGTATAGGCTCTTTTGCTTCCACTTTGCTGGTGGCAGTGCTTCTGCTTACCGCTCGTGGAGTAAGGATATAGCTAGCAACATAGATTTGATAGCGATACAGTTACCAGGTAGGGAAAATAGATTCGGAGAACCTCTAATAGACAAAATAGATGTCATAGTGGAAAATCTGTACGATCATTTTCTTGATTTTCACGACAAACCGTACATCTTTTTTGGGCATAGTTTAGGCGCTCTAATCGCATTTGAATTTGCCAATAAATTACAAGAACGTGGCCACTTGGGTCTAAAGCATTTAATTGTTTCTGGATCTCGAGCTCCCCATGTGCCTCTCGATCGTAGACCTATATACAACCTACCAGACGTTGAATTATTTGCTGAAATACAGAAATACAACGGTATTCCACAAGAACTACGAAATGAGAAAGAATTGCTAATGGAGATCATGCTTCCAATCATTAGGGCAGATTTTACTATTTCTGATTTATATCAATGCAATCCGACGCTGAAGTTATTGGTGCCCATTACGGCTTTCGGTGGAAATGAAGATTATACGTTTGCTTTTGCTTCTTTGTTAAAATGGAGTGTACACACAGATATTTTTAGACACATACACTTTTCTGGTGATCATTTCTTTATCAACTCCTCCTATCAAGAAGTGATTACGCAGATTAATAAGATTATCAATCAATAAGGTTGTGTATGCATAATTCTTTGTTATCTGATTTATCCAAATTATTGCCAAACAGCATGATGTGGGAATACAGTCAACATCTACAGTTTTTTAGCGCTCTATATAATTTGCAACATGATCTAAACTTGTTGAAAGCATTGTTATTATTTAAATTGTCGAGACCGCATGAGGCTCTGAAGTACTTACAACTATACAATAGTGAAAACATCATAGCATCTGCATTACTACAAAAATCAAACAATATCATTCAAAATACGCAAATAATATCATTGGCAACAAATTCACCGCAGTCGCTCACATATCTAGGATTAGCAATAGAAGCGGATACTTATGGCGCCATTCAAAGCTCTATAAACTTTCTTGCAAAAACAATAGGGGCATTGCAAATTAATACAACTCCTTTGCATCTAGCCATTGAATACGGATTATCAGGTACAGCTGGAAAATTAATGGAACTACATGATGTAAATTCAAAAGATTATCTTGGGTGGGCCCCATTACATTGGGCCGCATGGCTCAACGAACAAAGAATGCTAAGTGCATTAATCGAGCATGGAGCGATCGTGGATATTACAGGTAATCACAATGAATCTCCTATTTACTTGGCAGCTTTTAATGGACACAAAGAATCAACTGAAATACTCCTAACTAACAACGCCAAGACTACTATAAGAAATACCTTAAGTCATGCCCCAATTCATATGGCGAGCTATAATGAGCATGTAGATGTTATGTCTATCATGTTGAGATATGGCGCTGATATAGAAATCAGAAGCCATGTAAGATACAACACACCGCTACACGTAGCAGCATGGCATGGCAAACTTAGGTCAGCCAATTACTTACTAGACAATGGATGCAACATTGAAGCAAGAATGATCAATGGGGGTACAGCATTACATAGAGCGGCATTAAACGGCAAAACAGAGATGATAGTGTTATTGCTGGATAAAGGCGCTGATATTAATGTAGTAGATGATTTAGGTAGGACACCAATAGCATGCGCCCAACAAAATAACCACTGGGATTCATACAATACACTTTTATCACAAATAACATCGGAGTAAATATGTCAGTTCAATTGAAACGTTTTACAGATGAACAAAGAATTGCACTAACTAAACAACTCAGCACCATCCTTCCGCACCCCTATACCCAATATTATGAATTTAAAAACGAAGTAAATGACCTGACACAAACTCTGCCAGATTTTATTCATAAGTTATGTGATTCGGTAGTTAACGACAGAAAGATTGACGAAAGAGCTCACTTTATCAAAAACTGTCCAATAGATATCAACGTAGAAAAATTTGATCCTACCAATCCTTTGGTAGATAAATATCAAAAGAAAAAGACTTTTATTGGCGAAACTTTTCTCCAGGTTTTTGCAGAGCTCACGGGTATTCCTATTTTTAGGTACACTACAGATTCGAATTTTTTTAAAGATGTATACGGCCTGATTCAAAATAACCCGTTATCAAATGAAATTTGTTTACAAAAGCTAGTATGGCATAACGATGCAACCTACAATAAAACTATGCCAGATTACATTACATTGCTAGGCATGCGGGCTTGCAAGGAAAATAAGGTATACACCTCTCTTATAGATTCTAGAGAAATAATGATGCATTTAGATCAAGAGACTCAGAAAAATTTAAGACGAAACTATTATGCTACACCAGCCAAAAACTGTGCGTTTGATTCCAATTCAATCGAAAAACAAAAACATGCAATTTTGTTTGAGTCAGATTTGCGTTATTGTAGCGGTGTCACACAAAGTTTACCAGAATCTCCGTTGGAAGCTAAAGATGCTCTAATTGTTCTAGAAAACGCAATTATGAAATCTAGCATCAAAAGGTTCAGCATAGGTGATAGAGATTTATTGTGCTTCCCAAATAAGCATTATCTACATAATAGAGAAACTATCAAGGTCACTAATATAGAGGAAGCCTATCACAGATGGTTACTAAAAACCTCTCATTTGCAAAATCCAGACAAAATTGAGAATAGTAAGGTGTTTTTTGTTTACAAAGATTCCATTATAATCAGGAACTAAAAGCATACATCTAGATTGTAACCATTAGCATGACAAAAACTCATTCATGTACCCGTTAAACTTGTAGCATCCTCATGGAGAAAAGCTGCATGCGTACCTTTGATTACAACTGATCTTGCCACAATAAAACAGACGCATCAAACTGAGATGAGCTAATGTTAATTGAAAGGAGAAAATTCGGCATGACCCAGAAATACGATAAGGAATTTAAATTGAATGCTGTAAAACTGCATCTGGCCAATAACAAGAGCAATGATACGATTGACCAAGACTTAGGGGTATTATGTGCCAGTTTAGGCCGCTGGATTAACCAACATAAGCACGAAAGAAGAAGAAGTTTTCCAAGCAGTGGCTATTCATGGGATGAAGAGTTAAGAGCTCTTAAAAAAGAACTTTATTTTGTACGACAAGAAAGAGATATCTTAAAACAATTGCCATCTTTTCCAATTCCCAAGGAAAAGGTAGAACTTCATGAAAAATAATAACATTTATTTTTCCCTGGATCAGATGGTACGTGTCTCTTACCTTTCCTAAATATTGCATTTGTTAGGCGTATTTTTTGGATATATCCGACATATCCAAGACAAGAAGACTTCCTTTATTAATATGCATGCTTTGTTCTTTGGCTAAAAATCGCTGAAGTTTTGGCAGAGCTTGTGTTTTCCTAAATTTCGATAAAGTCTATTTTTGGTTTTGTTGAGGGTATGTGTTCATTTAAAACACAAGCAATCTCTGATAACATAACGCTTTGAGTTGATGTTAAGCCAAAAATCATTTCACCGCAAAAATTTCCCCCCATTTTTTTATAGAGCAGCTCTATTCACTTCAAAAGCCATTAAAGTATGCAGGCTCTGCTTAAGAACTTAAAATGTGATTATTTTTGGGTAATGCTATATTAAATTTTAGTATTGATCTTCCTTCCTTGTCTTTAGTATTCTATCTCCGTAAGTTGGTTCTTCGATGGTAAAAATTATAGAGTCCAGGTCGAAAGGGAGGGGGAGGGTGATATTCTTTCAAGATTTATAGTCCCTTTAATAGTATCAAAATACATAGTTTAACTAGGGAGGAGTAAATTATGTGTATTATCACTGAGAATGTTGGGTTGTTAGAAAAGTCATTATTTAATTATTTTTTATTATTGGTGGCAACAGTTAGCTCTCTATTTTTTTTATGTTTTGAAATAATAGGTTCAGATGAAGAAAGTATGGATATTAACAGTAAAAAGCATACTCATAATGGCTATATAAATCATAAAAAATATGATTCATATGATATAACAACAGAAGATAATGAGAGAGAACAAAATAATTGCAGATTAAATTTTTACAGTTGTAGTTATTTATCTATTATATATACCTCAATGTGGTGCCGCCCTTCACGCGAAGTCCTAATTCTTCAATTATCCCCAAAAAATTTTTTGGAAACTATGCCAAATGAAATTATTCATGAAATCACTACCTACTTGGACCCTTTATCTATCGTAAAATTATCTCATGTGAGTAAAAGAATTAGAGAGTTTCTTAGTAATGATTTTTGGATACAATATAATTTAAGTCATAGCTATCAAACTTTTAATGAAAAAAATTCATATTTGTTCATTTTAAGTTACACAAGACCGGCTATTCCTATTAAAGTGATGATAGCTAATTATCATTATGAAATTGGAATAAAAGAAAATAAACAACATTTAATCAAAAAATCCTCACTTTTAGGGTTACCAAAAGCCAGAAACTATTTTGAAAAAGCTAGTAGCCAAACTTTTTCTAGTTCTACTAAAATTTCTAACTATAGCTATATATGTGATGATTATGGTAAATTTAGCAGGGAAGGTATTTGCCGTAGATGCGTAGCACCTCCAGCATATTGCCGATGCTACTACTAGTAGCGCGTTGTCAACTTAAAATAAGGATAGTGATAACAAAAGGTATATAACATGGTTAATAGTCATCTAAACTACATTCAAGGAGGATTAGATTCTAAGAGTTTACAAATAGATTGTAGCCATTAGTGTGACAAAAATTTATTCATTGTATTCGTTAAATTTGTAGCATCCTCATTGAGAAAAGTTGCATGCGTACCCTTGATTATAACCTCTTGGTAATTTAAACATTGTTTTTTGAGGGAGCTAGTATTTTTTTTATTTTTTATTAGTAAAATATTATTTTGATTTCGTTGGTACTTATATTTAGTGGATAACTTATCAAAATGCGCAATATTTTTATTGATGTTGTCATTTATGGTTTGATCATCACAATATTTTGCCTCTTTTAATTCCCCCACTACATTCTTAAAATCCACAGTTGTATCCATCAATATCACGCTGCTCGGTTCCTTTATTTTTAAGTAAAGAATACGTGACATTTCATATGCTACACACCCACCAAAAGAGAATCCTGCAAAATTATACGGCCCTGTGGGTTGGATTTTGGTTATTTCATTTAAGTAGAATTTGGCTATCTGCTGCACACTATCAAACTCATCTGGTTTATAAAAGTGCGGATTATTTATACCTATAACGCAATAATTTAAATGCTTCTCTAAGAAGAAGTAAGGAAATGCAAGCCCACCACCGGGATGAATAATAAATAACTTGTCTAACGATAGTTTGTGTGGATCAACGCTAATTGGCATCACAACTTCTAATTCAGAACCAATACTGTGCACATCAAGAAGTTTGTAAATGTTTTTGGCATAGAATAGGTCATCTACTGTTTCAGTCAACTCTCTCTTATTAGAATTCTCTAAGACATACAGCGCCATAGCCCTTATAGTAGGATTTTGCAACATATAGCTGATAGGAATATTAATCTTAGAACGCTCCACAAGAGATGCTAATTGCATTAATTTTATGGAATGTCCCCCCAGTTGAAAAAAGTTATCATTAATACCTATCTGCCCTTCTTCCAGAGTTAACACTTCCGCCCAAATATTACACAATGTCTTCTCTATATCATTACGAGGGGCAATATAGCTTGCCTGATTGCCTTCAAACTCTAACTCAGGTAGTGCATTTCTATCTATCTTGCTATTAACCGTGAGTGGTAATTTCTCTAAATGAACAAAAGCACTTGGAATCATATAATATGGAAGCATCGCGCTTAAATATGAGATGATAGATTCTGTATCTAAAATATACGAAGAATCTGATACATAGTAAGCAACTAGATATTTAGCGCTATTTGCTCTGTCTTCATTCTTATTATCACCACCTATCTTATGATCTCTAGCTAACACCACGCATTGCTTCACTCCAGAGAATGATGCAAGAGCCGCTTCGATCTCACCAAGCTCTATCCTATATCCTCTGATCTTCACCTGAAAATCATTTCGTCCTATATACTCTAGGTTACCACATGGGAGAAGGCGAACAAGATCTCCTGTTTTGTATATACGGGCATTACGTCCTTTAGGACCGTATTCTGCATCTAATTTTTCTTCTTCAGTTTGGAATGGATTAGGGAGAAATCTTTCTTCTGTTAGATCTGGTCTATTTAGATACCCTCTAGCTACTCCTGCACCTCCTATATATAGTTCACCTATCGCCCCTATGGGAATAGGTGTGAGGATTGGGAAGGAAGGTGTAGTCGAAGATAGTACGTATGTTTTTAAATCTGGTATCCTTTTTCCTATAGACGCAGTTTCGTATAGATCTTGCTCCCGTATCTCCCTGTAAGTAACGTGTACGGTAGTTTCTGTAATACCATACATGTTGATTAACTTGGGCTGATTATATCCGTAGCAATCAAACCAGGTTTTTAACCTTGAGCAATTTAAAACCTCCCCGCCAAAAATTACGTATTTTAAATCCTTCAGTTTGTTTAGATTATTTTCCTTAACTTTGTGGATTGCAATATCCATAAATTGGTAAAATGCATTCGGAGTTTGATTGAGTACTGTCACTTTCTCTTTCTTGCATAAATCATAGAAACAACGCAGATCTCTAGTGTCGTTGTAAGAAGTTACGATCAGCTTCCCTCCATAACACAATGCGCCCCATATCTCCCATACACTAAAGTCGAACGCATATGAGTGAAACAATGTCCATACTTCACCCTGATTGAATTTATACCAATTATCCGTTGCCGTAAAAAGACGTATTACATTACTATGCTCAACCATTACTCCCTTAGGATTACCGGTAGTACCTGAGGTATAGATGACGTACGCAAGGTTTGTGCTGGTACTGCAGTTTAGTAAGGCGTCTTCTCTATTTGAACTTACACTCTGAAGACCCTCTTGTGTTTTGTGTATAGAAAGACTGTCTATAGAGAGTATAGAGATATTCGAAGTTATTGTGCACTCATCGAAAGGTGATTCTAGATTTTCTTTATTATTCCCTTCTGCCACTGCTAACTTGTGTAGTCTTTCACTATTGGCCTTAGTAGTAAGTAGCACAGTACCCACCACTCTCTTCATATCTTTTGTTTTATCTCTAGTGAATTGTCTATTAGCTATGCTGACATCTTCAATTATGTACCTTATCCTTTCATCTGGATAACTTGGTTCTATAGGTACATAAGCTCCTCCTGCTTTAAGTACTGCGAGAATAGATATTATCATATTCTCACTTCTATCTAGTAAGAGAGGTACTAAAGTGTCTTGGCTAATGCTGTAGTTTGATTTTAAATAATGAGCTAGTCTATTTGCTCTTTCGTTTAGTTCTCTATATGTAAGTTTAGTATCTTCATAGATGATTGCTATATTATCTGGAGTTCTCTTTACTTGTTCTTCAAAGAGTTCATGTATTGTTTTGTTTAGAGGATAAGGTTTATCCGTTTGGTTCCAGGTTTGAATGATTTTGGTATAGTCTTCGGAGGTGAGGTAAGAAAGGGTTTGATTATTCTTATGTGGATTTTCTGCAAGTTGACCAAGTATTACATTTACACTTAAAATTATCTGCTGTGCCGTAACTTCAGTCAGTAGTGTGGTATTATAATGCATATCTAATACCAACCCTCCCTGACTTTGATCCTCGTAATGGGTCATTATCACAATATATTTGTCTATATCTTTTGTTCGTGTATCTTGTGATATTGCACTAGCTCCAAAATTACACTGAAGCACAAAAATGAAATTAAGATTCCTCACCTCTTCTGCTTTTGATCGCCACTTTTGTAGAGCAGGAATACTTATGCTATTATCATTATTTAGGGTTTCCGCTCTTTTTTCTGATTCTTTGATTTCTTCTATAATTGATCTCTCAACACCTTCGCCTTCGTCGTTAATTATCCAAAATCTCGCTGAAACATCTACGTTAGCATCATCATTATCATCAATAGGTATGTCTAGCGTTACTACCACTTCATAAGTAGAGTGATATATACTAAGTGCTTTTTGCAGTGCGTACTGTACTGTTGCACTTAACGGAATACGCTCTGCGTGACACAGAGATTTGAGACTTTGAGATATACCACTTTCTATTGCGAGACTTTGAGATGCAGTGTATTGAGCGATATTGGTAATGATACTTTCTAAACATGCGTCAATACCTTGGTATTTTAGTACAAGATCATAGTCGCGAATAATATCATTTACACTTGCTTCGCGAACTTTTTCTGAACCATCAGATATAAGCCTTAACATTGCTAGAAAATTTATTTGAAATTCCTTTAAGAACTCCAAGTCAAATAGTTTGCTATTGTATATGATTCTGATAGTAAATTTTTGCTTTGGATAAACGACAATAGCAAAAGGGTATTCAGTCTTGCTAAAATTGCTTACATTGTTAAATATAATACCTCTATTCTGAGAAAATGTAGATCTTTTAGGATAATTTTCATACACAAAGATCGTATTGAATAAATGCTTTCTGTCTTGTATCGCGAGCTTCTGTATCTCTGCTAAAGAGATATAACTCGTCTGATTAATAAATAATGTAGCATCCCTCAAGTCATTTACAAATTCTCTAAAGGACTGAGCGCTGTCAACTTTAATTCTTAGAGGCAGGGTATTGATACTAAGCCCAACCAAATTAGAGATACCTTCTAGGTCAACTGCTCTACCAGACACTGTTATGCCGAACGTAAAGTCACTCAGTTTGCTATATTTATGCAATATTATGCCTAGCGCAGCTTGGAATAATGTATTTGGCGTCAATTCCATTTTTAAGGCTGTATGCCGCAAGTTTTCTGAAAGATCGTGATCTATTTCAAAAATAAAATTAGAATCTGATTCGACATTGCTATCATCAATAGCTATATTACCAAAACAGAGTGCATTATTATAATTAATACCCGCTAAATAACTCTTCCAGGAAGCTAGCGCTCTTTCTCTGTCTTGATTATATACCCAATATATATAATCTTTATAGGTAATATGCTGATTCTGGATTAACGTTCTATCTTCTTTAAGAGCGATATAAATATCCCGCAGCTCCCCTAGCAATAAACTAGTAGTCCACCCATCCACTATAATATGGTGGGTAGTCCAAATCATATATGACGCTCTCCCGTCAACCAAAATTATTACAATCTTACTTAACGGAGGTTGTGATAAATCAAAACTCCTAGATTTTTCTTGATGCGCTGAACTCATCACTTCCACCTCAAGATCTTTAATCTCTTGAGATATTAAATGCATCAACCTAAAATCATGTACAAATCTAGAAACCACGAATTGAATTGGCTCTTCTAATTGTTGCCATAAAAATCCAGTTCTAAGTATTGAATTATTATGAATTAAAACATCCCAAGCAGACTGTAGTAATTCAACGCTAATATCATCCTCTATTTTGTAAACGGATTGTACTATATATCCACTTGCATCCTTGGACTTGGAATCTTGTATTATAGCGTCTGTAAATAAAAATCCAGATTGAATCGGGGATAATCGGTACGCATCTTCAATGTATTGGATTTTACCCAGTTGAGTATCTATGGTCTCTTGACTTAGAAAGCTCAAATTTTTAAAATCTGATGCTGTATAGCCAAAATTGTTACTATCAACACACACGTCAATTACATTTTGTAAAATCGTGAGATATGTAGTGGCGAAAGTATCAATGCTTTGCGCCGAAAACAAAATATCATCGTAAGTAAATCTAATAGAAAGGGTATCATTTTGGATTGAGCAATTAATAACTATTTTATGACTTAATCTATTGTCCTTAGAAATATTCAAACCTCTAGGCTCATTCGCAAACGTAAAGGCATGAGAAGATATTGTGTCGTGCCTTTGTCCTAGATAGTTAAATAGTATGTCAGCCCCTCCATCATGATTTCTTAATTTGTGATATAATTTGAGAGCACCGTATCTTATGCCGCGATTTGGTACGGATCGCACCTTTTCTTTAACGCATTTAATTGCAGATTCGATACTATCACAAGATCTAGTATCTATGTCTACAGGATAGATGGTTGTAAACCATCCAACAGTTCTAGATAGATCTATATTGAGATCTTCAGTAATATTCTCCCTACCATGCCCCTCAACATCTATCACAGTCAGTAGATTTTCATCCCAACGTTCTAATGCGAGCGACAAGGTAACTAGTAAAATTTCCTTAGTGTCAGTTCTATATGCATCATGTGCGCGACGCAATAAGTGTGATGTATATTCTCTACCTAATCGTTTGATAAGATCTTGGTAGCTCTGCGAAAAAGTTCGCGGATTGTAAAATAGCTTATCATCAATATTTTGCCAATATTCAAGTTCGTGTTGAGTGGTCTGAAGGACGAGCGTTTTAAGATGCGCACTCCATTCTTTGTATGATGTAGTCTTATCAGGCAATAATGTCTTGTCAGGCCCTTGTGCCAACTGAAGATACAACACCTCTAGATCGTCTTTTATAATTCTCCAAGATACTTCATCAATCACTAAATGATGTATTGTAATAAATATTCTATATTCTTCATTTTTAACACGATATACGCCAATTCCCATGAGATTTTTTGTAATATCTATTTTTTGATGTATTGTATTGGATACATCATTAATTGCTATAATTTGTTCCTTATCACCTAAGTCGCGCAAGTCGCAAAAATCGAATAAATAGTGGCGCTGGTTATAAATTTTTTGTTCAATCTTGTTGCCATCAATCTTATATCGCGCTCTGAGCATATCATGTTGCTCGGTGAGTTGAGTCATCGCTTCCTTCAAGAGATCTACTTTTAATTCACCAGCAAAAGCTAGTATTATTGACTGATTATAATGATTGAAGTTTGTAACGCCCATTGAGCGAAAAAAAATACTCTGAATCGGAAGAAGTCTCACAGCACCCGATACCTTTTGATTTTTATTCCGCTGCCTTGGCAAGGCTGTTACTACAGTAGATACTTTGCTCAATAATAAGATTTGGGGATAGTCAAAGATATCCTTTAAATTAAAAGTAATCCCCCTACTCCTGGCTTTAGATAAGACTTGTATAGTCATTATGGAGTCACCACCTAACCTAAAAAAATTATCGCTAATACTAACGCTCTCTACACCAAGGACTTCCTCCCATACTTTGCATAATATTTTTTCAATTTCATTCCGTGGCTCTACGTAATACTGCTTATTTTTTGACTCTATGAGCTCTAAAGCTTTACGATCAATTTTGCCATTTACTGTTAATGGGAAACTAGAGAGCCAAGTGAACATATTAGGGATCATATACTCAGGTAGACGCTCTCTCAGACATCCCACAATCTCTTGATCGTCCAATGCGTGCTTTGCTACATAATAACATGCTAGATATTTGTTACCAGCGTTGTTGGTCATGACGATGACGGCCTTCTGCTGCATTTCTGTAAATTTATCTAACGCCCTTTCGACCTCTTCTATTTCAACTCTAAATCCCCTAATTTTTACCTGAAAGTCTCTCCTACCAATATAATCAAGATTGCCACAAGGTAGCCACCTCACGAGATCTCCGCTGTTGTACAGCCTTTGACCAGCGTCATCAAAAGGATTAGCGATAAACCTCTCTGCCGTAAGATCTTGCTTATTTAGGTATCCCCTCCCCATCGAATCAGATGCCAAATACAACTCTCCCACCTGACCATACGGCGCTATGTTTAAATCTTTATCTAAGACATATGCATCAGTGCCATTAAAAGTACGACCTAACTTAGGCGTTATATCATCACAAATCCAATACGTAGAATCCATACACACCTCAGTAGGACCACACATATTAATCAATTGAGCATCTAGATTACGCCTAAAATTCTCTATCAAAGATGGGGGCATCGCCTCACCCCCAACCACTACTTTGTTCAGGTAAACGTGTTTCTTGAAGTCATACTCAGATAGCAAACTATTGAAAAAAGATGGGATAAATTCTGCTACAGTAATTTGGAATTTTTTGATTAATTCTATTATCTTATCAGACTCTTTACCAAGATCTTCTTTTGAAACAAATAAAGTTGCACCTGATAGTAATGTACACAGTATCTCTTGTAGAGACACATCAAATGACAATGACGCCTGTTGCAACATTCTATCTCCCCTTGATAGATTTAGTACATTATCAATGGAATTCAGGCGATTTAATAAAGAATGGTGGGGTATCGTAACTCCTTTTGGCGTGCCAGTAGTACCGGAGGTGTAAATCAAATAAGCTAAGGAGTATGATGGGATTTTTTTATTCAAATTGTATGTTCTGCTAAAATGTAGCATGTCCTCTAAACACACCACTCTTCCTTCAAACAATCCTTTAAATCTGAGGCTTAAAGTCTCACTTGTAATGAATACATCGGGCTTAGAGTCGTTCAAGATAAAGTTAATTCTCTCATCTGGATAACTTGGATCTATAGGTAGATAGACCCCGCCAGACTTTAATATTGCAAGAAGTGCTACAATTGAATTTATCTCCCGCACATTACTCATTGCAACAAACGATTCTGGTCCAACGCCTATATCAGTTAAATAATGTGCCAAGGTATTAGATAACTCATTTAGTGTATTATAAGTGATATAGTAAACCCCATCAGTCACCGCTATGCTATCCGGCACTTCTATGACTTTCGACTCAAATAGTTCATGAGCCGCGCTATCCATTATTACAGCATTCTCAGACCGCTTCTTAGTGGGTACTTCGGGTTGTAAGAGCTTGATATTTCCGATATTTTCATTGAGGTTCTTTACAACCATTTGTATTAAATTACAGTAATATTTACCATATTGTGCCACTACACTTGGATCAAATAGATCTTTTGCATAATTAATCCTAATAAAAATATTACCGTCGGATTTATTGTGCGCAATAAATTCCAAATCGAATTTCGCTATGTCAATCTTACTTGCAATACTTTGAACTGACAGGCCAGGAAATACCTCTTGCTCGCCACTGGAATAATTTTTAATATCAAACATCACCTGGAACACAGGGTTTTTGTTGGTGGAGCGTTCGATGTCGAGGAAGTCGACTAGTTTCTCGAATGGTATGTCTTGATGTTCATAGGATTGTAAAGCATCAGCGCGAACTTCACTGAGGAGTTGCATGAATGTTTTCTTGCCACTTAGATTGCTGCGCATCACTAAAGTGTTTACAAAAAAACCTATAAGCTCTTCTGTATCTGGTATATGCCTACCTGCTGTTGGAGTGCCAACTACTATATCATTGTTTCCACTGAGTTTATATAGTAGCACATTGAACGCAGAAAGTAGGAACATATACAGAGACACATCATGTTTTACACAGATTGCTTGCACTTTAGAGCTTAAGTCCTTATCTAGTTCAACAATATGATAACCACCTTCATACGTTAGCTCCTTAGGCCTTGGTCTATCAAAAGGCAATCCTATCTCTGCTGGCAATCCTTGGAGTTTCGTCTTCCAGTAATTGAGTTGGTTATCTAGCGTCTTCTCTGTCAGCCAGCTGCGTTGCCATGTGGAGTAATCTACGTATTGGATACGTAGTTCAGGTAGCGGTTGATTTAAATTGATGGCATAATTTTGATAAAGAATGCTTAGTTCGTTGTTTAAGACTCCTATAGACCACCCATCACTGATGATGTGGTGCATCGTTATAAGTAGTACGTGAAGTTCTTGTTCTAGAATCAAAAGTTTTACTCGACAAAGTGGTCCTGTACTTAGGTCAAATTTCCAATTCGCTTCTTGTAGTTTGTACTTCTCTATTAGATCTGCCTTATGTGCTTTTGGTTGATTGGAGACGTCTATTTCTTCGTATATTGTAACTCTCTCTAGGATCTCTCGATACGCTTCGCCACTATCTGTTTCTTTAAAAATGGTTCTGAGTATTTCGTGCCTTTCGCATATTGCCTCGAAAGCTTTCTTGAGTGCTGTGGGGTTTAACTTTCCGCTTAGCTCAAGAGCAATTGGCATATTGTATATGACTTTATCTGGGGTAAGTTTGTCTAGGAACCATAACCTTTGTTCTGCAAATGATAGTTCTGCTGTTTGAGGTCTTGGGTCTAATCTTGGTATTATAAACTTCTTCTCTTGAGAGATTGTCTGGTTTATTTCTTCCTTAAGCTCTTTGATAGTGGGTTTGTCAAATAAACTGATTATCTTGATTTCTTTTCCATACTTCTGTCTTAGCTTAGAGACAAGTCTTATAGCGAGTAGCGAATGTCCTCCTAATTTGAAAAAGTTATCAGTTATTCCGACCTTGGATACTGAAAGAACTTCTTGCCATATCTGACACAATTCTTGCTCTAGTTTATCTCGTGGGGCTTGGTATGTTGCTGTATCATTGTTTTGAAGTACTGAACTTGGATCTGGTAAGGCTCTTTTATCAACCTTACCACTTTTTGTAAGAGGTAAGGTTTCGATGAAAATGTAGTAACTTGGAAGCATATACTCAGGTAAGTACTTTTTGAGATAACTTCCGAGCTCAGAATCAGTTGGACGAAATTCTCCAGGTAAAATGTAAGCTATTATCTTATCTAGGGTTGCTATAACAACCGCGCCTTTAACATCGCCATGACTCTTGAGTACTCCTTCTATCTCGCCAAGCTCTATCCTATATCCTCTGATTTTGATCTGGTCATCTTTTCTTCCGATAAACTCTATGGTGCCATCTGAGAGGTATCTACCTATGTCACCACTGCGGTATAATCTATCGTTGATCCCAGCTTCAAGCTCTTGTTTACTACGGAATGGATTGGCTATAAAGCGTTCTGAGGTTAAATCTGGTTTGTTTATGTATCCTATAGCCACTCCAGGGCCTGTGATATAAAGCTCTCCCTTTGCTCCAATTGGTAGTAGATTCATGTCTTCATCTAGTACATAAATTTTGGCATTACCTATAGATTTGCCAATTGGAATAATGAGGCTTCCATATTCTATAGACTTATCGATATGATTCGTAGTAACGCCTATTGTTGTTTCGGTAGGTCCGTAGTGATTGACGATATTCCTGTCTTGCCTGAGGTATTTGCTTGGTAAAGCCTCTCCTCCGAGAATGAACTGCATCTTGCTCATTAGTCTTCTGAGAGATGAAGTATGAGGTAGACTCTCTACTTCAGCTTCTAACATAGAGTAATATGATGGGGTGGTTTTGATTACATCTACCAGATTTACTTCGAAGTACTGAAGAAGTTTGTATACATCGAGCTCAGTGTCTTTCTCTAGAATATGGAGAGTTTTACCACTGAGTAGGGCTGTAAAAAGAGAAGTATACCCTAAATCTGTAGCGACAGCATTAATGTATCCAATATTCTGATCCTTAATAATATTAGACATGTAACGAACGTAGTTTACTACACCATCATGCCCTACTATTACACCCTTAGGCTTGCCAGTGCTTCCTGAAGTGTAAATAATATAGGCAGGAAGATTTTTTACTTCCTTTGTGGTAAAATTTTGATCAGAATATTCATGGTAATCTAGATCATCTAAGCATAATATTTTAAAGCATTTTTGTTGTTTATAGTTTGAATCTCTAGTTACTAGAACGATCTTAGCCCTTGAATCCGCCAGAATATAATCTATCCTTTCTTCTGGAAAAGATGGATCTATAGGGGTATAGGACGCCCCTGTTTTTAAAATCGCAAGCAATGAGGTAATCATGGCACTGCTGCGCTCCACATTAACCGCTACGACAGTATTGTTATCTATAGAGTGATTAATCCTTAGATAATGAGCCAACTTATTTGTTTTCTTATTCAATACATCGTACGTAATATTATTACCGTTCGAATGATCTACGATACACACTTTATCCGGTGCCATCAGAGCATTCTGTTCAAATGCATCAACTATTAATCCTCTAAAAGTCATAACAACATACCAGTATTATTTAATTCAATGACTTGATAGTCCTTCTCTTGTATATCTAATATGTCTATATCCCTTATCTTGATATCTAGATTGTGCACTACTGACTTCACTATACTCTCAAAATACCTACCATATTTTTCAATTGTACTCAGGTCATATAAGTCTTTTAAGTATTCGATTCTCACCACAATTCTATTTTTCTTAATCAGAAAAAATCTAAATAATAAATCGAACTTAGCCTGCTCTACTGGAGTTGGCACAAATGATGCTTCGAGCGCATCATCTAACTCAATGCCACCACTAACATCTTCAATGACTACAAATCTTACTTGAAATAAGGGATTTTTATTAACTGCTCTTGTGATGTCTAGACTATCAACTAATTTTTCAAATGGTATATCTTGATGTTGATAAGATTGCAAAGTCTCTCGTCTAATTTCTGACAATAGCTGCCTAAAGCCTTTTCTACTGGTAACATCACTTCTCGTAACTAATGTATTGACAAAAAAACCAATCAGACTCTCTGTCTCTTCTATATGTCTACCAGCCACAGGACTTCCAACAAGAATATCGTTGTTGCCGCTAACTTTAAACAGCAGAACACTTAAGGCAGTCAAAAAAAACATGTAAGGCGTCACCGTCTCTTGAATGCAAATATTATACATTTGTAGGCATAACATTTCATCTAATTCAAAGTAGTGATGACCTCCTTTGTAGCTGAGTCTTGATGGTCTTGGTTTATCTGTAGGCAATTCAATATCTTCCGAGACATTCTCTAGCCTTTCGATCCAATACTTTAATTGTCTCTCTAATCTCTCTCCTGTGAGGAAACTTCGTTGCCATACGCTGTAATCTATGTATTGGATTGGTAACGGGGGTAGAGGAGTGTTGGTGCCAGAGACAT
>Ga0194121_10003758_pt1 | contig 22681 bp, 17 predicted proteins | sample TA2MahCa50mmetaG_FD_148609 | JGI IMG/M metagenome (GOLD analysis project Ga0194121, IMG submission 148609) | Freshwater microbial communities from Lake Tanganyika, Tanzania - TA2015020 Mahale Deep Cast 50m | ecosystem: Environmental > Aquatic > Freshwater > Lake | place: Tanzania: Lake...
CTCGCCGGCATCGCGGTGCACGTTTACCGGGCCAATCGCTCGATGCGGGACCGCTACTTCGCGAACGCCGACGGCGAGATGATGATCGTGCCGCAGCAGGGCACGCTGCTGATCGCCACGGAAATGGGCAAGCTGGAAGTCGCGCCTCGCGAGATCGCGGTCATCCCGCGGGGCGTGAAGTTCAAGGTCGCGGTCGACGGCCCGGCGCGCGGCTATGTCTGCGAGAATTACGGCCCGCATTTCCGCCTGCCGGAACTGGGCCCGATCGGCTCCCAGGGCCTGGCGCAGAAGCGCGACTTCCTGGCCCCGGTCGCGGCGTTCGAAGAGCGCGGCGGCAAGTGCCAGGTGGTGCAGAAATTCATGGGCGGGCTGTGGGCCGCCGACTACCGCCACTCGCCGCTCGATGTGGTCGCCTGGCACGGCAATCTCACGCCATACAAATACGACCTCGAGCGCTTCATGGTGATCAACACCGTGAGCTTCGACCACCCGGACCCGTCCATCTTCACCGTGCTCACCTCGCCTTCCGGGCATCCCGGCGTCGCCAACTGCGACTTCGTCATCTTCCCGCCGCGCTGGATGGTGGCCGAGCACACCTTCCGCCCGCCCTGGTTCCACCGCAACCTCATGAGCGAGCTGATGGGCCTGGTGCACGGCGTCTACGATGCCAAGGCCGAGGGCTTCCTCCCCGGCGGCATCTCCATCCACAATTGCCACCAGGGCCACGGCCCGGACCTCGCCACCCACGACAAGGCGAGCGCCGCGGACCTCAAGCCCCACAAGCTGGAGAACACGCTCGCCTTCATGTGGGAATCGCGCTTCGTGTTCCGGCCGACCAAGTTCGCCCTCGGCGCGCCGCAGCTGCAGAAGAACTACGCGGCGGTCTGGGACGGCTTCCGCCGTCGCTTTAAATGAACGCGACGCACGATCCGGCGCTGCGCAGCTGGGTGGAGAGCGCCAACGACCCGGCAAACGAGTTCCCGATCCAGAACCTGCCCTTGGGCGTGTTCAGGAGGAAAGGCGCCAAGGAAGCCCCGCGCGGCGGGGTTGCCATCGGCGACCAGATCCTCGACCTCGCCGCCGTCGGCCTCAAGACCGGGCCCAATCTCAACCAGCTCGCCGCCGCGGGCCGCAGGAGCTGGCGCGAATTGCGCAAGCTGCTCTCGCAGGGCCTGTCCGACTCCAGGAACGCGAAGCGCCTGTCTCGGTACCTGGTACCGATGAGCAAGGCCGAGCTGTTCCTGCCGACCGCGATCGGCGACTACAGCGACTTCTACACCGGCATCCACCACGCGGTGACCGTGGGCAGGATCTTCCGCCCGGACAACCCGCTGCTGCCCAACTACCACTGGGTGCCGATCGGCTACCACGGCCGCGCTTCGTCGGTGGTCGTCAGCGGCACGCCGGTGACGCGCCCGAACGGACAGACGAAAGCGCCCGACGACGCCGTGCCCGCCTTCGGCCCCAGCAGGCGCCTGGACTTCGAGCTTGAACTAGGCCTGGTCATCGGCCCCGGCAATGCGCTGGGGAAACCAGTTTCGATCAAGCGCGCCCTGGACCACGTCTTCGGCGTCGTGCTCCTCAACGACTGGTCGGCGCGCGACATCCAGGCCTGGGAGTACCAGCCGCTCGGCCCCTTCCTCGCAAAAAGCTTCGCCACGACAATCTCGCCCTGGGTGGTGACGATGGAGGCGCTGGAACCCTTCCGCTGCCCCGCGTTCGAGCGCAGCGGGGACCAACCCACGCCGCTGCCCTACCTCTACGACGAGGCCGACCAGCGCGAAGGCGGCTTCGCGATCGAAATGCAGATGCACCTGCGCAGCGCCCGCATGCGCGCGCAAAAGCTGCCCGCGCAACGCCTCACTTGCAGCAACTTCCGGCATTCGTTCTGGACTGCGGCGCAGATCGTCACCCACCAGGCCTCCAACGGCTGCAACCTTCGGCCGGGAGACCTCCTGGGCTCGGGCACGATTTCCGGCCCGACGCCGGACGCTCTGGGCTCGATGCTGGAACTCACGCTGGCGGGCAAGGCGCCGATCGCGCTCCCCGGAGGCGAGACGCGCGTGTTCATCGAGGACGGCGACGAGGTGATCCAGCGCAGCCGTTGCGCGCGCGAAGGCTTCGCTTCGATCGGGTTCGGCGAGGCCGCGGGCGTGGTGAAGCCGGCGCCGAGGTAGGCGCGGTACCTTACCAGCCGGGCCTGCGCTTCTCGAGGAAGGAGCGGATCCCCTCGCGCGCCTCGTCGCCCGCGCGCACCTGCGCCAGCACCGCCGCGGTCTCAGCCGCCAGTTTCGGCGAGATCGACGCCCTGCCGAGCTTCGCCAGCAGCTTCTTCGAGCGCGCCAGCGCCTGCGGCCCCGCCTGCGCCAGCAGCGCCGCGAGTCCCTCCACCCGCGCGTCCAGTTCCGCCGCCGGCACGCATTCGTGCGCCAAGCCGATGCGGTGCGCCTCGCGCGCCGCGAGCCGCTCCCCGGTGAGGATGTAGCGCCGCGCCTGCTGCTCGCCCATCGCCCGCACGATGTAGGGACTGATCATCGCGGGCACCAGGCCGATCTTCACCTCCGGCAGGCAGAACTCCGCCTCCTCGGAGGCGACGATGAGGTCGCAGGCGGCGGCGAGGCCCATGCCGCCGGCGTACGCCGGGCCGTGCACGCGCGCGATGAGCGGCTTGGGGTACAGGTGCATGCGGTAGAGCAGCTTGGCGAAGCGCCTGGCCTCGGCCTTGGCCTTCGCCTGCGTCATCCGGGAGGCCTGCTCCATGCGCGACAAGTCGCCGCCGGCGCAGAACGCCTGGCCGCGGCCGGCGAGCACCAGTACGCGCGCGGACTGGTCGGCTTCCAGCTCGTTCAGCCTCCTGGCCAGCGCCTGCTGCACTTCACCGTTCAGCGCGTTGCGCAGCTCGGGCCGGTTAAGCCAGAGCCAGGCCGCGGCGCCTCGGCGCTCGATCTCGAGCACCATGGTCAGTTGATCTGCAGCCTCTGCCGGGCGGCCACGTACTCGGCGAGGAGCTTGTCCACCACCTGCGCCGCCGGTACGACGCTGTCGATCTGGCCCACGCCCTGGCCCGCGCTCCAGATGTCGCGCCAGACCCTGTTCTCGGCGCCGCCCGCGCTGCCGAAGTTCATCTTGCCCGGGTCGGACTTGGGCAGATTGAGCGGATCGAAGCCGGCGGCGAGCACGCTGTGCTTGAGGTAATTGCCGTGGACACCCGAGAAAAGATCGGTGTAGACGATGTCCGACGCGGAGGCGCGCAGGATTTCCTCCTTGTACCGGTCGGGCACCGCCGCCTCGGGGGTGGCGAGGAACCGCGTGCCGATGTACGCGAGGTCCGCGCCCGCGGCCTGCGCCGCGAGGATGGCATCGCCGGTGGTGATCGCGCCCGAGAGCACGATGGGCCCGTCGAAGAAGCGGCGCACCTCGCCGATGAGCGCGAAGGGTGACAGCGTTCCGGCATGGCCGCCGGCGCCGGCGCAGACCAGGATCAGCCCGTCCACCCCGGCCTCGAGCGCCTTCTCGGCGTGGCGCACGCTGATCACGTCGTGCAGCACGATGCCGCCGTAGGCATGGATCTGCGGGATGACATGGCCCGGCGCCCTGAGGCTGGTGATGGTGATCGGCACCTTGTGGCGGATGCAGGCCTCGATGTCGTGCTCGAGGCGATCGTTCGACTTGTGGCAGATCTGGTTCACCGCGTAGGGCGCCGCGCCCGGCTGCCCGGCCAGCGCCTGCTCGATCTCGGTCAGCCACCCGTCCAGCTTGTCCTTGGGGCGCGCGTTGAGCGCGGGGAAGGAGCCCGCCACGCCCGCCTTGCACTGGGCGATGACCAGCTTCGGGTTGCCGGCGATGAACATGGGCGCGCAGATGACGGGCAGGCGCAGGTGCTGCAGGACGGGCGGCAGGGACATGGATTCCTGTGGGGAGAACTGTGGCGGTCGTCGCTTTCGGCGCAGCCTATCATGGCGCGCTCGCCGTACGGATCGCTTGCGCAACCTCTCCATCTTCGCCGCCCGCGTGCTCATCTGGGGCACGACCTGGCAGGCGATCACCTTTTAGCTGGGAACCGTGGCGCCGGAGGTGTGCCTCAGCCACCGCTTCCTGCTGGCCGCGCGCGGCGTAGCGAAGATTAGAACGACATTTGTCTCCGGCAGCCTGCCCTTCAGCCCAGCGCCTCGCCCTAGCGCAGCGCCTCGTTCCTGGCCGCCTTGTCCCGCAGCAGCCTGGGCGGCGCGAAGCGCTCGCCGTGCTTCTTCGCCAGCTCGTCTGCGCGTTCCACGAACTTCCTCACCCCGACGTGGTTGATGAACTGCAGCGCGCCGCCGGTCCAGGCCGGGAAGCCGATGCCGAAGATCGAGCCGATGTTGCCGTCGTGCACCGTCTCCAGCACCCGCTCCTCCAGGCAGCGCGCGGTCTCGATCGCCTGGCGGTAGAGGATCCGGTCCTTCATTTCCTGCAGATCGAAGGCGGCGGTGCCGCCGAAGGCCTGGGCGAGGCCCGGCCACAGCGTCTTCTTGCCCTCCTTCGGGTAATCGTAGAAGCCGCCTCCGGCCGCGCGCCCGGCGCGCTTGAGTTCCTTCACCATACGCACGATCACCTTCTGCCCCGGATGCTCCGGCGGCAGCGGCTTGCCCTCGGCTTTCAGGTCCGCGAGGGTTTGTTCCATCACCGCCATGGAGAGCGCGAGCGAAGTCTGGTCGATCACCTCCAGCGGCCCCACCGGCATGCCGGCCTGGCGCGCCGCGTTCTCGATCGCCGCCGCCGGGATGCCCTCGGCGAGCATGGCGCAGCCCTCCTGCACGAAGGTGCCGAAGGTGCGGCTGGTGTAGAAGCCGCGCGAGTCGTTGACCACGATCGGGGTCTTGCCGATCTGCAGCACGTAGTCGTAGCCCTTGGCCAGGGTCTCAGGCGAGGTTTGCGCGCCCTTGATGATTTCCACCAGCCCCATGCGGTCCACAGGCGAGAAGAAATGCAGGCCGATGAAGGACTCAGGCTTCGCGGCAGCCTTCGCGAGGCCCGTGATCGGCAGCGTGGAGGTGTTGGAGGCGAAGATGCCGCCCGCGGCGAGCATCGGCTCGGCGTCCTTGGTCACCTGCGCCTTGAGGTCGCGCTTCTCGAACACCGCCTCGATGATGAGGTCGCAGCCCTGCAGGTCCTTGTAGTCGGCGGTGGCCGTGATGAGGGCGAGGGCCCTGTCCGCGGGCTTGTTGCGCTTCGACAGGACCTTCTCGGTGTAACCGCGGCCTTTCTCGGCGGCCTCCAAGCTCAGGTCCTTCAGCACGCAGGCAATGCCGCGGTTGGCGGTGGCGAAGGCGATGCCGCCGCCCATCATGCCGGCGCCGAGAATGCCGACTTTCGTCGCCTTCCACCTCGGCACGCCCTTGGGCCGGGATGCGCCCGACTTGATGGCGGTGCGGTTGAAGAACAGGGTGATCAGGTTCTTCGCCACCGGGCCGACGGCCAGGCGCGCGAGGTAGCGCGATTCGATGCGCAGCGCGGTGTCGAAGTCCACGTAGGCGCCCTCGACCATCGCCGACATGATGGCCTTCGGCGCCGGGTACAGGCCCCGGGTCTTCTCCACCACCATCGCCGGCGCCACCGACAGCATCTGCGAGATCTTCGGGCTGGACGGGCCGCCGCCGGGCATGCGGTAATCGGAGCTGTCCCAGGGCTGCTGCGGGGACGGATTGGCGACGATCCACTCGCGCGCCATGCGCAACAGGTCCGCCTTGTTCGCGGCAATGCCCTGCACCAGGCCCAGTTGCGCGGCCTCGGCCGGCTTCATGGTCCTGCCTTCGACGAGGTACGGCAACGAAGCCTGCAGACCCAGCAGGCGCACGGTCTTGGTCACGCCGCCCGCGCCGGGCAGCAGGCCCAGCGTCACCTCCGGCAGGCCCAGCTGGATGGTCGGATCGTCGAGCGCGATGCGGCAGTGGGCGCTCAACGCGATTTCCCAGCCGCCGCCCAGCGCGGTGCCTTCCAGCGCGGCGACCACCGGGATGCCCAGCGTTTCCAGCTGGCGCATCTTTTTCTTGGTGGCCTCGATCCAGTGAAACAGCTTGGGACCGTCCTCTGGGCCGTACTTGAGAACATCCTTCAACTCCGCGCCGGCGAAGAAGGTCTTCTTGGCCGAGGCGAGGATCACGCCCTTGATGGCGGCCTTCTCCTTCGCCAGTCGCTTCACCGTCTCGCCGAAGGCGTGCTGCCAGGCCTCGGTCATGGTGTTGACCGGGGCGCCGGGGGCGTCGAAGGTGACGGTGACGATGGCGGCGGCGTCCCGCTCCCAGCGGATGGGCGAAGCCGCCCCGCTCATCTCAGACGCGCTCCACGATGGTGGCGATGCCCATGCCGCCGCCGACGCACAGCGTCGCCAGGCCATAGCGCAGCTTGCGCCGGTGCAGCTCGTCGATCAGCGTGCCCAGGATCATGGCGCCGGTGGCTCCCAGCGGATGGCCCATGGCGATGGCGCCGCCGTTCACGTTCACCTTCTCGGCCGGCACGTTCATTTCCTTCATGAACTTCATCGGCACCACGGCGAAGGCCTCGTTGACCTCGAACAGATCAATCTGCTGGATCGTAAGTCCCGCCTTGGCGAGCGCCTTCCTCGCCGCCGGCATCGGCCCGGTGAGCATGATGGTGGGGTCCGCGCCTGAGAGCGCCACCGAGACGATGCGCGCGCGCGGCGCGAGGCCCAGTGCCTTGCCCTTGGCCTCGGTGCCGATCAGCACCGCCGCGGCGCCGTCCACGATGCCCGAGGAATTGCCCGGGGTGTGCACGTGCCGGATGCGCTCGAGCTGCGGGTAGCGCTGGATGGCGACCGCGTCGTAGCCCATCTCGCCCATCTTGTCGAAGGAGGTCTTGAGCGCAGCCAGGCCCTCCATGGTGGTCTGCGGGCGGATGAATTCGTCGTGGTCCAGGATCACCTCGCCCAGGCCGTCCTGCACCGGCACCACCGACTGCTTGAACAGGCCCGCGTCGCGCGCCGCGCCGGCGCGCTGCTGCGAGCGCAGCGCGTAGGCGTCCACGTCCTCGCGGCTGAAGCCCTCCAGCGTCGCAATCAGGTCGGCGCTGATGCCCTGCGGGATGAACGCGGTGTCGAAGGCGGTTTCCGGATCGCAGGCCCAGGGGCCGCGGTCGGTGCCCAGCGGCACGCGCGACATGGATTCCACGCCGCCGGCCACCACCAGGTCCTCCCAGCCGGAGCGCACCTTCTGCGCCGCCATGTTCACCGCCTCCAGGCCCGAGGCGCAGAAGCGGTTCAACTGCACGCCCGAGGCCCTGAAGTCCCAGCCCGCGGCGAGCGCCGCGGTCTTGGCGATGCAGCTGCCCTGCTCGCCCACCGGCGTCACGCAGCCCATGACGACGTCCTCCACCTGCGCGGTGTCCAGGTCATGGCGGTGCTGTAACTCCTTCAGCACGCCGGTCAGCAGCGAGATCGGCTTCACCTCGTGCAATGAGCCGCTCGACTTGCCCCGCCCGCGCGGCGTACGGATCGCATCAAACACCATCGCTTCAGCCATGACTTCCTCCTGAAATGAGGGCTAGAGCACGATTTCCTGTGGAGCAAATCGTGGTCTGTCCCTGATTTAGTCTTTGCCTCGGAGACCGAGGCAGCGGGAGATGACTTCCTTCATGATTTCGCTGGTGCCGCCGTAGATGCGCTGCACGCGCGCGTCCACGTAGGCCTGCGAGATCGGGAATTCCCACATGAAGCCGTAGCCCCCGTGCAGCTGCAGGCATTCGTCCAGCACCTTGCCTTCCATGTCGGTGGTCCACAGCTTGCACATCGAGGCGGTGGCGGTGTCCAGCTTCTCCTGCAGCAGCAGTTCCATGCAGCGGTCCACGAACACCCGCATCACCTGCACCTCGGTGGCGATCTCCGCCAGCTTGAAGCGCGTGTTCTGAAAGCTCGCCACCGGCTTGCCGAAGGCCTTGCGCTCATTCACGTAGGCGATGGTCCAGGCAAGCGCCGCCTCGCACTTCGCCGTGGCGCCGATGGCGATCTGCATCCGCTCCCAGGGCAGCTCCTGCATGAGATAAATGAAGCCGTTCCCCTCCTGACCGAGCAGGTTCTCCGCCGGCACCTCGACGTTGTCGAAAAACAGCTCCGCGGTGTCCTGGCCCTTGAGGCCCATCTTCTTCAGCCGCTTGCCCTTGGAGAAGCCCTTCATCGAGGTATCGACGACGATCAGGCTGGTGCCCTTGGCGCCCCTGGCCGGGTCGGTCTTCGCCACCACGATCACCAGGTCGCAGTTCCAGCCGTTGGTGATGAAGGTCTTGGAGCCGTTGACGAGGTAGCGCTCGCCGCTGCGGATCGCGGTGGTCTTCACCGACTGCAGGTCGGAGCCGGCGCCGGGCTCGCTCATGGCGATGGCGCCGACCATGTCGCCGGAGGCCATGCGCGGCAGGTAATTGTTCTTCAGCTTGTCGCTGCCGTAGTTCAGGAGGTAGGGCGCGACGATCTCGGAGTGCAGGCCCCAGCCCAGTGACGAGTTGTTGATCCGTGCCTGCTCCTCCATGAGCACCATGCTGAACCGCCGATCGGCGCCCGAGCCGCCGTATTCCTCGGGCATGCTCATGCACAGGAACCCGTGCTCGCCGGCTTTCTTCCACACCGACTTGTCGGCGAAGCCCTGCTCCTGCCATTTCTCGTCGTGGGGCTTCACCTCCGCTTCCATGAAGCGCCGGACGCTGTCGCGGAAGGTCTCATGTTCGGGCGTGAACAGGGTGCGGGGGATCAAGGCCGGTTCCTCGGATGCGATGCACGATTCTAGTCCCATAACCCTTTAATTCCTGCGCCGAGGTTGATGGGCACCGAGCTCGCTTTGCGTTCCGTCAGGCTGGTGTGCGACGGTCCAGCTTGCCGGTGGCGGCCGGCCGGGTCCGGCGGCCGCCGCGGCGGCCCAGCAAGTGCCCGCGCGCCGGCTAGGCCCTTCCTGCGCGGGCAAGCACCGCCTGCAGCAGCACGTTGCAGCCCGCGGCGATGTCCTCGGGCCGCGCGCTTTCGATCTCATTGTGGCTGATGCCGCCCTCGCAGGGCACGAACACCATCGCCGTGGGGGCGATGCGAGCCATGTAGACCGCGTCGTGCGCGGCGCCGCTGACGATGTCGCGATGCGTATAGCCGAGGCCTTTGGCGCCCTCGCGCACGCTCGCCACCAGCTCGGGGGCGAATTCGCTGGGCGGGAAGTGGACCACTTGGTCCAGCTTCGCCTCGACGCGGCATTCGGCGGCGATCCGGGCGACGCACCGCTTCAATTCCTCGACCATCGCGATCAGCGTCGCGTCGCTCGCGTTGCGCAGGTCCACGCTCATGCGCACCTCGCCCGGCACCACGTTGCGCGAATTGGGCTTCACCTGCATGAACCCGACCGTGCCGCGCGCGTAGTCGGGGAAGGTGGTGGCGATGCGGTTGACTTCCGCCACCAGGCGGCCCGCGGCCAGCAGCGCGTCGCGCCGCGTCTCCATCGGCGTCGGGCCGGCGTGGGAATCCTGCCCGGTGATGGCGAGGTCGAACCAGCGCTGCCCGAGCGCCCCCAGCACCACGCCAATGGTGGTCTTCGTCTGCTCCAGCACCGGGCCCTGCTCGATGTGGGTCTCGAAGTAGGCCCCCAGCTTGTGGGGCTGCGCCGGCCCGGCATAGCCGGTGGCGGCAAGCGCCTCGCGCACGCTGACCCCCTCGACGTCCCTCTGCGCCAGCGCATACTCCAGCTCGTAGACCCCGGCGTACACCCCCGAGCCCATCATGGTGGGCACGAAGCGCGAGCCCTCCTCGTTGGTCCAGGCCGCGACCTCGACTGGCGCGCGGGTCCTGAATCCGGCGTCGTTGAGCGTGCGCACCACCTCCAGCCCGGCCATGACGCCGTAGGCGCCGTCGAACTTCCCGCCCGAGGGCTGCGAATCGAGATGGCTTCCCATGGCCACCGGCAGCGCGGCGGGGTCGGTGCCCGCGCGGCGGCCGAAGATATTGCCGATGCGGTCGACCTCGACCGCCAGGCCCGCCTCCCGGCACCAGGCGACGAACTGGTCGCGCCCGCGCCGGTCCTCTTCGGTCAACGTGATACGGCGCACACCGCCCTTCGGGGTGGCGCCGATCCGGGCCAGGTCCATGAGGGACCGCCAGAGGCGGTCGGCGTTGATGGTCAGCATGACAGGGGCGCACTTTACACCCGCAGGCATTGACGTGAAGCGCCCGGCGTGCACAATCATGGTGCCGGAGGAGATTTGGCACACCGCCGTGCTGCAACCCGCTGCCGGACCGCTATCCCGCGTGCCCGCGCCCCGGAAGGCGGCATGGCCCTTGCTTCAAGGGAAGTCTGATCCATACCGTTTCCCAAAGGGAGAAATGAACATGAAACTGAACCAGCTGGTTGGCGCCACCGCCATTGCGCTGGCGTTTCCGCTCGCCGTCCATGCGCAGGGGGCCCTGCGCATCGCCATGACCGCCGCCGACATCCCCAAGACCACCGGACAACCGGACCAGGGCTTCGAAGGCAACCGCTTCACCGGCATTCCGCTGTTCGACGCGCTCACGCACTGGGACCTGTCCTCGGCCGACAAGCCCAGCGTGCTGATTCCCGGCCTCGCCACCTCCTGGAAGGTGGACGACAAGGACAAGACCAAGTGGACCTTTGTGCTGCGCAAGGGCGTCAAGTTCCACGACGGCAGCGACCTTAAGGCCGACGCCATCGTCTGGAACGTGGAGAAGGTGCTCAGGAAGGACGCCCGCCACTTCGCCCCGGACCAGATCGGCGTCACGGTGTCGCGCATGCCGAACCTGGTGTCTGCGCGCAGGATCGACGACTACACCGTCGAGCTCACCACCAAGGAGCCCGACAGCTTCCTGCCGATCAACCTCACCAACCTGTTCATCGCCTCGCCGGCCCACTGGCAGAAGAAGTGGGACGCGCTGGGCAGCGTCTCCGACCCCGCGGAGCGCGCCAAGCAGGCCTGGGCTGCGTTCGCCGCCGACGCCTCGGGCTCGGGACCGTTCAAGATGGCGCGCTTCACGCCGCGCGAGCGCGTGGAGTACGTGAAGAACGAGGCCTACTGGGATCCGAAGCGCAAGCCCCGGCTCGACCGGGTGGTGCTGCTGCCGATGCCGGAGGCGAGCGCCCGCACCGCCGCGCTGCTCTCCGGGCAGGTGGACTGGATCGAGAACCCGGCACCCGACGCCGTGCCACAGATCAGGCAGAAGGGCTTCAGCATCACCGCCAACGCGCAGCCGCACGTCTGGCCCTGGCAGTTCTCGTTCGTCGAAGGCTCGCCGTGGCTCGACCGGCGCGTGCGCCATGCCGCCAACCTGTGCGTCAACCGCGACGAACTGAAGCAGGCCCTGGGCGGCCTGATGGAGGTTCCCAAGGGCACGGTGCCGCCCGGGCATCCGTGGTGGGGCAATCCCAAGTTCGAGATCAAGTACGACCTCAAGGCGGCGCAGAAGCTGATGTCGGACGCCGGCTTCGGGCCCAACAAGCGCCTCAAGGTGAAGACCATCACCTCCGCCTCGGGCTCGGGCCAGATGCAGCCGGTGCCGATGAACGAGTTCCTGCAGCAGGCGCTGCGGGCGTGCTACTTCGACGTCGAGCTGGAGGTGATCGAGTGGAACGCCCTCTTCACCAACTGGCGCGAGGGCGCGAAGGACCCGAAGGCCCGGGGGGCGCACGCCACCAACGTGACCTTCGCGGCGATGGACCCGTTCTTCGCCATGGTGCGCTTCACCTCCTCGAAGACGGTGCCGCCGGTGTCGAACAACTGGGGCTACTTCATCAACCCGGAGTTCGACGACCTGATCGCCAAGGCGCGCGGCACTTTCGACGACAAGGGCCGCGACGCGGCGCTGGCGCGCCTGCATGCGCGCATCGTCGAGGAGGCGCCGTTCCTCTGGGTGGCCCATGACGTCGGTCCCCGCGCCATGAGCGCCAAGGTGAAGGGCGTGGTGCAGCCCAAGAGCTGGTTCATCGACCTCGCGCCGGTGACGGTGCAGTAAGGCATCGCGGAGCGGTTCCGGCGCGCCAGGCTGCTGCTGCGGCCTGGCGCGCCGCTTTGCCGTCCCGCCTCTTCGCGCATGAAGGCCTGACCCGGCATGTTCGCCTACGCCATCAAGCGGACCCTGTTCACCCTGCCCATCATGCTCGGGGTGTCGCTGGTGTGCTTCGCGCTGGTGCACCTCGCCCCGGGCGACCCGCTGGTCTCGGTGCTGCCGCCGGACGCCTCGCAGGCCATCAAGGAGCAGATGATGGCGCTGTACGGCTTCGACCGGCCGTACCTCGAGCAGTTTGCGCGCTGGCTGGCGCGCGTGGCGCAGGGCGACCTGGGCACCTCCATCCGCACCGGCCGCCCGGTTTCGCTGGAGATCGGCAAGGCCGTGGGCAACACGCTCATGATCGCCGCCCTCGCCACCCTCATCGGCTTCGTGCTTGGCACGCTGTTCGGCTTCGTCGCCGGCTACTTCCGCGACTCCTGGCTGGACAAGGCCGCCTCGGCGGCCGCGGTGTTCGGGGTCTCGGTGCCGCACTACTGGCTCGGCATGATCCTGGTGATCATTTTCGCGGTGCAGCTGGGCTGGCTGCCGCCCACCGGCGCCGGCCCGGGCGGCTCCGAGGCCTGGGTCTGGGACTGGGTCCATGTGCAGCACCTGATCCTGCCGGCGGTGACGATGTCGGTGATCCCGATGGGCATCATCGCGCGCACCGTGCGCGCCCTGGTGGCGGAGATCCTGTCGCAGGAGTTCGTCGCCGGCCTGCGCGCCAAGGGCCTGTCCGAGTCCGGCGTGTTCGGCCACGTGGTGAAGAACGCCGCCCCGACCGCGCTCGCGGTAATGGGCATCCAGCTGGGCTACCTGCTCGGGGGCTCGATCCTGATCGAGACGGTGTTCTCCTGGCCCGGCAGCGGGCTGCTGCTCAACGACGCCATCTTCCAGCGCGACCTACCCCTGCTGCAGGGCACGATCCTCGTGCTGGCGCTGTTCTTCGTCGTGCTCAACCTGGTGGTGGACGTCATGCAGACCACCCTCGACCCGCGGATCCAGCGCGCATGAGCGCCTCCCCGGCCGGGGCCTTGGTCCGCTCGCCGGGCTACTGGGTCGCCGTGTTGCGGCGCTTCGCGCGCGACCCGGTCGCGATCGGCGCGGCGGCGGTGGTGCTGGGGCTCATCCTGATGGCGGTGTTCGCGCCCTGGCTCGCGCCGCAGGACCCGCTGCAGGGCATGACGCTCAAGCGCCTGCGACCGCCCGGGACCGAAGGCCACCTGCTGGGCACCGACGAACTGGGCCGCGACATGCTCTCGCGCCTGATCCACGGCGCGCGGATATCGCTGTTCATGGGCATCGTACCGGTGTTCACCGCGCTGCTTGCCGGCGCCGCCATCGGTATCGTCGCCGGCTACGCCGGGGGCTGGACCAACAGCCTGCTGATGCGCACCATGGACGTGTTCTTCGCCTTCCCGTCGGTTCTGCTGGCGGTGGCGCTGGCCGGGGCGCTGGGGCCCGGCATCCTCAACAGCATCATCGCCCTCACGCTGGTGTTCGTGCCGCCGATCGCGCGGGTGGCCGAGAGCGTCACCACCGGCGTGCGCTCGCGCGACTACGTCGAGGCGGCCAAGGCGAGCGGCGCAGGCGCGCTCACCATCATCCGCAAGCACGTCCTGGGCAACGTCCTGGGGCCGATCTTCGTCTACGCCATGAGCCTGATCGCGGTCTGCATGATCCTCGCCTCGGGCCTGTCGTTCCTCGGCCTGGGCGTGAAGCCGCCGATGCCGGACTGGGGCCTGATGCTGAACACGCTGCGCACCGCGATCTACACCCAGCCCCTGCTGTGCGCCCTTCCGGGGGTGATGATCTTCATCACCTCGATTTCCTTCAACATCATGACCGACGGACTGCGCTCGGCGATGGACATCAAGGCCTAGGCATGGCGGCGCTGCTCGAGGTCCGCGGCCTGGTGAAGAACTTCCCGGTGAGGACCGACCTCCTCGGCCGCGTGAAGAGCTTCGTCTCCGCCGTGGACGGGGTGGATTTCGACCTGCACCAGGGCGAGACCCTGGGCGTGGTGGGCGAGTCCGGCTGCGGCAAGTCCACCACCGCACGCCTGCTGCTGCACCTCATCGAGCCCACGGCGGGGACGATCCGCTTCGAGGGCCGCACGGTGGGCACCGCCGAGCTGCCATGGAAGGCGTTCCGCCGCCAGGTCCAGATGGTGTTCCAGGACAGCTATGCCTCGCTCAATCCGCGGCTGACCGTTGCGGAGTCCATCGCCTTCGGGCCCATGGTGCACGGCTTGTCGCGCCGCGAGGCCGAGGCGCGCGCCAATGCGCTGCTGGACCGGGTGGGACTGGAGCCCAACCTGATGGCGGGGCGCTTCACCCATGAGCTCTCCGGCGGGCAGCGCCAGCGCGTGAACATCGCGCGCGCCCTGGCGCTGCATCCCCGCGTCCTGGTGCTGGACGAGGCGGTGTCGGCGCTGGACAAATCGGTGGAGGCGCAGGTGCTGAACCTGCTGCTCGACCTGAAGGAGGAGTTCCGGCTGACCTACCTGTTCATCAGCCACGACCTTGAGGTGGTGCGCTTCATGGCCACGCGCGTGCTGGTGATGTACCTCGGGCGGGTCGCCGAGCTCGGCCCCACCGAGGCGCTGTACACCGGCAGCCGCCATCCCTACACCACCGCCCTGCTGGGCTCGATGCTGTCCATGGACCCGGACCGCCGCACCGATGCCGCACCGATCTCCGGGGATCCGCCCAACCCGATCGACCCGCCGGCCGGTTGCCGCTTCCACACCCGGTGCGCGAGCGCCGAGCCGGCCTGCGCCGGCCGCGTCCCGGTGCTGACCGCGCTGGGCGGCGGCCATGCGGTGGCCTGCCACATGAGCGAACCGGGTTCCGGGCACAGCCGCGCCACGGGCAGGGCCGCATGAGGATTCCCACATGAGGATTCCCACTTGAGGATTCCCACATGAGGATTCCCGCATGAGGATTCCCGCATGAGGATTGCTGCATGAGCGGGACGCCCGAGGCGCCGGTGCTCGACATCCGCGGCCTGCGCGTCACCTTCACCGGCGGCGCGCGGCCGGTGCGCGCGGTGGACGAGGTCAGCCTCGCCATCGCGCGCGGCGAGGTGGTGGCGCTGCTGGGCGAATCGGGCTCGGGCAAGAGCGTGACGCTGCGCTCGATCCTGCGCCTGCATCCGCCACGCAAGACACGGATCGAGGGCGCGATCCGTGTCGATGGCCTCGACGTCATGGCGCTCGAGGGCGCGGCGCTGGCCGCGTTCCGCGGCAAGGGCGCCTCCATGATCTTCCAGGAACCGATGCTGGCGCTCGACCCGGTATACAGCGTCGGCGACCAGATCGTCGAGGCGATCCTGCGTCACGAGCGCATGCCGCGCGAGCAGGCCCGCCGGCGCGCGCTGGAGTGGTTCGAGCATGTCCGCATCCCGAGCCCCGAGCGCCGGCTGGAGGCGTATCCGCACGAGATGTCCGGCGGCATGCGCCAGCGCGCCATGATCGCGCTTGCACTCGCCTGCAATCCGAAGCTGCTGCTGGCAGACGAGCCCACCACCGCGCTCGACGCCACGGTGCAGGTGCAGATCCTGCTCCTGCTGCGCGAACTGCAGCGTGAGCTGGGCCTGTCCATGCTCTTCGTCACGCACGATATCGGCGTCGCCGTCGAGGTGGCCGACCGCATCGCGGTGATGTACGCCGGACGGATCGTCGAGATCGGCTCGGTGCGGGACGTGATCCGCACACCCCGGCATCCGTACACCGCCGGGCTGCTCGCGACGCGGGCCCACGGCGGCCGGCTCTCGGGCAACCGCCTGCCGGCGATCGCCGGCAGCCCGCCCGACCTTGCCAACCTGCCCCCTGGCTGCGCATTCGCGCCGCGCTGCGCACAGGCCGGGGAGTCGTGCCTGCACCGGGCACCGCCGGTGGTCGCGATCGGCGCCGGGCACGAGGCGCGTTGCGTGCTCCTGAACACCGCGGCTTGAGCGCAGGCAACGCGGTGCCGGCGATCCTCGCCATCAACCCGAACACCACCGCGGCGGTAACCGCGCTGCTGGAACGGCACCTGAAGCGCGCCTCGCCCGAAGTGGACTGGCGCATGGCCACCGGGGGCTTCGGCGCGCGCTACATCGTAAGCGAGGCGGCCTTCGCCATCGCCGGTCACGCGGCGCTGCAGGCCTGGGCGGAGCAGGGCGAAGCTTGCGACGCGGTGCTCCTCGCCTGTTTCGGCGATCCCGGGCTGTTCGCCCTGCGCGAGCAGTGCCCGGTGCCCGTGGTCGGGCTCGCCGAGGCTTCGATGCAAGCCGCGGCGGAACAGGCGGCGCGCTTCTCCATCGTCACCGGCGGGCCGCGCTGGGCGCCGATGCTGGAGCGGCTCGCACTCTGCCTGGGCTTTCGCGCCCGGCTGGTCAGCGTGCGCACCGCCGAGGTCACCGGTGGACAGGCCGCCGCCGAACCGGACCGCGCCCTCGCCGCCCTGGCCCAGGCCTGCAGGGACGCGAAGGACCAGGACGGGGCCGAGGCGGTGATTCTCGGCGGCGCGGGCTTCGCCGGGTTGGCGGCACGGATGGAGCCGGTGGTGGGCGTTGCGGTCATCGACAGCGTGCTTGCCGGCGCGAAGGCTGCCGAACGCCTCGCGCTGGGCGCACCCTGCCCCTACGCTAGGCGGGCGGGTGCCAAGCACACGGACTCGACCGGACTTGCGGTGACGCTGGCCGACAGGCTGCTCGAATAAGAGGGGAGTTCGGCTAAGCTTCGCGCCATGGCCGCCGCGACGCGCTACGATTCGGTATTCTGCCCCGGCCTGTTCGCGGGTCAGGTCGCCATCGTCACCGGCGGCGGCTCGGGCATCGGCCGCTGCACCGCGCACGAGCTCGCTGCGCTGGGCGCGAAGGTGGCGCTGGTCGGACGCAAGACGGAAAAGCTGGCGAAAGTGGAGGACGAGATCGCGCCGGCCGGCGGCGAGGCGCGCGGCTATCCCTGTGACATTCGCGAGGAGGAGGCGGTCAGGCAGACCGTGGCCGCGGTGCTGAGGGACTTTGGCCGCATCGATCACCTGGTCAACAACGCCGGCGGGCAGTTCGCCGCGCCGCTGGAGGCCATTTCCGCCAAGGGCTGGGACGCAGTGGTGCGCACCAATCTCACCGGCGGCTTTCTCATGGCACGCGAGTGCTACACGCAGTGGATGAAGCAGGCCGCCTCCGCGGGAACTGCCGGCGCGATCGTCAACATCATCGCCGACATGTGGCACGGCATGCCCTCGATGGGCCATTCCGGCGCCGCGCGCGCCGGGATGCTCAATTTCACCGAGACCGCGGCCTCAGAGTGGGCGCCGGTGCGCGTGAACGCGGTCGCGCCGGGCTGGATCGCCTCCAGTGGGATGGACCAGTACCCGCCGGAGATGCAGGAGCGCATTCGCACGCTGCCGAAGCACGCGCCCCTGCTGCGGGTGGGTACGGAGTCGGAAGTGTCGGCGGCGATCGTCTTCCTGCTCTCGCCCGCCGCGGCGTTCGTCTCGGGCGCCTGCCTGCGCGTCGACGGCGCGGTGCCGAACGTGAAGCCCTCGAGGCCCTTCGCGAACAAGACCCCGAACGCGGCGTTCAACGGCTTTCACCTTGCGCAGATGCCCAAGGTGTTCAAGTAATGCCGGCGCTCCAGTCCCGGCTGGACTCGGCCTCCGAGCCGTTCCAGGCCAACCGCAAGCGCATGCTGGAACTGGTGGCCCGGCTGCGCTCGCTCGAGCAACGTACCCGGGAGAAATCGGAATCGGCCAAACCGCTGTTCGACAAGCGCGGCCAGATCCTGCCGCGCGAGCGCATCGCGCGGCTGCTGGATGCAGGCGCGCCGTGGCTGGAGCTCTCCTCCATCGCGGGCTATTGCCTGGACAACCCGGATCCGGAGAAGTCGGTCCCAGGCGGCGGCATGATCGCCGGTATCGGCTATGTGTCCGGCGTGCGCGCCATGGTGGTGGCGAGCGACTCCGGCATCGATGCCGGCGCCATCCAGCACATGGGACGGGAGAAGCTGCTGCGTGCGCAGGGCCTGGCGCTGGAGAACAGGCTGCCCTTCGTGCACCTGGTGGAATCGGCGGGCGCCAACCTGCTCAAGTACCGCGTCGAGGGCTTCGTGCACGGCGGCGCGATCTTCTACAACCTGGCGAAGCTCTCGGCCGCCGGATTGCCGGTCGTCACGGTGGTGCACGGTTCCTCCACCGCGGGCGGGGCCTACATGCCGGGGCTGTCCGACTACGTCGTCATGGTGCGCGGCCGCGCCAAGGCCTTCCTCGCGGGCCCGCCGCTGCTCAAGGCCGCCACCGGCGAGATCGCCACCGACGAGGAACTGGGCGGCGCGGTGATGCACACGCACGTCTCGGGCCTGGGCGAGTACCTCGCCGAGGACGATTCGGATGGCGTGCGCCTCGCGCGCGAAGTCCTCGCGCGCCTGGGCTGGTCCGAGTCGGCACTGCCCGGCGGCAAGCCGCCGCGCTATCCGGCCGAGGAGCTGCTCGGTGTGATGCCGGCGGATTACCGAAAACCCGTGGACATGCGCGAGGCGATTGCGCGCTTCGTGGACGACTCCGACTTCCTCGACTTCAAGGCCGACTATGGCGCCGCCACCGTCTGCGGCCACGCCGCGATCCAGGGGTTCAAGCTGGGCATCATCACCAACAACGGCCCGCTGGATCCTGCCGGCGCCACCAAGGCGACGCATTTCATCCAGGCCTGCTGCCAGGCGGGGCTGCCCCTTCTGTACCTGCAGAACACCACCGGCTACATTGTCGGCAAGGCCTCGGAGGAGGCCGGCATGATCAAGCACGGCTCGAAGATGATCCAGGCGGTGACCAACGCCAATGTTCCGCAGATCACGCTGATGTGCGGCGCCTCCTTCGGCGCCGGCAACTACGGCATGTGCGGCCGCGCCTACAACCCCCGCTTTCTGTTCTCCTGGCCCAACGCCCAGACCGCGGTGATGGGCGCCGAGCAGGCCGCGCTCACCATGGCGATCGTCATGGAAGGCGGCATGAAGCGCAAAGGCCAGGACGTAGACCACCGCCAGATCGACGCCATGAAGGCGAAGATCGTCGAGAACTTCGAGCGCCAGCAAAGCGCCTTCGTCACCAGCGCGTTGATGCTGGACGACGGCATCATCGACCCGCGCGACACGCGCAACGTGCTGGGGCTGGCGCTGTCGGTCTGCCGGGACGGCGACACGCGCGCCGTCCGGCCCGTCCAATTTGGCGTCGCGCGACCGTGACCTCGCCAAAGGAAAAACCAGGGACAGACCACGTTTTCTTCCACTTGAAATCGTCGACTGTCCCTGATTCCGGGTTTACCGGGAGCGAACCATGAAGTTCACACAGGAGCACGAGGAGATCCGCCGCACCATGAAGCGCTTCATCGAGGCGGAGATCAACCCGCACGTCGATGAATGGGAAGCGGCCGAGATCTTCCCGGCGCACGAGGTGTTCAGGAAGCTGGGCAAGCTGGGCATGCTGGGCCTCACCAAGCCCGAGGCCTACGGCGGTGCCGCGCTCGACTACAGCTACGGCATGGTGTTCGCCGAGACGCTGGGCCAGATCCGCTGCGGCGGCGTGCCGATGGCGATTGGCGTGCAGACCGACATGGCCACGCCGGCGCTGGCGCGCTTCGGCTCGGACGAACTGAGGAAGGAATTCCTCGCCCCGGCCATCGCCGGCGACTACGTGGCCTGCATCGGGGTCTCCGAGCCCGGCGCGGGGTCCGACGTGGCCTCGATCAAAACCACGGCGCGCAGGGACGGCGGCGACTACGTCATCAACGGCTCGAAGATGTGGATCACCAACAGCCTGCAGGCCGACTGGATGTGCCTGCTCGCGAACACCTCGGCGGGCGCCGCGCACAAGAACAAGACCCTGATCGTGCTGCCGATGAAGACCCAAGGCGTGTCGGTGGCGAAGAAGATCCGCAAGATCGGCATGATGTCCTCGGACACCGGGCTCATCCACTTCGACGAGGTGCGCGTGCCGCAGCGCTACCGCATCGGCGAGGAAGGCATGGGCTTCACTTACCAGATGCAGCAGTTCCAGGAGGAGCGCCTCTGGGCGGCGGCGAGCTCGGTGCCGGGCATGCTGCGCACCCTGCAGGACACCATCGACTACGTCCGCGAGAGGAAGCTCTTCGGCCAGACGGTGCTCGACTTCCAGTACGTGCACTACCGGCTCGCGGAGCTGAAAACCGAGATCGAGGCGCTGCGATCGCTGACCTACCGCGCCTGCGAGATGTACATCGACGGCGCGGAGATCACCGAGCTCGCCTCGATGGCGAAGCTCAAGTCCGGGCGCCTGCGGCGCGAGGTGTCGGACGCCTGCCTGCAGTACTGGGGCGGCATGGGCTTCACCTGGGATAACCCGGCCTCGCGCGCCTACCGCGACGGGCGGCTGGGTTCCATCGGCGGCGGTTCCGACGAGACCATGCTCGGCATCATCTGCAAGTACATGAACATCCTGCCGACTCGGAACAGGGGATAAATCTCCCCAACCCCCCGGTGCCTTCGTTCAAGTCATTGCTGATCGCGAATCGCGGCGAGATCGCCCTGCGCATCCTGCGCACGGCGCGGCGCATGGGGCTGCGCACCATCGCGGTGTACTCGGACGCCGACCGCGACGCGCCGCACGTGCGTGCGGCGGACGAGGCAGTCCGCATCGGCGGTCCGGCCCCGCGCGACTCCTATCTGGACATCGGGGCCATCCTGCGCGCCGGGGGCGAGGCGGTGCACCCGGGCTACGGCTTCCTGTCGGAGAACGCGGATTTCGCCGAGGCGGTGCTGAAGGCGGGGCGCACCTGGGTCGGGCCGCCGCCCGCCGCCATCCGCGCCATGGGCGACAAGGCCAACGCCAAGGCCATCGCGGCCAGGGCCGGTGTCCCGGTGCTGCCCACCTACGACAAGGACCCGGCGTTCCCGGTGATGATCAAGGCGCTGGCCGGCGGCGGCGGCCGAGGCATGCGGCTGGTGCGCTCGAAGGCGGAACTCGCCGCAGCGCTCAAGAGCGCGCGGTCCGAGGCCGGGCACGCGTTCGGCGACGAACGGGTTCTGCTGGAGAAGGCGTTGCTGCGGCCGCGCCACGTGGAGATACAGGTATTCGCCGACGGCCGGGGCAACTGCGTGCACCTGGGCGAGCGCGACTGCTCGGTGCAGCGCCGGCACCAGAAGCTGATCGAGGAGACGCCCTCGCCCGCCGTGGACGCGAAGCTGCGCGCGCAGATGGGCAAGGCGGCGATCGCCGCGGCGAAGGCGGTGGGTTACGTCGGCGCCGGCACGGTTGAGTTCCTGCTGGAGGAGGGCCGGTTCTGGTTCATGGAGATGAACACCCGCCTGCAGGTCGAGCACCCGGTGACGGAACGGGTCACCGGCCTGGACCTCGTCGAATGGCAGTTGCGCGTGGCGGCCGGGGAACCGCTGCCCGCGCGACAGCAGGACATCGGCTTCTCCGGCCACGCCATCGAGGCGCGCCTGTGCGCCGAGGATCCGGCGCGCGACCTCCTGCCGCAGGCGGGGACGCTCACCCAATGGCAACCCTCGAGCCGGGTGCGCGTGGATCACGCGCTCGCGCCCGGCATCCAGATCACGCCGTTCTACGATTCCCTGGTTGCCAAGCTGATCGCCCACGCGCCGACGCGGGATGAAGCGCGCGCGCAGCTTGCCGCAGCGCTGGAGGAGACGGTGGCCACCGGCGTGCCGACGAACAAGGACTTCCTGGCCGCCGTCCTGCGCGACCGGCGCTTTGCCAACGGGGAGGCAACCACCGACTTCCTGTCGCACTTCGATCCCGAGGCCGGCGATTTCGGCGAATGGAGCGGCTGGAGCAACAACCCGGCGCACCACTCGCTCGGTAGCGAGCGCTTTTTCGAGCGCCATGCCAGCCGCGATCCGCTGCGCCGCAGGGGCGCGGGCGACGGCAGGCTGCTCGCGCCCATGAACGGCCGGGTGGTCTCGGTCAACGCGAAGGCGGGCGATACCATTCCCGCCAACAAGGTTCTGGTGGTGCTGGAAGCGATGAAGATGGAGCATGTGCTCGAGTTCCCGTTCGCCGTCAAGGTCAAGACAGTGCACGTCGCCGCGGGTGCGCAGGTGGCGCCCGGCAAGCTGCTGGTGGAGTTCGAGCCGGAGACGCAGACGGCGTGATCCATCCGGCCCTCACGCCCGAGCACGAGGCCTTCCGCGACTCGGTGCGGCGCTTCGTCGCGCGCGAGATCCTGCCGCACGCCGCGGCCTGGGACGAGGCGGGCGAGTTTCCGCGCGAGCTCTACCGCAAGGCGGCCGCCGCAGGCCTCTTCGCCCTGGGATTTCCCGAGGCGTATGGCGGGGTCCCTGCCGACTACTTCCACCCCATCGCCAGCGCCGAGGAGTTCGCGCAGGCCGGCGTGGGCGGCCTGAGCGCGAGCCTGTTCTCGCACACCATCGGCGCGCCGCCCATCGCGGCGGTGGGCAGCGAGGCGCTCAAGCGCCGTGTGCTGCCGGCGATCCTGTCCGGCGACAAGATCAGCGCGCTTGCCATCACCGAACCCACCGGCGGCTCGGACGTGGCGAGCCTCAAGACCACGGCGCGGCGCGACGGCGGCGACTACGTGGTCGAAGGCGAGAAGGCCTTCATCACCTCCGGCATGCGCGCCGATTACTACACCGTGGCGGTGCGCACCGGCGGCCCCGGCGCGGCC
>Ga0194121_10003759_pt1 | contig 22669 bp, 18 predicted proteins | sample TA2MahCa50mmetaG_FD_148609 | JGI IMG/M metagenome (GOLD analysis project Ga0194121, IMG submission 148609) | Freshwater microbial communities from Lake Tanganyika, Tanzania - TA2015020 Mahale Deep Cast 50m | ecosystem: Environmental > Aquatic > Freshwater > Lake | place: Tanzania: Lake...
CGGCCCGAGCAGCCTGATCAGGTCCTGGGGCGAGAACATCAGGTTCAGCGCGCGCAGCTCGTGCGCCAGCCCCGCCTTCACCGCGTAGCCGGTGTCGGTCCCGTAGCCGAAGACGACGCCGGCGTCCCAGAGCGTGCGCGCGTTGACCGCCTTCTCGCCGGCTTCGATGCCGCGCCGGGGCGGTTGCACGTTGTTGATGCTTTCCGGCCAGGGCTTGCCGTCGCGGAACGTCGGCGTGTTCTCCTGGTTGTGGACGCCGAACACCGGCACGCCGAACCCGATGCAGGAGAGCACCTCGATGCCGGCGTTCCTGACCACCACCGCCTCCTCCGTCGTCAGCCACCCGTTGTGCGGCGTGTGCACCAGCTTGGTGGCGCCGGCCTTGACCGCGGCGAGCATCGCTTTCGGGCTGACCGCATGCACCATGACGTGGCGATTCAGCTTCTTCGCCTCGTCGGCGACCGCCGTCAGGATGGCCACCTCCTGGGCGTCGGCCGGCGGCTCGATGCGCACCTTGATGAACTCGACGCCGGCCTTGACGATCTCGCGGACGCGGGCGCGCGCCTCGGCCTCCGTCTTGTAGGTGTCCGGGTCGGCGCGGGCGGAGGTGATGATGCGCGGCCCCTTGAGCTGGCCGCTGTCCACGCGCTCCTTGAGCTGCGTGATCGCGGGGATCGTGCCGCCGCCGTCGAGCAGCGTGGTGTAGCCCGCCTCGAGGAACTCCATCATGTGCGCCTGCGCGCGCTTCTGGAAGTACTGCTCGGCGTTGCCGCCCATGATGTGGCGATGGCCGTCGATGAACCCGGCCATCGCGGTCATGCCTCTGGCGTCGATCATGGTCCCGCCGGCCGCGGCCGGCGCCCCTGCGGAGACCGATGCGATGCGGCCGCCCTTGACCACGATCGAGCCGCGCTCGATCACCTGCCCGTTGCCGACGATCACACGGGCATTCGTGATGACGAGATCCTGCGCCGCGGCGGTTGACGCCGCGAGCGCGAGCGCCGCACAGACGAGAGCGATCTTTTTCACGTCAGCGTCCTTGCGTGCCGAGACCCGCAGGGTCGCGCACGCGTCTATTGAAGTCCTCGACCTCGTTCATCGGCGCGCAGATCGCGTCGGTGATCCCGCCGAAGAGGCCATACCAGCCGTAATACGTCGCGTCCTCGCGCGGAATGCGCCGGAACGTCTTCAGGTCCGACACCCACGGCTCGCGGTAGTACTTCGCGTCCCACATCGTGATGCGGTACTCGATCGTGTCCGCATTCGTGCGGCGGTAGCGCTCCTCGAACCGCGCTTCCGTGCTCTTGGGGTAGCCGAAGATGTCGATCCAGGCGCGGTCGTCCACGCCGACGGTCTGCACGACGAGCGTGTCCCCGTCCCAGCGTCCGACCGAGTGGCCGTACCAGGCGGGACCGAGGTTGTCGAGGTTCTCGCCCGATGGCACCGCGCGGCCGTCAGTCCACAGCTCGCGCAGCGTGCGCGTCCACTGGAACAGCTGCAGGATGCGATCGTTCGCCTGGACGAACTCCACCGGCTCGGGGTCCAGCACGAGGCGCGGGAACCCGGGCGGGTTGCACGTCATCATCGGGTCGTTCGACTTCGCGGGAATGACCGCGCGGACGCGCCCCCAGTGCTCGCCGTTGAGCGGCTCGCCGAGCGGGCGGCCGCGCGCGGGGATGTTTTGCTTCATCCGCGCCTCGCCGTCGGGCGTCATCGGCGGGACCTGTTCGCTTATGGCGCGGTGCCCGCGCTGCCGCTCCCAGAGACCCGAGAGATCGCGCGGGTTGAACTTCTGTTGCGCCGCCAGCAGCTCCGTTCCTATGAACAGGGAACACGGAACCAGGAACATGGAACAGAGCAACCGCCGCACTACCGATCCCTCGTCTGCGCGCCCGCCTGCTGCCGCTGCAGGATTTCCTTGCCGTCCGCCAGGACAATCTTCACCGTCAGCCCCACGGGCGCTCCCGAGCGCGAGGGGTGAAAAACGGCGGTGACCTCCTGTCCCGGCCGCAGCGTGTTGCGGTTGTAGCCCAGCGTCGCCAGGCTGTTCACGTTGTTATGCTCGAGCGCGTAGTTGACGGTGTTCCCCTGCGCGTCCTTCGTGTCGATGAAGATCGACACGTGCGGGTTGCGCCAGGCGAATTCCGTGACCGTCCCCTTGATCGTCGCCAGCGGTGCCGTGAGATCGTACGAGATGCCCGTCCCGTGATGGCCGGCGACGGACGTGCCGGCCATCAGGAACAGCGCGAGACCGACAACTCTAGAAGACATACTTCACGGCGAACTGCATGATGCGCGGGTCGCCCGCCGTGTTGATCTGCCCGAACGTGCTCTGGCTCAGGTTGTTGTTCGGGTTCCCGCGAATCAGGTTGTTGGTCAGGTTGAACGCCTCGACGCGCGCCTCGACGCGCGAACCGCCCATCCGGAACACGCGCGAGACGGCCAGGTCCGTCTGCCAGCGGCCCGGCCCCTCGATCGTGTTGATGCGCAGGGCGCTGATGGTGCCGAGGTCCGGCTGGCGGAACGCGGCCGGGTTCAGGTACCTCAGCCCGCCGCGATCGAGATACGGGTCGTCGAGGACCTGCACCGCGCGCTGGTTCGACGCCGCGGTGAGCGAACGGTCCTGCCCGCTGACCACCGAGAAGAAGCTCCCGGATGAGGCGCGGACGATGCCGGCCACGCGCCAGCCGCTGGCCGCGGCGCGCAGCGCCGCGCTGCTGAACGTCGGCAGCTCGTAGACGCCGGTGAGGTTCAGGTTGTGCCACCGGTGCGAGCCGCAGTAGCCGCGATCGAGCTCGCGGTTGTTCGGGTCCACGTACGCCTGTCCGGTATTGGCGTTGCTCCCGAGGTTCGTGTTGTCGCCCCGGCAGCGCGACAGCGTGTAGTTGCCGCCGAACGTCACGCCGCTCGCCGACCGCCGCTGCACCGACAGCAGCATGCCGTGGTAGTCGGTCGTGCCGATGTCCTGCGCCGCTTCGACGATGCCGTAGAAGCGCCCTTCCGCCGGGTTGAGCATGTGCAGCTCACGCCGCTGGCTCGTGTTTGCCGTCGTCGAGCACGGGTTGTAGGTGACGCCGGCGATGGTGCACGGCCCGCCCGGGATATAGACGGCCGGGTTGATGTTCTTCGCCACCCACAGATGGCTGGCGTGGTTGCCCATGTAGGTCGCCGACACGGCGAGGTCGGTCCCGAGCTGGCGCTGCCAGTTCAGGTTCCACGACTGCACCTTCGGCGGGTCCATGTCGTACTCGCTCATCGGCAGCCAGTTGGCGAACTGGTCGAACACCGCGTTCTGCGGGTTCGACACGTACGGGAAGGGATTTCTGCTGCCGAGCCACGGGTTGTCGAGGCCGCCGGCGGGGCTCGTCACCGTGGTGCGGAAGGCGTGCGGCGGCGCGCTGGCGCTGTTGCCCAGGTTCTGCGCCACGCCGAAGTCGTAGGCGATGCCGTAGTAGCCGCGCAGCGACATCCGGCCGTCGCCGGTCATGTCGTAGGCGAAGCCGACGCGCGGGCCGAACTGCGCGATGTTCGTGAAGACGGCGGCGCCATCCGGGAAGCCCTCGTCTTCGAGGAAGTAGAGGCCGGCGGGCGCGTTGGGCACGACGCGGCTCCGGGTGCGGCTCTCGAAGCGCGCCCGGTCGAACCCGTAGACCGAGCCCCTCGTGAGGTGCAGCGGCAGGAACGGCTCCCAGCGGAGGCCGGCGTTGAGCGTCAGCTGCGGCGACATGCGCCAGGTGTCCTGCGCGTAGATGCCGACGTAGGTCTGCTTGGTCGCCCAGTCGGTCGGCGACCCCTGCTGGAAGCTGCTGACGCGGCCGAGCAGGAAGTCGGCGAGGCCGTGGCCGGTCGCCTGGCCGTTGAACGTGAAGTTGCCCGTGTCCTGGTTGATGGCGAACTGATCGACCGTCCAGAGCGCGATGTTGCCGCCGAAGCCGAGCTGGTGGTTCCCGCGCACCAGGTTGAAGTCCTCGCTCACCTGGTAGCTGTTGGTGACGAACGTCGCCAGGCTCTGCGTGTTGCCGCCGATGTTGAAGCCGCCGGTCACGCCGAGCACCATGAAGTCCGGCAGCGCGCTGTGGACGTTGATGCCGAGCGAGGGCGCGTTGAACGCCGGCTCGTGGATGCGCGCGATGGCCGTGCGGTTGAACGTCACCCGGATCGCATTCACCATCGTGTTGCTGAGCACCAGCGTGTCGCCGAGCGCCACCGACTGCGCCAGGTTGTCGAACCCGGCGTTGGTCGTCGTCAGGATGTTGTCGGGCGCCAGGCTGTAGGCGGGCGGGATGTCGAAGGTCTCCGCCAGGTAGCGGCCGAAGAGCGAGTGGTTCTGCGTCAGCTGGAAGTCCACCTTGCCGACGGTCTGGAAGGCGTCGCTCTGGTCGGGAATGCCGTAGGTCACCGTGCCGCAGTCGTCCTGCGCCGCGGGGAGCTTGGCGGCGAGCCGGACGGCCGCCGGGCTGAAGAGCGCCGGGTCGACCCGGTTGTTCACGAACGGCGCGCGCAGCGCGAGGGCGCCCTGCGTGCGGCAGGCGGCCGAAGCGATGGTGGTGAAGTCGCCGCGCAGCATGGCCGGCGTCGGCACGAAGCGGATCGTGTCGGCCGAGTCCGAGCGCAGCCGCGTGCCCTGGTAGGCGCCGAAGAAGAACAGGCGATTCTGCACGATCGGTCCGCCGAGCGTGCCGCCGTACTGGTTGCGGCTCAGCGTGTCGGCGCCCCGCGCGAAGAAGTTGTCGGCGTTGAAGCGGTGGTTGCGGAAGAACTCGAACGCGCTGCCGTGGAAGAGGTTCGTCCCCGACTGCGTGACCGCGTTCACCGCGCCGCCCGACTTCATGCCGTTGGAGGCGGACATGCCGCTCGACTCGATGGCGATTTCCTGCAGCGCGTCCGGAAACGGCAGCGGCAGGTTCGACCCGTCGTACGGGTTGTTGTGCATCGCGCCGTCCAGCGTGTAGGCGACGCCGAACGACTGCCCGCCCGCCACCGAGATCTGCGCGCCGCCGCGGAAGCTCTGGTTGCCCGAGGTGCCGGTCTGCACGGCGCCGCCGCCGAGCGAGACGAGGTCCGTGACCTGGCGGCCGTTGAGCGGCAGCTCGAGAATGCGCTCGTTCTCGATGACCTGGCTCACCGTGGGGCTGCGCGTTTCGACCATGGCCGCATTGGCCTCGACCGACACGGTTTCGGTGAGCTGGCCGACCTGCAGCACGACGTCGATCACGGGGCTGGCGTTCACCTGCAGCACGAGGCCGGTGCGCGAGAACGTGCGAAACCCGGACAGCGTGGCCTCGAGCCGGTACGGTCCCGTCGCGAGGTTCGGCAGCACGTACGAGCCGGTCGCATCGGTGACCGTGCTGCGCACGACGCCGGTGTCGGTCTGCGTCGCGGTGACGTCCACGCCCGGCAGGATGCCGCCGGACTCGTCCTTCACCGTGCCGCTGATCTGTGCGGTCGCCTGCGCCCACGCCGTGGAGCTCAGCAGCAGCGCGGCGAGCAACGCCGCCGGAACCCGCAGGGTCAAACGCGTCATGAGTGCCTCCTGAGGATCAGGAGGAAGGAGAGAGGAGGAAGAAGGAAGAGCGCGCGCCCTTCCTTCTATCTCCTGCCTCCTGCCTCCTACCGAATCGCGAGCATCCCTGCTTCGCAGGGCGTCGGGCTCCATTTCGAGTCGTCTCGCTCCCGCCTGAACTGCAGCGTTCGCACGAACTGCTGCGCCAGGTACTGCGGGTCGTCGACGACCGTGGTGACGGCGAGGTACTCCTCGCCCGCGTCCGACAGGCGGTTGAAGTACTCGGTCATCACGGCGTTCTCGCTGTACGGAACGCCGTGCTTGTAGTAGTAGCCCGCGCGCAGGTTATTGGTGACGACGCGAAGCTCGCCGGTGCGTGGCGCGGCGCCGCGGCCGCCCGGCCCGTCCCAGCGCGCGACGGAGGCCCCCTGCCACGAGCGCTCCGGCTTGCCCGCCTCAGCGGAGGCGGGTGCCGGCGGCGCGAAGCGCAGCAGGCGCGTCTGCGTGCCGTGGTCGATGTCGAGGCGCAGCGTCGCGTCGTCTTCCCAGCGGATGCGGAAGCGGCCGGGAACGCGCATGATCGCCGGCGCGCCGTACGCCTTGCACGCGTTGCCGGCGGCCTGGTCGGCTGCCGGGTCGAACGAGGTGCCTACCTTGCGCCCCTGCGGGTTCAGCGGCATGTAGCCGAAGTCGCCGCGGACGCCGACGCCCATGCGCCAGCGCCAGTCTTCGGACACGATCGCGACCCACGTGCCGGTGACGTCGATGGGCGCCGCCGCGCGCGGCGTGGGCGGTGCCTGCGGCGCACCGCCGCCACGCCCCTGCGCAAGCACACTTCCAACTCCCAAGACGCCAATTCCCAAGATGATCAAGAGCAACTTGGGAGTTGTGAAGTTGGGCGTTGGGAGTTGACGCATCATGATCGTCCTCGTGGCTGTTGCGTCAGGCTCCTGTAGATCGATTCCACGAACTGTTCCGGCTGTACGCTGCCGCCGGCGTAGCGCGGGTCGTAATCGCGCGTCGGCCGCGACGCCTGGATCTGCTGCAGCGTCAGCCCCTTCTTCATCGACGCCTGCACGCGGTCGCGGATCTTCGTGACCATGTCGCGGTAGTAGGCGACGTCGGCGGAGTCGGAGATCGCGCCGTGCCCGGGGACGATCATCGTGCCGCCCTCGAGCCGGAACTCCGGAAACGCGATGTCGAGAATGTCGTTGAGCGCCTCGATCACGCCGTCCACGCCGCCGCCGCGCGCCACGTCGATCGGCGGGTAGCCGGTCGTCGAGAACACGTCGCCCGCGACGATGACGTCGGAGCCGCGGAACCAGACCATCGAGTCGCCGTCGGTGTAGGCGTTGGGCATGTGGTTGATCTGGATGCCCTCGCCGTTGAAGTAGTGGCTGAACTTCAGGTACGGCGTGAAGTACGTGTCGGTCGGCAGCATCGCGCCGGACTCACCGTTGCCGCCCCTCGCCATCCGCAGCATCACGTTTTCGTGCGCGTAGAGCGCCGACGTGTCACCGGCGTCGCCGAGGTCGCCCGCGACGTTGCCCCCCGTGATCGTCTTGCCCGTGGCGGCCAGCTTGGCGTTGCCGCCCATGTGCGCGATGTCGGGATGCGTGTTGATGATGAAGCGCAGCGGCTTGGGCGGCGGCGGCGTGGCGCGCTCGGGCTCGAGGCGCGACTTCGAGAGGTTGCCGAACGCGGGCGCCGCCTCCCGCGGGACGGTCGCGCGGCGCAGGTCGTCGAGCGCCGCGATCACCCGGGCGCTCATCTGATCGGTGCCGGTATCGACGAGGAGCACGCCGTCGGGACCAACCGAGGCAGTGATGTTGGCGCCCGCGCCCGCGATGAAGTAGATCGGGCCGCGGATGTGGAGGACCTCGAGCGCGTTCTGCGCGTGCAGCGCCTGCACGGCCAGCAGCGCAACGGCAGCAGCCAGGATCGTCCGCATTACCGGGTCCCCACGACAGAGGTGGCCGTCGGGTCCGGCTTCCAGGCACGCATCATCTCTTTCAGCCTCGGCAGGTACTCGGGATACATCTGCTCCGCGCCGCCGCGGCTCGCCTCGAACGGAATCTTGTAGTACTTCGCGTAGTCGCCCACGCCGCCGTTCTCCCCCGGCAGCCAGTGCGGCACGACGCCGCGCGGCCGATCGACTTCCGCGACCACCGTGCACGGGTACGGCGGAAGGATCTGGCGCGGCTGCAGCCGGTACTCGGTGCTGCGAATGAGCGGCTCGGTGAGGTAGACCGGGTCGTGCGTGATGACGACCCACGTCAGGATGTCGCCGCGGCGGGTGAGGAACTGCGTCAGCTTCGCCTTGTCGCTGCGGAAGACGCCGGAGCGGCGGATGTAGCTCTCCTTGACGTGCGAGGTCGAGATCGTGAGCGTGTCGCCCACCCACTCCGCGGTCGAGAACCCGCCCCAGCTCCGCGGTGCGTACTCCGACGGGTGCGGCCGGCCGTCCATGTAGACCACGTGCTCGACCGAGCGAAGCCACTCCATGTTCCAGGAGGTGACCTGGCGCGTGACCGGATCGACGGTCTTGGTGATGCTCAACTGCGACGGTCCGCGCGTGATGTAGCCGGCCGGGTGCGGCCGGCACTGCCACTCGGGCAGCGTCCAGTCGGAGGCCGACCAGCTGTCGGCGCGCATCCGCGATTCGTCGTTCATGGGGAGGCCGACGTAGTCGCCGGGGAGCACGTTCGGGTTGGGGGTGTGATCTTCGGCCCGGATCGGCGCCCACTCGCCGGACAAGTCGACCTGCGCCCATGCGGGCGGCGGAGCAAGCAACAGCAACGCCCAGAGAAGCTTACGCATGAAGATCTCCCAGGAAGGCGGGTGTGAAATATCACATTCGACGCAGTTCCGCAAGAACGCGGCGGGCGCGCGCCAGCGCGTCACCTGTACGTGCAGCGTAGGTAATGCCGCCGAGCACGAACGCGCCCGGTTCCAGATCCGGGGGCGGTTCGTCGAACGTCACCTGCTGCACGTCCAGCTCGACCTGCGCGTTGTACGGCGCCGACTCCATGGCCGGCGCGACGTCGCGGACGGAGGCTCTGATGTAGCACGCCAGCCGCTCGTCGGTGAGGATGAGCGTCGCCTTCCCGCGGTCGCGCAGGTTGGCGCAGGTGCGGCTGTCCTTGTAGACCGCAAGGCGCAGCGTGCGGGCATCGGCGGCGGCCACCTCGTAGTAGCTGAGCATCGCCGGGTGCGGCCAGCCCTGCTCGCCGATGGTGCAGAGCACGATCGCCTGGTGCGCGAGCGTCTCCACCCCGTCGCCGCGCAGGCGATCCATCAGCTCGGGGGTCAGACCACTCATGGGGTCAGACCCCATACACGGGTCGTATCAAGGTTCCGGCTCATACGCCGCCACGCCGGGCGCAGTACCGGGGAGACCCAGATCCTTCCACCGTGCGGCAACCTTGTCGTAGACGCTCTTGCGCAGCAGGCTGCGCTTCGAGAACGTCTTCAGGTGCCGGTGCTCCTTGCACGCGTTGATGAGGGCCTTGGATCCGTAGAGCCGCTTCTCGGGCGGATTCTGCGCAGGGTCGAGGCCGGTGCTCCACGTGTTGCGGAGGATCTCGATCGCATCGACCGGATTGCAGCGCGTGGACAGGGCCCAGATCACCTGGTCGGTGTCGGTCGGGTCCACGTCCTCGTCCACCGCGATGATGAACTTGCCGAAGTACGCCCCGCCCGGCACCTGCGCGGCCAGCGCGAGCACCTGCGCCGCATGGCCGGGATACTTCTGCTCGAGGCTGACGATCGTCATGCCGAAGCCGCCCGCCGCCGCCGGATGGGAGTAGACGCCCATGATGCCGGGGACGCCGAGCTTCTCGATGTCGTTCCAGATGCGCGCCGCGCGCAGGACGGCAAAGAAGCCGCTCTGCTCGCACGACGGGTAGTCGGCCATGAGCGCGTTGGTGATGATCGGGTTCGAGCGGTAGTGAATGGCGGTGACGTCCACGAGCGGCGCCGCGGCTTCGGGCTTGCCGTAGTAGCCGGTGAACTCGCCGAAGGGCCCTTCCGCCTTCGTCGAGTTGACGTCGATCGTCCCCTCGATCACCAGCTCCGCGTTCGCCGGAATCAGCAGGTCCGTCGTCGTGCCACGCACGACGGGAATCGGCTCGCCCTTCACGCCGCCGGCGTACTCGTACTCGGAGATGTCCTTCGGGAACTTCTGCGAGCCGACGAGCATGAACAGCGGGTCGATGCCCCACGCCGCGGCCACGTGGATCGGCTCGCCCTTCTGCCACGAGCGCTGGATGTGCAGCAGCGCGTCCTTGCCGGGCGAGAGATACAGCCCGACCTGCGACGTCCCCTGCAGCATCATGCGGTAGGTGCCGACGTTGAGGTACCCGTTGTCGGGATCCTTCGTGATGACGGCGTCGCCCGTGCCTGCGTACTTGCCGCCGTCGAGCGGCCAGTGCCGCGGAATCGGCAAGGTCGTCAGGTCGATGTCCCTGCCCGTGATGGTGTGCTCGTAGACCGGCGCCTCGGCGCGCGTGACCTCGCGCGGCGGAATGCGCGTCTTGAACTTCTCCTTGACGCGGCGAATGAGCTCCACGGTGGGCGTGTCCGGCGCCTCCTCGAGGCTGATCGCGGTGCGCTTCAGGCTCGGGCCGGCGAGGTTCCACAGCATGCGCGCGCCCAGCGCGTTGGCGCCGGCGGGCTGCTCGAAGAGGACCGCGGGCGACGGCTGCTTCTTCGCCAGCAGGTACGTGATCGCGCTCATCTCCTCGTCGGGATCGACCGGCTGCGCGACGCGCACGAGCTCGCCGATCTGATCCGCACGCGCGAGCCACTCGCGCAGGTCCTGGATGGGCCTCTGCATTCGACTCCTAGCCTCTGACCGTGAGTACGTCCTCGAGTGCCTGCGGGTCGCGCAGCAGCGCCGCGCTGCTGTCGCGCACGACGATCCGGCCTCGCACCAGCGCGACCGCATTATCGGTCATCTCCAGCGCCAGGCGGGCGTGCTGCTCGGTGAGCACGATCGACAACCCCGCGCGCCGCAGCTCCTGGAACACCGCGACCAGCGTCTCGACAATCGTCGGCGCCAGCCCCTCGAACGGCTCGTCGAGCAGCAGGATCTTCGGCTGCAGCGCCAGCGCGCGGCCGATGCTGAGCATCTGCTGCTCGCCGCCGGAGAGCTGCGTGCCGAGATTGGTCCGCCGGTCCGCCAGCGGCGGGAACAGCTCGAAGATGCGCTCGATGCTCCACGCCTTCGCGGCTTCGCCGCTTCGGCGATGCAGGCCTGTCGCGACCGTGATGTTCTCGAGCACGGTGAGCGACGGAAAGACCTCCCGCTCCTGCGGGACGAGGCCGATGCCGAGCCGCGCGCGCTTCCAGGACGGGAGCGCCGCGACGTCCCGTCCGTCCAACGCGATCCGTCCGCGATGCAGCGTCGTATGCCCCGCCATCGTCCGCATGAGCGTCGTCTTGCCGACTCCGTTGCGGCCGAGCACCGCGAGCGCCTCACCCTGCTTCACGGCGGCCGTCACGTCCTCGAGGATCACGGTCGCGCCGTAGCCGGCGGTGACGCCGGCGATCTCGAGGAGGTCAGCCATGACGGCTCTCCCCGAGATACAGGGCGCGAACCTCGGCGTGCTGGCTGATCTCGGCCGGCGTTCCCTCGACGAGGATCGCGCCGGCCACGAGCACCGCGATGCGCGAGGCGAAGCGGAAGACGACGTCGATGTCGTGCTCGATGAGGAGCACGGCCATCGACGGCGGCAACTGCGCGATGGCGTCGAAGATGATGCCGACGTCGTCGCGCGGCACGCCGGCAGCCGGCTCGTCGAGCAGCAGCAGCTTCGGCTCGAGCGCCAGCGCGACGCCGAGCTCCACCATCCGCTGCACGCCGTACGGCAGGATCTCGACGGGTGTCTGCGCGTCGGCCTCGAGGCGCAGCGTCGTCAGGATGCCGGCGACGCGCGCGTCCACACGCGCGCGAACGCGGCGGCTCGGCCACAACAGGCGCGCCACGCCCTGATGTTCGCGGACGGCGAGCGCGAGGTTCTCGTGGACCGTCAGCCGGCGGAAGAGACTCGTGATCTGGAACGTGCGCCCGAGGCCGGCCTGCACGCGTGCCGCTTCCGGAGCGCGTGTGACGTCGCGGCCGGCGACACGGATCGTGCCGGCGGTCGGCTGCAGACGGCCCGAGATCAGGTTCAGAAGCGTCGTTTTCCCCGCCCCGTTCGGCCCGATGAGCGCGCAGCGGGCGCCCTCCTCGAGCGCGAAGCTGACGTTGCGCGTCACCTCGAGCGAGCCGAAGTTCTTCGACAGGCCGCGGACGTCGAGGACGCTCATGATCTGCCCGGGAGGGGCGACGCATGCGTCGCCCGCCCCACGAGGGCTCCAATCCATTTCGTCAGGCCGCCCGGCGCGAACAGGACGATCGCCATCAGCATCGCGCCGATCCAGAGGTACCAGTTCGCCGGGTCCTCCTTGGCGAGGTAGTCCTGCATGAACACGTACAGGGGCGCGCCGAGGAAGGCGCCGTAGCGCCGGCCCGCGCCGCCAAGGATCAGCATGATCAGAATCTCGCCCGAGAACTCGACGCTGACGGCATTGAGCGAGACGAACTCGGTGACCTGCGCCTGCAGGGCGCCCGCGATGCCCGCCAGCGCCGCGGACATCACGAACGCGATCCTGAGGCGCGTGTCCACGGGCGCGCCGATCGCCCGCATGCGCGGCTCGTTCTCGCGGATGCCGACCAGCGACTTGCCGAAGTTCGAGTCGACGACCGCGCGGAAGACGAGAAACCCGAGCGCGAGCACGGCCGCGGCGTAGACGTAGCCGACGCGCCCGAAGAGATCGAACGCGAAGCGCCCCAGCACCGGATCCATGTCGATGCCCTGCAGGCCGTCGGCGCCGCCGGTGAGCCAGTTCATGCGGTTCGCCGTCTCCTGCACGATGAGCACGGTCGCCAGGGTCAACATGATCAGCGTCAGCCGCCGGCTGCGCAGCAGCACCGTGCCCGCGAGCAGCCCCAGGATCGCGGCCGCGACGCCGCCGGCGAGGAGGCCGGTCAGCGGATCCGCGGAGGCGCGAATGGCCAGGATGCCGGCGCTGTACGCGCCGACGCCGAAGAACGCCGCGTGCCCGAGCGTCACCAGCCCGCAGTAGCCGACGAGCAGGTCCAGCGACATCGCAAAGAGCGCCATGACGATCATCCGCGTGCCGAGGTCCAGATAGCCCGGCAGCAGCAGCGGATACAGCACCAGCGCGACGACGACCGCCGCGTCGAGGACGCGCGTCTTCGTCACGCGTGAACGCGGGGCGCGAAGCCGTGCGGCTTGCGGAAGAGCACGGCCATCACCAGCAGGAACATCAGGATGCGTCCGAGGTCGGGCAGGTAGTAGCGGACGATCGTGTCGACGATGCCGAAGCCGAGGGCGACCGCAAACGCGCCGCCGATGTTCCCCATGCCGGCGACGGCGACGACAATCAGGAAGTAGACGAGAAAGTCGTTCGGGTACGCGGGGTGAATCGGCAGCAGGTCCGCGCCGAGGCTCCCGCCCAGCGCGGCAAGCCCCGTCCCGAGGCCGAAGCAGATCGTGAAGACGCGGTTGACGTTGATGCCCACCGACTCCGCCATCTGGCGGTTGTCAACCGCGGCCCGGACGGAGGCGCCGAAGCGCGAGCGCTCGATGCCGAACCAGATCGCGACCGCCAGCAGCAGGCCGATGGCAATGAGGAAGACGCGGTAGGCCGGAAACACGCCGATGCCGATGCTGATGCGGCCCGACAGCCACGCGGGCAGCTCGATCGGCTGCGCCAGCGGACCGTAGATGTACCGCGCGATCGCGATCGACATGAAGATCAGCGCGATCGAGAAGAGCACCTGGTCGAGGATCGGCGCGCTGTAGAAGCGCCGGCACAGCGTCCGCTCGAGCAGCATGCCGAACGCGGTCACCGCCACCACCGCCACCGCGACGCTCGGCAGAAACGGCACCTCCGCCCGCGACATGAGCGTCACCGTCAGGTAGCCGCCCGCCATCGCGAACACGCCGTGCGCGAGGTTGATGAACCGCATCAACCCGAGCGTGACGGACAGGCCTACCGCGAGGAAGTAAAGAACGGTGCCGTAGGCGGTGCCGTAGAAGGCGAGCGAGACGAGAAGATCAAGAAGCTCCCGCATCCGGGTGGAGCTCTTTCCAGGGGTCCTTCACCGCGGGGATGGTGGCGAACTCGACGTTGCGGAGGCCGTCGCCGGTCTTCTCGACGCGGCGGATGTAGATGTTGTGGACGACGTCGCGGGTGGCGGGATCGATCTCCACCGGGCCGCGCGGGCTCTCGGGGTTGCTCCAGTTCTTCAGGATCTCCTGGCTGCGCGCGAGCGTGATGTCGCCGTTCTGCTGCCGGATCACCTCGACGATGGCCGCCATGCCGTCCCAGCCGCCGATCGCAAACACGCTGGGGACGCTCGCCTCACCGTACGCCTCACGCCACGCACGGATGAACGCCGCGTTCGCCGGCCGATCCGCCGCCGCCGAATAGTGTCCCGACGAAATCACCCCCAGCGCCGCCTCCCCCATGTTCTTCAGCTCATCGTCCGGGACGATGGCCGCCGGGCCGATCAGGCGGATGCCCGCGTCCGCGAGCCCGAGGTCGTCGTACGCCTTGATGAAGCGCGTGGCTTCAGGGCCGCCGGGGTTGAACGCGTAGAGCGCCTGCGGCTTCTCGCGGCGGATGCGCTCGAGGAACGGCACGTAGTCGGCGCTGCGCAGCGGCGCGCGGATCTTGCTGACGACGGCGCCGCCGCCCTCGGTGAAGCCGGCGGTGAACGCGTCCTCCGCGTCCACGCCCGACGCGTAGTCGCTCACCAGCGTCGTGACGCGCGTGATGCCGTTGGCGGCCGCCCATTTACCGAGGTGGTAGCTGTGCTGCCACTGCGTGAAGCCGACGCGCACGAGGTTGGGCGACAGCCGCGTCGTGCTGGCGGTGCCGCTCGACATGACGACGTAGGGGACGCCCGCTTCGGTGACGAGCGGCGCGATGGCGGCGACATTCGGCGTCCACTGGCCGCCGGTCAGGATCTGCACCTGCTCGCGCACGAGCAGCTCCTGCGCGAGGCGGCGCGCGATGTCGGGCGACGGCCCGGTCTCGTCGCGCTTGATCACCTGAATGTCGATGTCCGGGAGCAGCGTCTCTTTGTTGACCCGGAGAAAGAGCTCGGCGCCGCGGTCGATGGCCTCGCCGATGGACGCTTCCGCTCCGGAATACGTGAGGATGATGCCGACCTTGACGGTCTTGCGCGCGCGCTCGGGCGCGGGCGCGGAACCGCACGCGGCGGAGACGAGGACGGCGAGCGCGCCGAACGCCGCAAGAAACCGGTTGTCTGACATACCAGTCAACGAGGGGCCGAGTATATCTCGATTTTGAGGAGGCGCTCCGCGTTCCGCCGGTAGATCCTGTCCTTGTCGTCGTCGGTCAGGCCAAGGCTGTCGATCGCGCGAATCGTCTCGCGGATGAAGATGCCGGGCGACGGCTCGAACGGCGTGTCGCTGGCAAAGAGGCACCGGTCGGCACCGAAGAAGTCGAGGCCGCACGCGGTGGCGGAGGCGCCGCCGAAGAGCGCCGTGTCCGCGTAGAACTCGCGGAAGCAGTCCACCGGCCGCTTCTTCATCGACTGGCGCAGCGACACGTAGTCCGCGTCGGAGGTGCGCACGCCGAGCTGGTCCCAGCCGAGCGCGGCGCGGCCCGCGAAGTACGGCAGCATCCCGCCCATGTGATGCGTGAGGATCTTGATGCCCGGGTGGCGATCGAAGAGGCCCGAGAACACGAGCCGCGACATCGCCGCGCTCGTCTCGTACGGCCAGCCGAGCATCCACCAGATCTCATAGAGCGACTTGTCTTCCGTGCTGTAGTCGGCGAACCTCGACCCGCGGGCCGGGTGAAGAAAGACGACGAGGTCGCGCCGGGCGACCTCGTCGAAGATCGGCTGGAACTCCGGCCGATCGAGCGGCGCGCCGTTGACGTTGGTGTAGACGAGCACGCCGCGCGCGCCGAGCTGTTCGACCGAGCGCTCGATCTCCCGCAGGCACGCGTCGGTGTTGTTCAGCGGCAGCGACGCGCCGAAGGCGATGAACCGGTCCGGGTACTTCGCCACCAGCTCAGCCAGGCCGTCGTTGGCCATCTGCGCCAGCACCGGCGACGTCTCCGGGTTGGCGATCGCCTCGAGCGGCGGCTGCGCAATCGTCAGCACCTGCCGCACGTCGCCGAACTCGTCGAGCAGCCGGAAGCGCTCGTCGAGATCGACGGCGGCCTTCACGCTCGCCATCCGCTTCCCCATGTCCTTCCCCGCCGCCCCGCCGGCGATGTAGCGTTCGAAGAAGGCCTTCGGGAAGAAGTGGTTGAACACGTCGATTTTCACGGCGGACAAATTGTAGGTTCTGGAGGTTCAGGTTCGAAGGCTTCGTATCCCGTAAAATGCCCTGCGGATGGCGCTCGCCCCCGGCACCCGCCTCGGCCCGTACGAGATTTCCGTCCAGATCGGCGCGGGCGGCATGGGCGAGGTCTATCGAGCGACCGACACCAGCCTGAAACGCGACGTCGCGATCAAGGTGCTGCCGGAGGCGGTGGCCGCCGATGCCGAGCGGCTGGCGCGGTTTCAGCGCGAAGCCGAAGTCCTTGCGTCGCTGAATCATCCACAGATCGCGGCGATCTACGGCCTGGAACGCTCGGACGGCACCACCGCGTTGGTGATGGAGCTGGTCGAAGGGCCGACCCTCGCCGACCTCATCGCGCGTGGGCCAATGGCGCTCGATGACGCGCTGCCCATCGCCAGGCAGATCGCCGAGGCGCTCGAAGCGGCGCACGAGCAGGGGATCGTCCATCGGGACCTCAAGCCGGCCAATATCAAGATCCGCCCCGATGGCACCGCCAAGGTGCTGGACTTTGGACTGGCCAAGGCGGTCGAGCCCGCCGCCGGCGGCATGCGCGGAGTCGCGCTGTCGCACTCGCCGACGCTCACCTCGCCGGCGATGATAACGGGCGTCGGCATGCTGCTGGGCACGGCAGCGTACATGGCACCCGAGCAGGCGAAGGGGAGGGCCGCGGACAAGCGGAGCGACATCTGGGCGTTCGGATGCGTGCTCTACGAGATGCTGACGGCGCGGCGCGCGTTCGACGGCGACGATGTGGGCGAGACGCTCGCCGCGGTCATTCGAGCGCAGCCCGAGTGGGCCGGTGTGCCGGCGCAAGTCCGGACGCTACTCGAGAGTTGTCTCGAGAAGGACCCGCGGAAGCGCCTTCGCGATATCGGCGATGCGTGGCGGCTGATCGAGGACCATCGGGAGGCCGGCGCGCCTGTCAGGCGGGCAGCGACGTCGTCGTGGGCACCCTGGGCGCTGGCGGCAATCGCCCTGGTGATGTCGGTGGGCGTGGCCGTGTGGTCGCTGACGCGACCGGTGCCGGAGCTTCGTGCGGTACAGTTCACCGTTGGCCCGTCTCCGGCGGACACGTTCCGGTACCTCTTCACCGGCGCCTCGGTCTCTCCGGACGGGACGTCCGTCGTGTTCAGCGCATACAGCGGAAGAGACCGGGCGAACCTGTTGTATGTGCGACCGATCGACAGCCTCGTGGCACGGCCGCTGCCAGGCACGACGAATGCCGACTCTCCGTTCTGGTCTCCTGACAGCTCGGCGATCGCGTTCTTCAGTGACGGGAAGCTGAAGCGCCTTGATCTGGCCGGTGGCACGGCGTTCACGCTCGCGGACGCGCCTGGCGGCGCCGGTGGTGGCACGTGGAGCGGCCAGGGCGTGCTGCTGTTCGCTATCCGGGGCGGGTTGTACACGGTCCCGGCAGCTGGCGGCCCCCCCTCGCTGATCGTGGAGGACGTCTCGTCCGGCCAGTCGCGCATCCAGCTGTTTCCACAATTCCTGCCCGACGGCGATCGGTTTCTGTATCTCAGCGTCGCCAACAATGATCCGAAGACAACCGGCCTCTGGGTGAGCTCGCTCTCCCGCCCGCAGGATCGACGTCAGCTCCTGACGACGCCGTTCAAGGGGGTGTATGCCGCTGGCGCTGGCAGCGACCCCGACCGGCTGCTGTTCGTGCGCGACACGACGTTGATGGCGCAGGCATTTGACCCCGGGAGCATGGCGCTCCTGGGAGAACCGGTGCCGGTGGCCACCGATCTCACCGTTGCCAACAACAATCGATGGGCCTCCTTCTGGGCCGCCGATGCCCGCGTGCTGATGTTCCGCAGCGGGGGAAGCGCGCGGGATCGTGCGAGGCTGGTCTGGATGGCGAGGGACGGGCGTGTGCTGGCCGAGGCAGGCCCCGAACAGGTGTATTCGTCGCTTCGGATCTCGCCCGACGGTGGCCGCGTTGCCGTCGGCCGCCGCGATCCGGCGGGACTCGACGATCAATGGGTGTTCGACACGGCGCGGCAGACGATGAGCCGCTTCACCTTCGACGCGGCACGTGAAACGTGGCCCGCATGGTCGCCCCGCGGCGACCAGATTGCGTTTTCTTCGAACCGCAGCGGTACGTACCAACTGTACCGGAAGGACGCGAGCGGCCTGGGCACTGAACAGCCGATCACGAGCGGCGGCCCCAGCAAAGTACTGAGTGACTGGAGTCCGGACGGCCGCTACCTATTGTACTCGGAGATCGATCTGAACGACAGCGACGATATCTGGGCTTGGCCGCTCAGCGGCGACCCCAAGCCGATGCTCGTCGTCCAGACGCCGTTCGCCGACACGTCGGGGCAGTTCTCGCCCGACGGCAGATGGATCGCGTACCAATCGGCGGAATCGGGCCGGCTGGAGGTGTACGTGCAGGCGTTTCCCCCCTCCGGTGGAAAGTGGCAGGTGTCGACGTCCGGGGGCCGTGCGCCGCGGTGGCGCGCGGACGGCAGGGAATTGTTTTACGTGACGCCCACCGAAGACTCGCAGGCGCTGATGGCCGTCGACGTGGGTCTCACCGCCGGCGGTGTGCAGCTCGGGACGCCGCATCAACTGTTTTCGACGTCGATGCCCACGGGCAACAGCTATTCGTACGACGTGACGCGCGACGGCCAGCGGTTTCTGATGCAGCAACTGCTCCCGCAAACCGCGGCGCCGCCGCTCACGGTCATCCTGAACTGGACCGCGTTGCTGAAGAAATGAACCTCGTGAGCCCCTGAACCCCGGAACCTCTTGAACCGATAGAATCGTGTTCATGCAGTTTGATGGCAGAACGGTTGTCGTCACAGGTGGCGCGTCGGGGCTGGGCGGAGCCACGGTCGAGATGGTCACCGGCGCGGGCGGACGCGCGGTCATCCTCGACGTGAACGAGCAGACGGGCCAGACGCTGGCGCAGCGGCTGGGCGACCGCGTGCGGTTCGTGAAGACGGACGTGACCAGCGCCGCCGACATGGAGCGCGCCGTCACGACGGCGGTGAAGGAGTGCGGCGGCGTGCACGGCCTCGTCTGCGCGGCCGGCGTCGGCACCGTCGGCCGCGTGCTGCCGAAGGAGGGCCCGCAGCCGCTCGAGCACTTCGCGCGCACCATCAACATCAACCTGATCGGGACGTTCAACGCGATCCGCCTGGCCGCGGCGGCGATGGCCGCCAACGAGCCGTCCGCCGGCGGCGAGCGCGGCGTGATCGTGACGACAGCCTCGGTGGCGGCCTACGACGGACAGATCGGCCAGGCCGCCTACTCCGCCTCCAAAGGCGGCATCGTCGCCATGACGCTGCCGATCGCCCGCGAGTTCGCGCGCATGGGCGTGCGCGTGATGACGATCGCGCCCGGCACGTTCGACACGCCGCTCCTGGCGGGCCTGCCGGACGCGGCACGGGAGTCCCTGGCGCAGCAGGTGCCGTTCCCGCCGCGGCTCGGCCGCCCGGAGGAATACGCGGCGCTGGTGCGGCACATCTTCGAGAACGAAATGCTCAACGGCGAAACCATTCGGCTCGACGGCGCGATCCGGATGGCGCCGAAATAGTCGGCAGCGGGCAGCCGGCAGCCGGCAGGAAAAGCTTGGACGCACGCGAACACTTCTACATCGACGGCCGCTGGCAGCAGCCTGCGAGCGGCGACCGCATCGACGTCCATTCCGCCGCGACAGAAGACACGATCGGCCACGTTCCCCGAGGCACACCCGAGGACGTGGACCGCGCCGTGGCCGCGGCGCGGCGCGCCTTCGATCAGGGCTGGGCGCTCACCGGGCCGGCCGAGCGCGCCGACTGGCTGCGGAAGCTCGCCGACGCGCTCGAGAGGCGCGTGCCGCAGATCGCGGACACCATCGCCCGCGAAGTGGGCATGCCGATCACCATGTCCACCGCCGTCCAGGCCGAGCTGCCCGTGAAGACCGCGCGCAGCTACGCGCAGCTTGCCACCGGGCTGCATCTCGAGGAGCAGATCGGCAACTCGATCGTCACGCGCGAGCCCTTCGGCGTTGCCGGGATGATCACGCCGTGGAACTACCCGCTGCACCAGATCATGGCCAAGGTGGCCCCGGCGATCGCCGCCGGCTGCACGATGGTGCTGAAGCCGTCCGAGGTGGCGCCGCTCAACAGCTACCTCCTCGCCGAAGCCGCGCTCGACGCCGGCCTTCCCGCCGGCGTCCTCAACATCGTCCATGGCGAGGGGCCGATTGTCGGCGAGGCGATCGCGAACCACCCCGGCGTGGACATGATCAGCTTCACGGGATCGATCCGCGCCGGCCAGCGTGTGGCCGCGCTCGCCGCCGCCACCATCAAGAAAGTGACGCTCGAGCTCGGCGGCAAGTCCGCGTTCATCGTCCTGGACGATGCGCCGCTGGAGAAGGCGGTGGCGCGGGGCGTGAACAGCGCGATGCTGAACTCCGGGCAGACGTGCTCGGCGTGGACGCGGATGATCGTCCCGCGCGCGCGGATGAACGACGTGCTGCAGATTGCCTCGGGCGCGCTGGCGAAGCTGAAGGTCGGCGACCCGCTCGATGCCGACGCCAAGCTTGGTCCGCTGGTCTCGGAGCTGCAGCGCCACCGTGTCGAGGGCTACATCCAGAAGGGGCTGGCCGAAGGCGCGCGCCTGGTGGCCGGCGGCGGGCGGCCACCGGGATTTGCGCGCGGCCACTACGTGGAGCCGACGATCTTCGCCGACGTGGGCCCGCGCATGACCATCGCCCAGGAGGAGATCTTCGGGCCGGTGCTCGCCGTGCTGCCCTACGACACGGAAGACGAGGCGATCGCGATCGCCAACGATACAATCTATGGGCTGGCCGGCGGCGTGTGGGGCGGCGACACGGACCGCGCCCTGCGCGTGGCGCGGCGGATGCGCACGGGCCAGGTGGACGTCAACGGCGGGCGGTTCAACCCGCTGGCGCCGTTTGGCGGCTACAAGTGGTCGGGCATCGGCCGTGAGTTCGGGAAGTACGGCCTCGAGGAATACTTGCAGATCAAGGCGATTCAATGCTGACGGCGATCACCGGCGCGCTGGCCGGTCTCTTCCACGTGCTGTCGGGACCCGACCACCTCGCGGCGGTCGCGCCAATCGCCGTGGCGGACCGCCGCCGCGGATGGATCGCGGGCTGGACGTGGGGCGTCGGCCACGCGTCGGGCGTCGTCGCGGTGGCGGCGGTCGGCGTGCTGCTGCGCGACCTGCTGCCGCCGCTCGAGGTCATCTCCGCGTGGAGCGAGCGGCTGGTCGGCGTGGCGCTGATTGCCGTGGGGCTCTGGGCGCTGCGCCGCAGCGCGCGGATCGCGCCGCACCCGCACGCGCACGGCGGCGTGTCGCACGACCACCTGCACGTGCAGGCGGGCCCGGGCTGGATGCGCCGCCTCGGCCACGCGCATGCGTCGTTCTGCCTCGGGGTGCTGCACGGCATCGCCGGCAGCTCGCACTTCCTCGGCGTGCTGCCCGCGCTGGCGCTGCCGACACGCGCGGACGCGCTCACCTACGTCGGCGCGTTCGGCGTCGGGACGGTGGTGGCGATGACTGCCTTCGCGGCCGTCACCGGCTTCATTGCCGGCGGCCGGCGGGCCGCGACCGCGCACCGCGCGATGATGGCGACTGCGGCGGTCGTTGCGATCGTCGTGGGCGGTTACTGGCTGGCGTAGGCACCCGCCCGGTCGCGCCTCGGCGCCGACCGGCGCGGACGTTGGCCCGGCGTTCCAGCAGCTGCAGAACCAGATCATCCGTCTGAGCAAGTAATTACCGGACGTATTCGGTCGGCGGCTGCTCGCCGCGCAGGTAGCGCTCGCGGTCGCCGGGCCGATAGACGCGCACCTGCGCGGCGACCTCCGCCATCGGCGGCCAGTCGAGCGCGCCGATGGGACTGCCGGGAAAGCGGAGGCGGAACGCCGACTCCTCCCATCGCTCGAACAGCAGATACGGCTCGAAGCCGCGCTGCCGGACCTCCGCCACCGCGCGGTCGAGCCACGCCGGATCGAGGCTGTCCCACGCCAGCGTCTTGCGGCCGGAATAGAAGCGCACGCTGCCGCTCTGCCAGCTCGTGATGACGAGCGCGTTCCGCGGCAGGCGCGCGTTCACGAACTCGCCGCCGCGCGCGTAGCGGGCCTCGAGCGCCTGCAGCCGGAACACGTTGCGCGCCTGCGCCTCGCGGATGCAGACGATCGCCAGCGCGAGCGCCACGGCCGCAATGACGTACGTAGCGCGGGTTCCGCGAGCGTCGCGAGTCGTCGCGAGCGGACCCGCCGCTCGTCGAACGATCGCGTCGATCGAGGCGACGACCAGAATCATGACGATGGGAATCGCCGGCAGCAGGAACCGCAGATACGACCAGTCGTCGAAGACGTAGTACGGCAGGTACAGCGCCACGTTGACGAGCACCATGGCCGCGAGCAGCCGCGCGAGCGCGCCGGGGAGCAGCAACGGCGCCGCCGCGGCGAGCATCCACAGCGGCGTGTGCGTCTCCGTGAGCCAGGTGACGTAGCGGACGGCGTTCGGCAGTATCCGGTCCGCGGCAAAGATCACGTCGAGCGATCCGTACCCGGACGAGAGCGCCGAGCCGTACAGCGTGCGCTGGATGGCCGCCACCGCCAGGCAGCCGGGCAGCGACCAGGCCGCATACGTCGCGGCGGCGCGGAGGCGCTCCGGCCACGTTCGCTCGGAACGCAGCAGCAGGAACAGAGCGATTGGAATGCCCAGCGGCACCAGGTTGGGGCGGACCAGCACGGCGCCGCTCGTCGCGAGGCCCGCCAGCGCCGCGGAGCGACGGCCGGTTCCC
>Ga0194121_10003763_pt1 | contig 22654 bp, 17 predicted proteins | sample TA2MahCa50mmetaG_FD_148609 | JGI IMG/M metagenome (GOLD analysis project Ga0194121, IMG submission 148609) | Freshwater microbial communities from Lake Tanganyika, Tanzania - TA2015020 Mahale Deep Cast 50m | ecosystem: Environmental > Aquatic > Freshwater > Lake | place: Tanzania: Lake...
GCTGGTCGTGGAAGAGCAGGCCCGCGCGGGCGAGCTCGCCGCGGCGGCGGCGTCGCTGGACCCGCTCGCCACCGCCGTGGAGACGTTGTGCGCGCGCGTGCGGGCCACGCTCGCGCGCTGAGTCAGCGGGCGCCGCGCAACCCCGCGATCACGTCGAGCACCCGCAGCACCTCGGCCCCGTCGCGCACCATCTGACGGTCGCCCGCCTGCCCCCAGCGCAAGACGCCGTCACGGTCGATCACGAACGTCGAGCGCCACGCGACGTTACGGTCTTCGTCGAGCACGCCGTACGCCCGGATGACCTCGCGATGCACGTCGCTCAGCAGCGGAAATGGCAGCGCGCGGGCGTCGTGGAAGGCGGTGTGGCAGAACGGGCTGTCCCCGCTGATCCCGAGCACCGCCGCGTTGCGCTCGGCGAGCGTCGCGGCGACCTGTCCCAGGCCGCCCAGCTCAGGCGTTCAGATACTGCCCCAGTCGTAGCAGTAGAAGACGAGGACCACGTCCTTGCCCCGCAGGTCGGCGAGACGGATCGAGGTGCCGCCTGTCGCGGGCAGCGTGAAGTCGGGGGCGGGCTGGCCGAAACGGAGACCCGTCACGGCGCCGAGTCTAGCAGGGCCGCCTCAGTCCCGCTGGATCACGCGCACGGCCTTGCCTTCCGAGCGCGGGATCGTCCGCGGCGCGACCAGCCGGACGTCGACGGTGAGCCCGATCGCCGTGCGCAGGCGCTCGCCGACCTGGCGGCGCACCGCTTCGACGGCGGGATGCGACTCCGCGAACGCGCCGCCGCACAGGCGCACGAGCGCCGCGGCCGGCTCGACGTGCACTTCGATCTTCGCGAGCGTGCCCGCGCGATCGACCACGAGCTGATAGTGCGGCTCGAGCTCGACGACCGCGAGGAGCGCGGCCTCCACCTCCGACGGGTAGACGTTCACGCCCTTGATGACCAGCATGTCGTCCGCCCGGCCTTTGAGGCGTGCGATGCGCGCGGAGGTCCGGCCGCAGCGGCACGGCGCGGTGGTGAGCGCGGTGATGTCGCCGGTGCGATAGCGCAGGATGGGCAGCGCCCGCTTGGTGAGCGAGGTCAGCACGAGCTCGCCCTCCTCCCCGTCTCCGCGGGGCGCGCCGGTGACCGGATCGACGATCTCCGGGAGGAAGTGATCGTCGACGACGTGCAGGCCGTCGCGCGCTTCGCACTCGCCCGCCACGCCGGGGCCGATGATCTCGGAGAGGCCGTAGATGTCGTACGCGGGACAGCCCCACGCGCGCTCGAGCGCGGCGCGCAGCGCTTCCGTCCACGGCTCGGCGCCGAACATCCCGTAACGCAGCCCGAGGCGATCGGGACGGCCGCCCGCCGCGCGCATGCTCTCGGCGATGTGGAGCGCGAACGACGGCGTGCCGCAGAGCCCGTCGGGCCGGAAATCCTCGAGGAGCAGGTGCTGGCGCGCGGTGTTGCCCGACGAGACGGGGACCACCGCCATCCCGACCCGCTCCGCCCCGTCGTGGAAGCCGAGCCCGCCGGTGAAGAGCCCGTAGCCGAACGCGACGTGCAGCATGTGGCCCGGGCGCGCGCCGGCGGCGACCATGAGGCGCGCCATCGCCTCGCGCCAGACGTCGAGATCGCCCGCGGTGTACGCCACGACGGTAGGCTTGCCCTTGGTGCCCGATGAGGCGTGGACGCGCACGAGCTCCGTGCGCGGCACCGCGAGCAGGCCGAACGGGTACTGCTCGCGGAGATCGGTCTTTCGCGTGAACGGCAGCGCGGGCAGCTCGTCGAGGCTCGCGAGCGTGGTGGTGGTCACCCGCTCGCGGTAGAACGCCACGCGCTCCACGGCCCAGCGCACGGACTCGCGCAGCCGCTCGAGCTGCAGCGCCCGGCGCCCGCCCGCCGCCATCGTCTCCGCCGCCGCGTTCCACAGCATGCTCAGGACCTCCGCGTGCGCAGCAGCCGCTCGAGGGTCGGCGGCTCCGGAAACTGCTGATCGACGGTCGTGTGACGCCGGAGGCCGAGCGCTTCGCGCTGGATCATGAGGACGAGCCGTGCCTGGACCGCACGCGCCCGGGCGGCCGCGTAGAGGTCGCCGAGCCGGGCGCGCTCGTCGTCGTCCCGCGCGGCCAGGAGCCGCTCCGTCGCCGCGCGCACGTCCTCCATCGCCTGTTCGAGCCGCTCGCCCGCGCGGCCGAGCGTGGCCGCCTTCTCGCCGGCGATCTCCTCGTCGATCCGCCGCAGCCCTTCGCCGCGCGTGCCGCTCACTCGACCACCACGCTCTCGAGCAGCCAGTGCTGGCGCTCGAGGAAATGCCGGAGCGTGTCCACGACCGCGGCGTCCGTCCCGCTCTCGAGGCTCACGCGGTCCGGGAGGACGTGGCGCACGTCGGGATACGTCACGAGGACCTTCCGCAGCGTGCGCGCCCGAGGATCCGACGACAGGAGCCCCTGCGCCGGCGACGACGCGCGCAGCACGACCCGCAGCTGCCGGCTCAGGAGCGACCGGCTCCGACCCGCGCGGCCGCCTCCGCGTACACGGCGAGCGTGCGGTCGATCTGAAGGCTCACGTCGAACTCGCGCACCGCGACGGCGCGCGCGCGCGCCGCCATGCGCAGCCTCCGCTCGTGGTCGAGCAAGAGGCCGATGATGGCTTCCGAGAGCGCCGCGGCATCGGGCTTCGTGAGCACGCCGGTCTCGCCGTCGCGCACGACCTCGTCGCAGCCGGGGCCGCTCACGGTCACCGCCGGCACGCCGCACGCGGCGGCCTCGGCGAGCACGAGCCCCTGGGTCTCGGTCTCCGAGGCGAACACGAAGAGGTCCGCGGCGCGATAGCAGTCCGCCAGCGCCTCGTGCGCGCGGACGCCGAGGAAGCTCACGCGGGCGTGGGCCGCGAGGGTGGCCGCCTGGCGCTGGAGCGCCTCCGCTTCCGTGCCGTGGCCGGCCAGCACGAGCCGCGCGCGCGGCAGCGTGCCGGCCACGCGGTCGAACGCCGTGAGGACGCGCCCGACGCTCTTCTCGCGATCGAGGCGGCCGACGTAGAGCAGGACCTGGTCGTCGCGGGCCAGACCGAGCGCCCGCCGCGCCACGGCCGTGTCACCGGGCGCGAAGCGCGCGAGATCGACGCCCGTGGGCACGACGGCGATCGGCGCGCGCACGCCCCGCGCGGCGAGCTCGTCGCGGATCAGCGCGGAGGGGGCGATCACGGCGTCCGCGCGCGCGGCGAAGCGCGTGCTGAGACCGATCGCGGCCGCGGCGACGACCGCGCGCGGGAGCGGCACGTAGTGCGCGTACTTGTCGTAGCGCGTGTGGTACGTGAACACGAGGGGGCGGCGCGGGCGGCGCGCGAGGCGCCGCGCCGCGGGTCCGAGCAGGAACGGATGGTGGGCGTGGAAGACGTCGAAGCCCTCGGCCGCGACGCGTCGCGACAGCGCCGGCGCCCACGGCACCGCCAGGACGAACTCCGGATACGTGGCGGCGGGGAGCGAGGGGTACCGGACGACGCGCTCGGAGACGTCGGCCGCGCCCGGGAAGCGCGGAGCGAACACCCAGGCGGCGTGGCCGCGGGCGTCGAGGCCCTGCCGCAGCGTCTCGACCGAGGTGGTGACGCCGCCGCGGAACGGCAGGTAGTTGTTCGTGAACAGCGCGACCTTCAACGTTCGGGCCGTCACGCCTTGTTGAACTTCTCGAAATCCTCCGGCTTGATGTTCTGCAGCCACTCCCGCAGGCGGTCGGGGTCGTCGGCCTTGACCGGCTCGCCTTCCTTGCCGACGACCTCGAGGCTCTTCGCCTTCCGGACGACTTCCTCGTCGACGTAGATGGGCGCGCCCACGCGCAGCGCGAGGGCGATGGCGTCCGACGGCCGCGAGTCCACCGTGTACTCGGTGGCGCCGGCCTGGAGGTGGAGGACCGCGTAGAAGGTGTTCTCTTTCAAGTCCGTCACCATGACCTTGAGCACGCGTGCTTCGATCGTCTCGAGGATGTTCTTGATGAGGTCGTGCGTCATCGGCCGCGGCGTCTCGATCTTCTCGAGCTCGAGCGCGATGGCGTTCGCTTCGTAGATGCCGATCCAGATCGGGAGCGACCGCTTGTCGTCCTCGTCCCGGAGGATGATGATCGGGAGATTGGAGAGCGGGTCGAGGGCCAGGCCCTTCACCTTCATCTCGACGAACATACGGCCTCCTCCGGGCTCGCCACCAGCTCGCCGCGCAGGCTGTGGGGCAGGACGTCCGTGATCCGCACGCGCGCGAGGTCGCCGGCGGCCACGCGGCCGCGCGCGTCGAAGTTCACCACCCGATTGCAGCGAGTCCGACCCGAGCGCTCGCCGGCGTTCTTCTTGGCGACGCCGTCCACCAGGACCTCGACCGCTTCCCCGAGCCGCCGGAGGCTGCGCGCATGCGCCGCGCGCGTCGTCACCTCGAGCAGGCGCGCGTTCCGCTCGGCCTTCACCTCCGCGGGCACCTGGTCCGGCATGGTCGCGGCCGGCGTGCCGGGGCGCGGCGAGTAGCGGAACACGAAGACGTTGTCGTACGCGACCTCGTCGACCAGCGCGAGCGTCGCCGCGAAATCCGCCTCCGTCTCGCCGGGGAAGCCGACGATGAGGTCGGTGGAGAGCGAGATGTCCGGGACCGCGCGACGCAGCTCATCGATCAGCCGGAGATACCCGGCGCTCGTGTAGCCGCGGCTCATCCGCGCGAGGATGCGGTCCGAGCCCGACTGCAGCGGCAGGTGGAACCACTCGCACACCTTCGGCACGTCGCGCACCGCCGCGATCATGCGCGGCGTGAGGTTGTACGGGTTCGACGTCGTGAAGCGGATGCGCGCGAGGCCTTCCACGTCGTTGACGGCGGCCATCAGCGCGGCGAGGTCGGTCGGCGGATCGAGGTCGCGCCCGTAGGCGTTGACCGTCTGGCCGAGCAGCGTGACCTCGCGGCAGCCCTCGGCCACGAGCCCGCGAACCTCGGCGAGGATCGCGGCCGGCGGGTGGCTGCGCTCGCGCCCGCGCGTGGTGGGCACCACGCAGAACGTGCAGTGCTTCTCGCAGCCTTCCATCACGGTGACGAACGCCTTCAGGCGCGGCGCGCCGGCGGGCTTGGCGGTGATCTTCACCAGCGGCGCTTCCCCGATCTCCAGCACGCGGCCGTGCTTCGCGCGCTCCACGAGCTCGGCGACGCGGGCGATCGCGGGCGAGCCGAACACGAGGTCGACCTGCGGCGCCCGGCGCTGGATCTCTTTCGTGTGGAGCTGCGCCATGCACCCCATCACCCCGACCGTGATGCCCGGGCGCCGCGCCTTGAGCTGGCCGAGCTGACCGAGCTTGGAGAAGACCTTGTCCTCCGCCTTCTCACGGATCGCGCACGTGTTGACGAGGATGAGGTCGGCGTCGGCTTCGCTGTCGGTGAGCTCGTACCGGTGGTCCCGGAGCAGCCCGGCCACGCGCTCCGAGTCGTACTCGTTCATCTGGCAGCCGTACGTGATGAGGTGAAGTTTTGCCATGTCTGATCGGAACTTGGGTGTTGCCTTCGACCGTAGCACCCACCCTGAATCAAGTCAACGAAACGGCGGGGAGAACGCGCGTGATGGAGGATCGGGGGAGCGAGCGACGCCCGCTCCCCCCGAGGCTGCGCTAATCGATCTCGTCGGGGCGCCCTGCGGCCCGGGCGCCCGCTTTCGCGGGCTTCGCGCCGCCGTTCGCCGAGCCGTGCCCGTTGCTGCCGGTGCCGAACGCCGGCTTGAACTCGAACTTCTTGTCGAGCCGCGCGCGACGCTCCCGCCAGCCCTCCTGGTACTCGAGCTCGTCCTCGTGCAGCGTCGCCGGCTGCTTGACCCCGTGCGCGTTGCGGAACTGGATCGCGAGGTCGGAGGCCTGCCGCCGCACCGAGTCCCACGGCGTGCCGAGCGCGAACTGATCGGAGATGGCGCCGATGCGGCCCGTGTGGATGTTGCAGGACAGCGTGATCGCGCTGACGATCGGCCCGGACCAGAACGAGGTCTGCGAGTTGATCGGCATCGGCAGGATGTGCAGGTTGTGGCTGCCACGGCAGTCGCCCGCGACCATCGGGCACGTCGACCACGGCGAGGTGATCTCGCCCGGCGCCGGCCAGTTGCCCTGCGAGAACGCGAGGAGCACCGGATCGTCCTTGCCGCCGTACGTGAAGCCCTTCTTCGTCTTGATGTTGTGCAGCCGCTCCGCGGAGCAGATGTAGCCGAGCTCGCCCGGCGAGCCGTCCTCGTTGCGCGCCCAGATGCGCGCGATCACGAAGCGCGACGAGCGGCAGAGCCCTTCGATGTCGTAGAGATCCTCGGGCGCGCGGAGGCGGATGACCTTCTCCTGCATGCCTTTCGCGAGCTCTTCCATCTTGCCGTCGAGCGCCTTCGGGTCGCGCGGGTGCGCGCCGGCTTCGACCGCCTGCGCCTTGGTGTCGAGGTCGACGATGTCGAAGATGTAGCCGCGCTTCATGCTCGACGACGCGATCACGAGGCCCGTGTTGAACCGCGGCAGCATGTACGCGCCGGTGGCGAAATAGTTGAAGGCCATCGGCTCGGTCTTGTCCGCGAACGACACCAGCACCGTCTGCGAGGCGTTGTCCTTGCGCACCGGGAACGGCAGCGCCACGGTCGCGGGGCCCGCGCCGCGGAGGTTGCCGGTGAAGGCGTCGGCGACGAGGTCCTGCCCCGGGCCGTAGAGGCCGAGCTCGGCGGCCTTGGTCGCGCCTTCCTGGAGCGCGTCCCACATGAGCTCGTCCACCACGCTCATGTCGGCGTGCTCGCTCATGATGCCGGTGACCGCGACGTCGTCGCCGGTGTGCGTCACGATGAGCGACGTGAAGATCGGCTCGCCGCGGTAGCCGTTGTTGTCGAGCACGTACTTCGCGATGATCGACTTCACCTCGTCCGCCGCGACCACGTGCCCGCCCACCCCGCCGACGTCCGCCTTCGTCGCCTTGATGTAGCGCTGCACGAGCGCCGGGTTCTTCGAGAAGATGTGCGATTTGTACGAAAAGATGTTCGGGGTGCTGGTGACGGGGATCTTCTCGGACACCGTGATGGGCAATCCGGCGAGCTCGTCCTTCGACTGGTGGTACTCCGACATAGGCACGGGCTGCCCGCTCCCGTAGCGCCGGTTTGCCATGCTGGCCTCCTCTGAAGTGACGCGGCCCGGGGCCGCGCAAAGGTTGTCGCATCCGAGGATAGCGAGGTACACTCGGCGGCGTCAAGCAAGGACTTTACGACCATGAAATTAATTTCCACAGGCGCCGAGCTCCGTCAGACCGTCCAGTGCCTCGAGCTGTACTACCGCCAGGGGCAGAGCCAGAAGGACATCGCGCGCGCGCTCGGCGTCTCCGCGGCGACGGTCTCGCGCCTGCTCAAGCGCGCGTACGACGACGGGCTCGTGCGCGTCGAACTCGACCTGCCGCGCGCGCCGGCGCTCGAGACCGCGCTCGTGCAGCGGTTCGGCCTGCGTGACGCCGTGGTCGTCACGTCCGGGGGCCGCGCGGACGTCCGCGAAGAGCTGGGCGGCGCCGCCGCGGCGTACTTCGAGAAGATCACGGCGCACGGCATGCGCGTGGGCCTCTCGTGCGGCTTCACGCTCTATCAGACCGTGCGCGCGCTCCGCGAGCGCCGGCTGCGCGACCTCGTGCTGTATCCCCTCTCGGGGGAGAGCACGCTGAAGCTCGTCGACATCTCGCCGAACACGCTCGTGGGCATGGCGGCGGCGAAGTACCGGCCGCACGTCACCGCGTACGCGCTGCCCGTGCACCACCTGCAGTCGCCGCGTCAGCTCGCGCGGGAGCGCCGCCGCCTGCTGCGCGACCCCGAGATCCGCCGGATCTACGCCGGCGCGCAGGACGTGGACGTCGCGCTCGTCGGCATCGGGCGCATCGGCGAGTCGACGCCGGGCTTCTGCGCGCTCGCCGAGGCGTACGGCGTGAGCGTCGAGCGACTGCGCCAGCTCGGCGTGGTCGGCGAGATCAACTACCAGCCGTTCGACGTCGAGGGGCGCATCGTCGACCGGCCCGAGCTGCGCCCGCTCATCCAGCGCGTGCTCGCGGTCGACGGCCCGCACCTGCAGGCGCTCTCGCGGCGCGACGATCGCTGGGTGGTGGCGGTCGCGGGCGGGGCGGGCAAGATCGAGGCGGTGCGCGGCGCGCTGCGCGGCCGCTTCATGAACGTGCTGGTGACCGACCAGGACGTGGCCGCCGGACTGATCGATGGGGGGGCTCCGGGCGCCCCCCCGGCCCCCCGCGCTTCGGGCCCGGACTGAATCCGGGCCCTGCGCGACGACGGCTCAGCGGCGCGGGACTGACTCCTCCTCGAACACGCCCATCCGCCTGAACTTCTCCTGACGCTCCTCCACCAGCCGGGCCGCCGGCGTCGCCGCGAGGTCGGCGAGGTGGCGCCGCAGCGCCGCGCGCACCTCCGCGCCGGCCGCTTCCCAGTCGCGGTGCGCGCCGCCGGCGGGCTCCGGGATCACCGCGTCGATGACGCCGAGGCGGAGCAGATCGGGCGCGGTGATGCGCATGCTCTCCGCGGCTTCCGGCGCCCGCGAGGCGTCGCTCCACAGGATCGCGGCGCACCCTTCCGGCGAGATCACCGAGTACACCGCGTACTCGAGCATCAGCACGCGGTTGCCCATGCCGATCGCGAGCGCCCCGCCGCTGCCGCCCTCGCCGGTCACGATCGTGACGATCGGCGTCGCGAGCCCGGCCATGGCGCGCAGGTTCCGCGCGATCGCCTCCGCCTGCCCGCGCTCCTCGGCGGCGGTCCCCGGATACGCGCCGGGCGTGTCGATGAACGTCACCACCGGCTTGCCGAACTTCTCCGCGAGCTGCATGAGGCGGAGCGCCTTGCGATAGCCCTCGGGATGCGGCATGCCGAAGTTCCGCGCGATCTTCTCGCGGGTGTCGCGGCCCTTCTGGTGCCCGATCACCACGAGGCCGCGGCCCTCGAAGACCGCGAGCCCGCCGACCACCGCCGCGTCGTCGCCGTACACGCGGTCGCCGTGCACCTCGATGAAGTCGTCGCACAGCATGCGGATGAAATCGCGGGTGTGGGGACGCTTGGGATGGCGCGCGAGCTGCGTGCGCTGCCAGGCGGTCAGCGCGCCGTACGTTCTGACGCGCTGGCGCTGGAGCCGGTCTTCGAGCTTGGCGATCTCGTCCGAGTGCTGGAGCGGGTCGTCGACCGCGCGCAGCGCGGCGATGCGCGCCTCCAGCTCGAGGAGCGGCTGCTCGAACTCAAGACCGTCCGGCATACTCGACCGTCACGGCGCCCTGCCCCAGCAGCGCCTCCAGCTTCTCGGTGAGCGCGGCGCTGCCGTCCACCGACACCGCGCCGGCGCGGACGACGACCTCGAGCGACGGCACGAGCACGTGGACGAAGAGGGGCACCTCGCCCGCGTGCTCCCCGCACGCCTTGCGGAGCGCGTCGAACGTGGCGGCGCTGGCGCCGGCCGCCGGTACCCGCACGCGGCAGGCGCTCGGCGTGGCCGGCGCGCTCCCGGTGCCGTTCGTCTTCGCGGCGTACGCGAGCGCGTTCGCGAGGAGCCGGACCTGCTCCGCGAGCACGACGCGCCCCTTGTCGGTGTCGTCCACCTTGCCGCTGATCAGCAGCGCGTCCCGCGAGCGGAGGAACGTCGCCCCGGCCTTGAAGGGCTCGGGGAAGACCGTGACGTCGACGGTGCCCTCCGTGTCCTCGATGGTCGCGAACGCCATGCGATTGCCGCTCTTGGTCGGGATCTCGCGGAGGCTCGCGACCTGGCCGAAGAGCAGCACCTTGCTGCCCGCGGGGCGCGAGGCCAGCTCGACCGAGGAGGTGATGCCCAGCGACTCGATGAGCGGCTTGAAGCGCGCGAGCGGGTGGCCGGACACGTAGAAGCCGAGCACCTCCTTCTCGAAGGCGAGCCGCTGGTCGTCGTCCCACTCGGGGACCGTCGCGGCGTCCGCGGACGCACGCACCGGCGCGGGCACCGCCGCCGGGATCAGATCGAAGAAGGAGCCCTGCCCTTCGGCCTTGTCACGCTGCTGCCGCTGGCCGCTCTCCATCGCGGCGTCGAGGACCGCGAGCAGCTGGGCCCGCGCCATCCCGACGGAGTCGAAGGCGCCGGCCTTGATCAGACTTTCGATCACGCGCCGGTTGACCAGGCGGAGGTCGACGCGCGCGCAGAAGTCCTCGAGCGTGGTGAACGGCCCGTCGGACGCGCGGGTCTTGAGGATCGACTCCATCGCCGCTTCGCCGACGTTCTTGATGGCCGCGAGGCCGAAGCGGATGGTGTGGTCGTGCACGCTGAACTGCACCGAGGAGCCGTTGACGTCGGGCGGCTTCACCTCGACGCCCATCGCGCGACATTCCTCGATGTACTTCACGATCTTGTCGGTGTCGCCCATCTCCGAGGTGAGCAGCGCCGCCATGAACTCGACCGGATAGTTCGCCTTGAAGTACGCGGTCTGGTAGGCGACGAGCGCGTACGCGGCCGCGTGCGAGTTGTGCACGACGATGCCGTTGGCGATGAAGCTCGCCGGCCCCGGCACCTCGATGTCGTACGTGGGCTCTTCGCCGAGCACTTCGAGGTCGTAGGGGCGCGACCAGGCCAGCGGCGAGTCCACCAGTGATTGAAGGAAAGGGTCATCCAACTGCTGAGCGAGTCCAGCAAGCGTATCGCGCCGGATGCCTCCGACGCGCCAGTTCTTCGGCGTCAGCGCGCTGTAGCCGGAGCCGAGCTCGCGCAGCCCTACGCCGAGCGCTCCAAAGCGCTTGACGATCGCATCGCGCAAGTGGTCCAGGAACAGCGTCGGCGGGATGACATCCATACCGCTCGAGCCATTCCGGCGGCGATTGTGCTCGTACATCTCCACGAGCTCGTCCAGCGCAGCGGCTTTTCGCTGCGTCAGATGCGGCGCCACGAGCGTCCGGAATCTGGCGAAGGCATTGCGGCCGTCGAGGACGTTTACGGTGAACCCGACGCGGCGCTGGCCCCGGTAGGCGAAGGTTTTTCGGTGGATCTTCGACATGATTCCGAGCTTCAGGAACAGTCGCTGCACGTCCCGCGCGAGGCCCTCCGAAGACGTGGCGTAGGAGATCGATCGGGTCTTGGGATGGATGCACCCATCGCCTTGGATCAACTTCGCGACAAGGACGGCTACTGCATCCCGATTCCAACGATCGACGATCGCGGGAATGCGCTTGTCGAGGGCCTTCATTCCCCGGAGGCCGCAGTCGTCGAACAAGAACGTGACCGCGCCCGCGGGGTGCTTCGGTTCGCGGCGCGCGGGACGAGCCGAAGAGGCGCGACCATCTCGGCGGTGTTCGATGCGCGCCACCGTATTGTCGAAGGCCTCGAGGATCGACCGCATGTCGTGAATCTCGTCCGGGGAGCTCGAATAGAGATAAAAGTGGGTCTCGTAGCCGAGACTTCCCTCCGAAAGCGCATAGCCCAAGAGCGCGGGAAGATGCGGCGAGACCTCTTCACTACCGCAAGGCAACTCGCGGACGACGGCGACCATGTCCGTAGCGGGATCGAGATCTTCGACATTCACCCATCCGCGCTGCGTAAAGACGGGGTGATCGAGTGTCGATTCGATCTCGAACCCATTCGTGAGTCGCAAACGCGCAACACGGCGGACGCCGCTCGGCCGGACGCCGGTGGTGCGCGCGGGTCCATCCTTCGTCAAGACGATATCGCCATCGCGGACGTCGACGATTCGCTTGACCGAGCCGTCGGCCATAGCGATTTCTGCTTTATAATTTAAGCACTTGTTGAAGCCGTATCCCGCGAACTTCTCCATCAGCTCCCAGACCTTCTCGGCCTTGGCGGCTGACGTCTTCCGCTCGGCGCAGCCCGCGAGGAACTTCTCCTTCTGCTTCGCCATGAGCTCGCGGTCCTTCTTCCCCATGGCGCGGCGGAGCGTGTCCGCCTCGCCCATCGAGAAGCCCGCCATGGCGACCGCGAGCTGCATGATCTGCTCCTGGTAGATCATGATCCCGTACGTCTCCTGCGTGATCGCCTGCATCGCAGGATGCTCGTACGTGACCTTCGCGCGCCCGTGCTTGCGGTTGATGAAGTCCGGGATCAGGTCCATCGGACCCGGGCGGTACAGCGACACCATCGCGATGATGTCTTCGAGCCGCTCGGGCTTGAGCCCGCGCAGCGCCTCGCGCATGCCGGACGACTCCAGCTGGAAGACGCCGAACGTCTTCGCGTCCGCGAGGTCGGTGTACGTCTTCGCGTCGTCGAGCGGCAGCGCGTCGAAGTCGATCTCGATCCCGCGCGACTCCTTGATGAGCTTCGCCGTGTTGGCCAGCACGGTGAGCGTGCGCAGTCCGAGGAAGTCCATCTTCAGGAGCCCGAGCTTCTCGATCGGGCCCATCGCGTAGCCGGTGATGAGCTCCGGGCGCTTGGGATCCTTGTAGAGCGGGACGTACTCGTCGAGCGGCTCGTCGGAGATCACGACCGCGGACGCGTGCACGGAGGCGTGGCGCGTGCAGCCTTCGAGCGCGCGGGCGATGTCCCACAGCTCCTTGACGGCCGGCTGGCTGCGGACCATCTCGGCGAGCGGCGGCGACTTCTGGTGCGCGTCGTCGAGGGTGATGTTCAGCGGGAAGCTCGGCACCGCCTTGGCGATCCGGTCGACGTCGGCGAACGGCATCGCGAGCACGCGCCCCACGTCCCGGATGACGGCTTTGGCGCCCATCGTCCCGAACGTGATGATGTGGGCGACCCGGTCCTGCCCGTACTTCTGCGCGACGTACTTGATGACCTCGTCGCGCCGGTCGTCGGCGAAGTCGATGTCCATGTCCGGCATCGAGATCCGCTCGGGGTTCAGGAACCGCTCGAAGAGCAGGTTGTAGCGGATCGGGTCGACGTTGGTGATCTCGAGGCAGTAGGCGACGAGCGAGCCCGCCGACGATCCGCGCCCCGGCCCGACGGCGATCCCGTGCTTGCGCGCGTAGTGGATGAAGTCCCACACGACGAGGAAGTAGCCCGCGAAGCCCATCTTTTCGATGACCCGGAGCTCGTGCTGCAGCCGCTCCTCGATCGCGTCGCCGGGAGTCGGCCCGTAGCGCCTCCGTAGCCCGTCGCGCGTGCGCTCCTCGAGGTACGTGTTGAGCGTGTGCCCCTCGGGCACGAGGTAGCGCGGCAGGTGGAACGAGCCGAAGTCGAGCGTCAGATCGCACTGCTCGGCCACGGCGACCGTGTTGGTGCACGCCTCGGGGATCTCCGCGAAGACGACCGCCATCTCCTCGGCGGTCTTGACGTAGAACTCCTCGGTCGAGAACTTCCAGCGGTTCGGATCGTTCAGCGTGGACCCGGTCTGGATGCAGAGGAGCGCTTCGTGCGCGCGCGCGTGCCCCGCTTCGAGATAGTGCGAGTCGTTGGTGCCCGCGATGCGCGCGCCGATCTGCCCGGCGATGCGCACGGTCTCGGCGGTGACCTTGACCTGCTCGGGAAGCCCGTGCGCCTGGACCTCCATGAAGTAGTGGTCCTTGCCGAAGACTTCCTGGTACCAGCCCGCGGTCTGCCGCGCCTTCAGCGTCTCGCCCGCCGTGATCTGCCGCGAGACCTCGCTGTTGAGGCAGCCCGAGAGCACGACGAGCCCGTCCGCGTGCTGCGCGAGCAGCTCGCGGTCGACGCGCGGCTTGTAGTAGAAGCCCTCGAGGTACGCCTTCGAGACGAGCTTGATGAGGTTCTTGTAGCCCGCCTGGTTGCGGACGAGGACCGTCAGGTGGTTCGCGCCCTCGTAGCCGCCGTCCTGGTTCCCCCGCTCCGTCCGCTTGCCGGGCGCGATGTAGAGCTCGCAGCCGAGGATCGGCGTGATCCCGGCCTTCTTCGCGGCCAGGTAGAAGTCGATCCCGCCGAAGAGGTTGCCGTGGTCGGTGAGCGCGATCGCCTTGAACTGGAGCGCCTTCGCCTTGGCGACGAGCTTCTCGAGCTGCGCGGCGCCGTCGAGAAGGCTGTACTCCGAGTGAACGTGGAGGTGGACGAACTCAGCCACGAATCAGGAGCCGCTCGTCAGGACGCCCGTCGCCGCGCCGCACACAAACTTCTCTCTCATTCCCATTCGATCGTGGCGGGCGGCTTCGACGAGATGTCGTACACCACGCGGTTCACCCCGGGGACCTCGTTGATGATGCGGCTCGAGATCGCGCCGAGCAGGTCGTACGGCAGCTTCGCCCAGTCCGCGGTCATCGCGTCCTGGCTCGTGACCGCGCGCAGGGCGATCACGTCCGCGTACGTGCGGAAGTCGCCCATGACCCCGACCGTGCGGACCGGCAGCAGGACGGCGAACGCCTGCCAGACCTCGCGCTCGAGGCCCGCCGCGCGGATCTCGTCCTGGACGATCGCATCGGCGTCGCGCAGCGTGTCGAGCCGCTGCTTCGTCACCTCGCCGAGCACGCGGATGGAGAGCCCGGGCCCGGGGAACGGCTGCCGCCAGACGATCTCCGCCGGCAGGCCGAGCAGCTCGCCGATGCGGCGCACCTCGTCCTTGAACAGCTCACGGAGCGGCTCCACGAGCTGGAACTGCATGTCCTTCGGGAGGCCGCCCACGTTGTGGTGGGTCTTGATCGTCGCGGACGGCCCCTTGTGGGAGACGGACTCGATGACGTCCGGATAGAGCGTGCCCTGCGCGAGCCAAGGGATACGGCCGAGCGTCCTGGCCTCGTCGTCGAAGACCGCGATGAACTCGGCGCCGACCCGCTTGCGCTTTACTTCCGGATCGGTCACGCCGTCGAGAACCTTCAGAAATCGGTCAGATGCATCGACGTGGATCAGGTTGATCTTGAACGTGTCTCGGAACGTGCGCTCGACCGCCTCCGCCTCACCCTTCCGGAGCAGCCCGTTGTCGACGAAGACGCACGTGAGCTGGTCGCCGACCGCCTGGTGGAGCAGCACGGCCACCACCGACGAGTCGACGCCTCCGGAGAGCGCGCACAGCACCCGCTCGTTGCCGACCTTCGCGCGGATCGCCGCGACCGTGTCGTCGATGAACGAGGCCATCGACCAGCTTCGGCTCGTCCCGCAGATGTCGAGGAAGTTCTCGAACACCCGCCGGCCCTGCGGCGTGTGCACGACCTCCGGATGGAACTGGACCGCGTAGAGCTTGCGGACGGGGTCTTCCATCGCGGCGACCGGGCAGTTCGTGGTCGCGCCCAGCGCCGTGAACCCAGGGGGCGGCGTGAGCACGCTGTCGCCGTGGCTCATCCAGACGCTCACCCGCCCCGCGTCGTCGGGCTTCACGCCCTCGAGGATGCGGCCCGAGCCGGTGAGATGGACGGCGGCCTTGCCGTACTCGCGGCGCTCGGACGGCACGACCTGCCCGCCGAGGATGCGCCCCATCGCCTGCATCCCGTAGCAGATGCCGAGGACCGGCACGCCGGCTTCGAGCAGCTCCTTCGAGGGCAGCGGCGCGCCGTCGTCGTAGACGCTGTTCGGCCCGCCGGAGAGGACGATGCCCTTGTAGCCGCCGGTGAGGAGCGTCGCCGGCAGGCTGGTGCACGGGAAGATCTCGGAGTACACCCCGAGGTCCCGGATGCGCCGGGCGATCAGCTGCGTGTACTGACCGCCGAAATCGACGACCGCGATGGTGTCGAGCGTGCTCACGCCCGACGCCCGCCTAGCGCGGCCGCCCGAGCTTCTGCGCTTGCTGGTAGACCTTGCCCTCGGTCTTGATCGTCGGCGCGATGATGAGCTCGGTCTGCTGCAGCTCGCGGATGTTCCGGGCGCCGACCGAGCCCATGCACGTGCGGATCGCGCCCACCAGGTTCAGCGTGCCGTCCTCGGTGAACGCGGGGCCGAAGAGGATCTGCTCCAGCGAGCCCGAGATGCCCACCCGGATGCGCGTGCCGCGCGGCAGGTTGACGTGCGGCGTCGCCATGCCCCAGTGATAGCCGCGGCCCGGCGCCTCGGTGGCGCGCGCGAACGCGGAGCCGATCATGACCGCATCGGCGCCCGACGCCAGCGCCTTGCAGACGTCGCCGCCGGTCGTCATGCCGCCGTCCGTGATGATCGGCACGTAGCGCCCGGTCTGCTTGTAGTAGAAGTCCCGTGCCGCGGCGGAGTCCGCGGTGGCGGTCACCTGCGGCACGCCGAGCCCGAGCACCTCGCGGCTCGTGCACGCCGCGCCGGGCCCGACGCCGATGAGCAGCGCGTCCGCGCCCACTTCCATCAGCTCGAGGCAGGCCTCGTACGTGACGACGTTGCCGATGATGAGGGGGATCGCGAGGGACTTCTTCAGCTTGCGGAGATCGACGGGCTGGTACTCGGTGGCGATGTGGCGTGCGGTGGTGACCGTCGACTGGACCACGAACATGTCGGCGCCGGCTTCCTGCGCGATCTGACCGAAGCGCGCGGCGCGCTGCGGGATCGACGAGACCACGACCGTGCCGCCGCCCTTCTTGATCTCCTCGACGCGCTTGGCGATCAGGTCTTCCTTGATCGGCTCGCCGTAGATCGACTGGATGATCTTGGTGGCTTCCTCGGGGCTCGCCGACACGATGCGCTCGAGCACTTCGGCGGGCTTCTCATAGCGCGAGAACACGCCTTCGAGGTTCAGGACTGCGAGGCCGCCGTGCTTGCCCATCTCGATGGCGAGCTTGGGGCCGACCACGCCGTCCATGGCCGCCGCGATGATCGGGATGTCGAACCGCCGTCCGCAGAGGTCCCAGGAGATGTCGACTTCGTTGGGATTGACCGTCAGTGCGCCGGGGACGAGCGCGATGTCATCGAACCCGTACGCCGCCCGCGCCTTCCGTCCGCGTCCGACCCACATGCCCATCGATCAGCCTCCTGTCGCGTGCCCGCCCATGTCTAGATGTAGGGATCGCCGCCGCTCTCTATACCAGATTTCGTGCAGTATAAGCAGCGCCCCGGAACGTGTCAACCGGCGACGACGTCGCCCGCGAGCACGCGCGAGGGGCCACGCTCCGTCGCCACCAGCAGCGCGCCGTCGACGTCGAGCGCCTCGGCGATTCCCACGATCCCGTCCACACTTACGCGCTTCCCGAGCGTGTCGGCCAGGCTCGTCCAGCGCTCGCGCACGGGCTCGAAGCCTTCGCCCTCGAGCCGGCCGCGCCACCGCGCGAACGCGTCGAGGACGCCGGCGAGCAGCGCGTCCCGGTCCGGTCCACCGCCCGCCTCCGCGACACACGTCGCCTGCGCGCGCAGCTCGGCGGGGATCGCGCGGGCATCGAGGTTGACGCCGATGCCGAGGATCACCGCGTCGCCGTGCCGCTCGAGCAGCACGCCGGCGATCTTCCGGCCGTCGACGAGAACGTCGTTCGGCCACTTGAGCCGCGGCTCGCGCACACCGATCGCACTCAGCGCTTCCGCGACGGCGACGCCCGCGGCGATCGAGAGCAGCGGCAGCTGCGCGACGGGCAACGACGAGCGCACGACGAGCGACATCAGCAAGCTGGCGCCGGGAATGTCGTGCCAGACGCGTCCGCGCCTCCCCTTTCCGGCGGTTTGCGTCTCCGCGACCACGGCGGTCCCGTCCGCCGCGCCGTTCGCCGCTCGTGTGGCCGCATGCGTCTGCGTCGAGTCGACGGCGCCGAGCCGGATGATCGGCGCTCCGAGCGCGGGCTCCGCCCGCGCACTCCTGCTGCCGGGGGGAGGCAGGGAGGAACCCGACGAAGTCGGGTGACGACCGTCGGAAGGGGGGCGAAGCCCCCCTCCGAGGGTCACTCGAGCCACGAGAGGCTCGCCGTGAGCTTCGCCTGCAGCGCCTCCTGCTCGGCGAGCTTCTCGCGCTCCTTCTCGACGATCTCCGCGGGCGCGCGCTCGACGAAGTCCGGCCGCGCGAGCTTCGTGCGCGTGAAGCCGATCGTCTCGCTCGTGCGCTTGATCTCCTTCTGCAGGCGCTGCCGCTCCGCGGTGACGTCCACGATGCCGGCGAGCGCGACGTAGAGCTCGGAATCGCCGACCACGCCGAGCGCCGAGCCTTTCGGCCGCGTCGCCGCGGGATCGACGGTGATCGTCACGCGCGCGAGCGCTTCGACGAGCGCCTGGTGCCGGCTGAACACCGGCGTGTCGTTGCCCGCGGGCCGGATCTTCACCTCGAGGCTCGTCCCCGGACCGATGCGCATCTCGCCGCGGATGTTCCGGATCGCGCTCACCGCCGCCATGACGAGCGTCACGAAGCGATCGACCTCGGGGTCCGGCGCGAGCGCGGCCGCCCGCGGATACGGCGCGATCATGATCGACGCGCCGTCGTGCGGCAGGCGCTGCCAGATCTCCTCGGTGATGAACGGCATCAGCGGGTGGAGCAGACGCAGCGTCGCCTCGAGCACGGTCACCAGGGTGTGCTGCGTGGCCTGCCGCGCCGCCGGCGTCGGGGGGCGATAGAGCGAGCGCTTGGCGATCTCGAGATACCAGTCGCAGTAGTCGCTCCAGATGAACTGGTAGAGCAGCGACGCCGCGTCGTTGAAGCGATACTTCTCGAGCGCGTCCCGCACCTCGGTCACCGTCGCCGCGAGCCGGCGCTGGATCCAGCGATCGGCCACGGTCTCCCCGTCCGCGGTGCCCGCGGCCGGCGTGTAGCCGTCGAGGTTCGAGAGCACGAGCCGCGAGGCGTTCCAGAGCTTGTTGGCGAAGTTGCGCGAGGCCTCGAGGCGCTCTTCCGAGATGCGCACGTCGCGCGCGCTCGGCAGGACCATCCCCGCGAGCATGAAGCGCAGCGCGTCGGTGCCGTACTTGTCGAGCAGATCCAGCGGGTCGACCACGTTGCCCTTCGTCTTCGACATCTTCTGGCCTTCGGGGTCGCGGACCAGCGTGTGGAGGTACACGTCCCGGAACGGCACCGCGCGCATCAGGTGCAGCCCGAGCATCGCCATGCGCGCGACCCAGAAGAAGAGGATGTCGTAGCCGGTGACGAGCACGGCGGTCGGGTAGAACGTGCGCAGCTCCGGCGTGTCGTCGGGCCACCCGAGCGTGGAGAACGGCCAGAGCCCGGACGAGAACCACGTGTCGAGCACGTCGGGGTCCTGCCGGAGCGGTGCGGCGCACGACGGGCAGTCGGTCAGATCCGTGCGCGAGACGAAGACCTTGTCCTCGGCATCGCAGTGCCACGCGGGGATGCGATGGCCCCACCAGAGCTGGCGCGAGATGCACCAGGGCCGGATGTTGTCCATCCACTGCTTGAAGACCTTGGCCCAGCTCGCGGGCAGCACGTTGATGCGGCCGTCCTGCACCGCGACGTCCGCGGCCTCGGCGAGCGGCTTGATCTTCACGTACCACTGCTTCGAGACCAGCGGCTCCACCACGGTCCGGCAGCGATAGCAGAGCCCGACCGCGTGGCGGTACGGCTCGATGCGGTCGACCAGACCGAGCTCCTGCATGTCGGCGATGATCCGCTTGCGCGTCTCGAAGCGGTCGAGCCCCGCGTACTTCCCCGCCGCGGCCGTCATCTTGCCGTCGAAGCCGATCACCGTCCGCACCGGCAGCCCGTGCCGGCGCCCGATCTCGAAGTCGACGGGGTCGTGGCCGGGCGTGACCTTGATGACGCCGGTGCCGAACTCCGGGTCGACGGCCTCGTCCGCCACGACCTTCACGCGGACCGTGCCGTCGACCGACGGGATCTCGAGCGTCTGCCCGACGTAGTGCGCGTAACGCGGGTCGTTCGGATGGACGGCGAGGCCGGTGTCCCCGAGCTTGGTCTCGGGCCGCACGGTGCCGAGCGTGAGCGGCCCGTACCTGATGTAGACGAACTCCGCGTCGCGGTCCTCGCGCACCACCTCGAGGTCCGACAGCACGGTCTGACAGCCCGCGCACCAGTTCACGATGTAGTCGTCGCGGTAGATCAGGCCTTCTTCGTGCAGCCGCACGAACGCCTCGCGCACCGCGCGCGAGAGGCCGGGATCCATCGTGAAGCGCTCGCGCGCCCAGTCGCACGAAGCGCCGAGCCGGCGGAGCTGGCGGATGATCGTGCCGCCGTACTGCTCCTTCCACGTCCACACGCGGGCGAGGAACGCCTCGCGGCCCAGCGCGTCTTTCGACGTGCCCTCGCTCGCGAGCTGACGCTCGACCATGTACTGGGTCGCGATGCCGGCGTGGTCGGTGCCGGGCATCCACAGGGCGTTGAAGCCGTCCATGCGCTTCATGCGGATCAGGATGTCCTGCAGCGTGTTCACGAGCGCGTGGCCCATGTGGAGCGAGCCGGTCACGTTGGGCGGCGGGATCACGATGCAGTACGGCGGGCGCGGGTCCGCCGCGTCGGCGTGGAAGTAGCCGCGCTGCTCCCACTCCGGATACCAGCGCGCCTCGACGGCGGCGGGTTCGTAGCGGTCCGGGATGCCGGCCGGGCTCTCGCTCACTGGATCACCGGGTCGGCCGACGCGAGACGCCAGCGCCCGCCTTCGCCGCGCTGGTACGTGAGCGTCCACGGCGCCCCACTGCCGTCCCTCGCCGCGACGGCCACCTGATCGCCGCGCGGTCCGCTGGGCGCGTCACACACCGGCTCGGCTTCGAGCCGGGCCGGCAGGCGCTCGCGAAGCTTCGCATCGGAGACCAGGGCCGTCAGCGCGCGGCGGTCGCCGCCCTCGAGCGCGGCGAAGAGCCGCGCGGTAATGGCGCGCAGCTCGCGGTGCCAGGCGTCGAACGTGCGCTGCGCGACCCGCTGGTACGTCCCGCCGGGCGCCAGACGGTAGACGTCCTCCTGCTCGGTCTGGCCCTCGCAGCCGTAGACCCAGCCGGGATAGCGCACCTCGTAGCGGATGCGCAGCTCCTGGCCGCGCACGGCGTAGCTGCGCGCGGCGAGCGGGGCGGGATAGAGCTGGGCGGTCGACCACGCGAGCCGGACGCCGTCCGCGTGGTGGCGCATCACGTCGAAGCGCACCGGCCGCGCCCCCGTGGTGGACGCCGCTTCGTCCCAGGCGACGAGGAACTGCACGACGCCGCCGGGGCCCGGGCTGAGGGGATACAGCGTCGGCCGGCCGTCGCGCGCCATCGCGGTGAGCAGCGCCGCTTCATCGCGCAGCCGGCCGTACACGCGCACGCTGTTGCCGGTCTGGCGCTCGCCGAGCTGGAACACGCCGACGGTGAGCGCGCCGATCCGCATGATGCGCACGGCCGCCCCGCCCCACGCGTCGCTGAAGCCGTCGAGGCGCTCCTGCAGAAAGGCCGTCGACGCGAAGATGCCCCCGGAGGCGAGGCTTTCGACGATCTCTTCGTCCAGCAGCGCGTACGCCTCCCGGTAGGCTTCGGCGGCGGTCTCGGTGTCGAGCACGTGCGTCGCGCTCAGGCGGTCGGCCACCAGCTCGCGGAAGCGATCGAGACGGTCGGGTACGGGCCCGGCGGCGACGGCGACGGTGACGGCGACGGCGAGCGCGGCGGAGGCGACAGCGGCCGCGACGCCGTAAGTCCGCGTCAGGGCGCGCGATCTGGGTGACACGCGGCTATGGTACAACAGGCCGAGCGTCGACGATGCTGCGCTTCATCTCGGTCATCGACCGCTACGTCCTGCGGGAGCTGCTCCCACCCTTCTGGTTGAGCGGAATCCTGCTGACGTTCTTCCTCTTCCTGGACCGCATCTACCACCTCACGGATCTCGTCATCACCAAGGGCGTGCCGCTGCACCTGGTGGCCCAGCTCCTCGTCTTCACGATGCCGTCGTTCCTCGCGCTGACGCTGCCGATGGCGTTGCTCGTCGCGGTGTTGATCGCGGGCGGGCGCCTCGCCGGCGATCTCGAGGTCGTCGCCTTCCAGGCGTCGGGCATCGGACCCCTGCGCCTCTTCAGCCCCGTCCTCGCGGTGGCCCTCATGGTCACGCTGGCCGCGGGCACGCTCACGATCGTCGTCGGGCCGCCCGCGAACCGCGAGTTCCAGGCGCAGCTCTTCAAAATCCTACAGGCGCGCGCCACGGCAGGCCTCAAGGAGCGTGTCTTCAACGCGGACTTCGGCGACATCATCATCTATCCGGAGGAGATCAGCCCCTCGCAGGTCGCCCTGCGCGGTCTCCTGGTCTCCGACGAGCGGGACCCGCGCCTCACCCGCATCATCACCGCGCGCGAGGGACGCGTGCTCGCGGACGAGGTGAACCGCCGCATCACGCTGCGCCTGCTGGACGGCGCCGTGAACGAGGCCGACGTGCTGTCCGCGGCGCCGGGCCCCGGAGACGCGGCGCTGCCGTCGGACGAGTCGGTGTACGGCGGCGCCGCGTCGGCGAGCCGCTACCGCTACACGGTGTTCGGCCTCTACGACATGAGCCTGCCGCTCGACACGCCGCTGCGCGGCGCCGCGAAGTTCGAGAAGCCGGAGAAAGACCTCTCGCTCACGCAGCTGGAGGAGCAGATCGACCGCTACGCCACCGAGCCGTCGCGGCGGGCGCCGTTCGAGGTGGAGTGGCACAAACGCTTCGCCTTTCCCCTCGCGGCGCTGGTGTTCGCGCTCGTGGGCTTCCCGCTCGCGGTGCGCTCGCATCGCGGCGGCCGCGCGATCGCGCTCGTCGGCAGCCTCGCGATCCTCGTCCTCTACTACCTGCTCCTGACGTCGCTGGAGGGCTCGGCGCTCCGCGGCGGCCTCCCGCCGTGGGTGGCGATCTGGGCTCCCAACGCCGTCTTCGGCGCGATCGGCGCCTTGTTCATGGTCGCGGTCGCCCGCGACGTGCGCTGGCGCGGCTCGCGCTGGCTGTGGCGACGGCTCGACGCGCTCGGCGGGTGGCGCCAGCGGCGGGGCCCG
>Ga0194121_10003768_pt1 | contig 22627 bp, 21 predicted proteins | sample TA2MahCa50mmetaG_FD_148609 | JGI IMG/M metagenome (GOLD analysis project Ga0194121, IMG submission 148609) | Freshwater microbial communities from Lake Tanganyika, Tanzania - TA2015020 Mahale Deep Cast 50m | ecosystem: Environmental > Aquatic > Freshwater > Lake | place: Tanzania: Lake...
GATCTTGCCCGCAATCGAGCTGATCGCTTCCCATTGCGACCCATAGTCGCCCTGATGATCCAGAACCAGCCGGACAGCCCGCTCGCGAACCTCCGCCGGATATCTCGTCGAATGTGTTCCCATGGCAGCTCCTCCTTCTCACAAGTCGGAGCCTCCGGGAAACCCGGCGCGGTTCAATGCGCGCTTTCCGGCGCGGCTTGAACGGTGGGCCGAATGGCTAATGGTCACCAATCGCATGCACCTCAGCCATCACTCGGCCAATCCGCGCGAGTTCGGCACCAATCTTGGCGGCCTGTTCAGGATCTGGGATCGCCTGTTCGGCACCTACCTCGTGCCCGATCCGGGGCAACGGGAAACCCGCCGATACGGCCTGGCCGAAGTGCCTGCGCGGAACTGCGCTGCGCTGACCGACATGCTGTTACTGCCGCTGCGTCGTGCGAACCACTAACCCATTGCCGCGCTGGGTCGACCGCCCGACCGGGCGGGGCGCATCCGCTCGCGCCGATCGACGAACGCGCCGCCTGATCAGCCGCTCCAGCGGAAGGGCGCGAAGTGGCCGTTGTTGCGGCCAGCGCTCTCCCGCCAATCGATGCCGAAGGCGCTCAGGCGACACTCGCCGGCTTTTGCCAGGGCCAGCCGTTGGCTGACCGAATGGCCGGTATTCTCCACCCACATCGCTTCGCCCTTCAGGCGCGGGCTGGACAGACCGGCAATGCTGACCGCCAGCATGTCCTCGACCTTGGCGTGGCGGCGAAGCCCGTCGGCCTCGTAGCTGATCGGCTTGACCGCCGTGCCGGCAAATCGCCCGGTCAACGCCCTGATGCCCGCGAGCGGGCCGCCGACTTCGCCCGCCGCGATCGCCGCCAATGCCGAGCGCTGCGCCGCGCTTGCCCGCTGGTCGACAATCACGCCGACCGTCCAGTTGCCCTCGGGCATCGGCCCTGGCGTCTCCGCCGCCAGCACGAAGTTGAGCCCGTCCAGGCCGGTGCCCTGGTACTGGCCGGTCCGCACGTGGAAAATCAGCGCCACCGTGCAGCCGCCCCGCGTCGGCTTCTCGCGCACCAGGCAAGGACAAAGGAAGTCGCAGTTGCAGGCTTCGAAATACTCGCCCTCCAACTGCCACGCCGTCGCGTTCATGTCGCTGCCCTTGGCTCGCGCCTACTTCAGGCTGTCGCGAAACAATGCCAACGCCGCCTCGGCGAAGCGTAGCATGTTGGCGGCCCGATCGGCGATGCCGGTGCGCAGCGTCCTGGCCTGCCGCAACGGGCCGACGACGGCAAGACAGGTGTGCCCGGCGGGATCGCCATAGCGGTTGCCTTCCGGTCCCGCTGCGCCGGCTTCGGCCAATCCCCAGGTGGTTCGCAAACGGCTCCGGATGGTATCGGCGGTCAGCAAGACATACGGCTCGCTGGCCGAGCGCAGACCGGCCATTCGCTGGTCGTCGATGCCCAGGAGTTCGCTGCGCGCCACCACCGTGTAGACCACGGCGCCGCCGCAATAGTAGGCCGAGGCGCCGGGCACCCGCAGCAACGCCGCCGAGATCAGCCCACCGGTCGAGGATTCCGAGACCGCGACCGTTTCCCGGCGCGCAACCAATCGCCGGGCGATCTCGGCCGCCAATTCGTCGATCATTTCCATGCCGTCATCCCTGGCCCGTTCGGGCTATTATCCGCCATTGCGCACCTATCGGTCAGCCTGCATGTGCGGACGTTACAGTTTCACCACACCGCTGGAAGCGATCCGTCGGCTGTTCCGCTTTCAGGGCAGCCCCAACCTGGCGCCACGCTACAACATTGCGCCCACGCAGCAAGCGCCGGTCCTGCGTCGGCCAACGCCAGCCGGCGGGATTGCCACGCTCGACTTGCTGCGCTGGGGCCTGGTGCCAGGCTGGGCCAAGGACCACTCGATCGGTGCCCGCATGATCAACGCGCGGGCCGAGTCGGTGGCCGACAAGCCGGCCTTCCGCGCCGCCTTTCGTCGCCGGCGATGTCTGGTGCTGAGCGATGGCTTCTACGAATGGCAGGCGGTCGACGGAGGCAAACAGCCCTACCGCGTCGCGCTGGCCGGCGACGCGCCGTTCGCCATGGCCGGCCTCTGGGAGACCTGGCACTCGCCACAAGGCGAGACGATCGAGACCTTCGCCATTGTCACAACGGCAGCCTCGGCGGCGATCCGCGCCATTCACGAACGCATGCCGGTGATCCTGCCAACCGCATTGCACGACGCCTGGCTCGATGTCGAGCGGCCGGCTGATGGCGCCTGGCTGCGGCCCTACACGGGCAGCGACCTGCGGGCCTATCCGATCGGCCGGCACGTCAACGCCGTTCGCAACGACGATCCAACCTGCTGGGTGCCGCTCGCGGCCGAACCGCGACAGGCGAGCCTGCTTTAGCGAGCGGCCGACAGCCGGCGCTCCACCACCGCGAGACAAACCGTCAGGCCGATGCCAACCAGGCAACAGCCCAACAACAGGGCCGGCGCCGCCGCCCAACCGCCGAACAGACTGACCGCCGCCGCCATGGCGGGCGCGCCCAGCAGGTTGCCGAGATTGGCGCCCTGCACGCTGGCACCGGCGACGGTCGGCACATCGCGCAAGCTTGGCGCGTGCAACGCCGCGCCAGCCAGCACCGCCGCAGGCAGCAGGCCGCCGAAGCCGGTGAACAGCACCGCCAGCAGCAGTTTCGCCGCCGCCGGCAGTGCCAGCGTGAGCAACGCCGTACCGGTCGCCGCCATCACCAGATAGGCCACCAGCAGCAAGGGCGCGCGCGCCATGCCGCGGTGCAGCAACAGCGCCGTCACGATGTTGCCGACCGTGTTCGCTGCCACCACCAAGGCGGTCCATTGCGCCGCGCCGCTGGCGCTGAACGCGGCGGCTTCGCTCAGATAGGTCGGCAGCCAGGTGGCGACCGCGAAAAACTGCAGCGAATAGAAGCCGAAGCAGCCCGCAAGCAGCCATGGCCCGGGCCGCCGGAACGCCGACCTGAGGCTGTCGGCAAGGGGCGCGGCGGGCGGTTCGGGCGCCAGCACGAAGCGCCGTCCGAGCCACTGAAAGGCCAACAGATAGACAAGCGCCGCGGCGCTGGCCAACCACCACAGCCAGCGCCAGCCGGCCAGCGCCACCAGCGGGCCCCCGACCAGCATGGCCAGCGCCATGCCGATCGGCATGTAGGTACCCCACAGACCCAATGCCAGCGTCCGGTCGCGCGGCAGGCTGGCCAGCACGATCAGCCGCGGCGCGCTGACCGCGATGCCGACAAAGCCGAAGCCTTCCAGCACCCGCGCGAGCAGCAGGCCGGCGCCGCTCTGGGCCAGAGCGCCCAGAACCGCGCCGCAGGCCAGCGCCGCCGTGGCGGCGGTCATCGCCAGACGCGGACCGCGGCGGTTCAGAAGCGCGCCCAGCGGCACGCCGGAGCACGCCCCCAGCAGCGCGAACAGCGAGGCCACCAAGCCTGCCTCAACCAGACCGAGGCCAAGCTCCGCGCGCAGCGCCGGAATGGCCGGCGGCACCTTGCCCACCTGCAGCGCGACCACGATGCCGCCCAGCACCGCCAGCGTCACGGTCGACCATTGGCTTCGCGGCGCGTCCGTTGCGTGCACCATGCCGCCTAGTGTCCCGATTGCGAAGTTCGCACGTTCATACGGCCACTCTTATGCGAACTTCGGAATCAAAGGGACACGAGCAATCCTATGCTTCTCGGGTGGCCTGGGATTTGAAGTTCCTCGCCGCAAAGGCCGCCACGATCGGAGGAACTTCAAATCCGCCACACGAGCGCGACCGCGTCACGGCGATACCAGCTTGCCGGGATTCATGATGTTGCCGGGATCGAGCGCGCGCTTGATCGCGCCCATCAGTGCCAGCTCGACCGGCGACTTGTAGCGCTTCAGCTCTTCGCGCCTGAGGCGGCCGATGCCGTGCTCGGCGCTGATCGAGCCGCCGAGTTCGTGCACCAGATCGTGCACCATCTGGTTGACGCGCGGCAACTCGGCGGCGAAGCGCGCCCGGTCGGCGCCAACCGGCTGGGCCGGATTGAAGTGGATGTTGCCGTCGCCGATATGGCCGAAGGCGACGATGCGGATGCCGGGATAGGCGGCCTGCAATTGCCGGCTGGCCCGCGCGATGAACTCGTCGATGCGCGACAGCGGCACCGAAACGTCGTGCTTGAGGCTGACGCCCTCGTGGTTCTGCGCTTCCGGAATGCCTTCGCGCAGGCGCCGCAGGGCGCGCGCCTGCTGCTGCGAACTGGCGAGCACGGCGTCCAGCACCTCGCCCGCTTCCGCCGCTTCGGCCAGCAGAGCTTCCACCGCCGGGCGCAGCGTGCCGGGCCCGCCCTGCCCTGCCACCTCGACCAGCGCGTACCAGGGATGGCGCGCCGGCAAGGGATCGGCCGCCCCCGGAATGTGCTTCAGGACAATGTCGAGGCAGCTGCGCTGGATCAGTTCGAACGTCGTCACCTGCTCGCCAACCGCGGCCCGCGCGCGCGCCAGCAGCGTTACCGCCGCCGCCGGCACGGGCAATGCGACCAGCATGGTCTCGCTGTCGCCCGGGCGCGGATGAAGCTTCAGCACGGCCCGCGTGATGATGCCAAGCGTGCCCTCGGCGCCAATGAATAGCTGCTTCAGATCGTAGCCGGTATTGTCCTTGCGCAAGCCGCGCAGGCCATCCCAGATGCTGCCGTCGGGCAGCACGACTTCCAGGCCCAGCACAAGGTTTCGGGCATTGCCGTAACGCAGCACCTGCGTGCCGCCGGCATTGGTCGCCAGGTTGCCGCCGATCTGGCAACTGCCTTCGGCCGCCAGCGATAGCGGAAACAGCCGCCCCGCCTCCGCCGCGCGGCGCTGGATCTCGGCCAGGATGCAGCCCGCCTCGACCGTCATGGTGTCGTTGGCCAGATCGAGGGCAACCACTTGGTTCATCCGGGCGGTCGACAGGATGATCTCGCTGTTATCGTCGTGCGGTTGGCCGCCGCCGGTCAGGCCGGTATTGCCGCCCTGCGGCACGATGGGCGTGCCGGTCTCGGCACAAATCCGCACCACCGCCGCCACCTGCTGGGTGTTGGCGGGACGCACCACCATCGGCACCCGGCCCCGCCAATTGTCGCGCCAGGATTTCAGCAGCGGCGCCATTTCGGCCGGATCGGTCAGGCAACCGCGCTCGCCCACCGCTTCGCGAATCCGCTGCAGGACCGCCGGCTGGACCGGCGCGCGGCCCGGGCTGTTCGACATGACGGTCACGGCTGGCACTCCCGATCAGAGATCCCGCGCGTTCATTAGCACGGGATCGCTTCGGCCGGTGCCGCGGCGCGGGCGAGCCGGTCGTTGATAGCCAGGCCAAGTCCAGCGTTGGGCACCGGCATGGCGGCGATGGCCCGCGCGGGGGGTGCGTCCAGCCGGCGCAGCATGGCGAACAGATTGGCCGCCGCTTCCACCAGGTCCCCGGCCGGGCTCAGGTTCAGCCTGGCACAGCCACCCGACGGCACGTTGGCGCCGAACGCCAGCAATGCCTCGTCGGGCGCCACATCCGTGGCGTTGAGGCGCACCGGCCGGCGCGGCGCGTAGTGGCTGGCCAGTTGCCCGGGCGCGCTTGGCCGCTTCGGATCTCCAGCGCTTGCCAGCGGCCCAACGACCGCCTCCAGCGCCTCGCGCGAAACGCCGCCCGGGCGCAGCAGCAAGGGTGCCTCGCCGGTGCAGTCGACGACGGTCGATTCGAGGCCCACCGGGCACGCGCCGCCATCCAGGATCATCGCCACTCGCCGGCCCAGGCCGTCGACAACATGCTGGGCGGTGGTCGGGCTGATCCGGCCGGAAGGATTGGCGCTTGGCGCGGCCACCGGCCGGCCAACCCGGCGCAGGAGATAGCTGGCGATCGGATGCGCCGGAACCCTCAGCGCCACCGCGGCCAAGCCGGCGCCGGACAACTCGGCCACCTGGCAGTCGGCCTGGCGCGCCAGCACCAGCGTCAGCGGACCGGGCCAGAAGCGCGCCGCCAGACGCTCGGCCAGTGGCGTCATGCGTCCCTGCCGGGCAGCGGCTTCCCGGTCGGCGACGTGGGCGATCAGCGGATTGAAGCGCGGCCGGCCCTTGGCCGCGAAGATCGCCGCCACCGCGCGCTCGTTCGTTGCATCGCCACCCAGGCCATAGACCGTTTCGGTCGGGAAGGCGACCAGATCGCCGGCCCGCAGCAAGTCGGCCGCCGCCGCCAGGCTGGCGGCGGTTGCCGGCACCGGTCGCGCCGCTTCAGCCGGCAAGGTCCGAACAGCCGCCAGTCGAGCAGATGACGCCCGCCTCGTTCAGCACCAGGTACTCCCGCCCTCGCCCCAGCAGGCGCACGCGATCGTCCCAGAACACCGGATGGCGGAACTCCGCCCACAGCGCGAAGCGGCGCGGCGGGCCGCCTCTTGCCATGACCTCCGCCATGTAGCTGAACGACATCAGGCCTTGCGCCACCGGCGAGCGCAGGCCCAGGCGGTCGCTGACCTGCGGATCGAAATGCACCAGGTAATCGGGGAACTCGAAGCTGTAGTCCTTGACGCGCGCCTCGGTCGGATGCTTGCGCGACAGCTCGACGAAATCGCTGAGCGCGTCCGCTTCGGCCGGCCGGCCCGATCGCGGTTTCGCGCGCATCGCCGCCGCGTCTGTCTCCAGCGATCCGATCTCGCCGACCACCGGCACGCTGCCATCGGCCCGCGCAAACGCAACCCGCGCGCGTACCAGCGTGCCGTTGCGCCGTGCTGTCACCTCAACCACGCGGGCCTGCGCGGTCAGCGCCTCGCCCAGCGTCACCGGTTCGAACTGCTCGATCCGTTGCGAGACGTGCAGGCCCGCGACCTCCGGTCGCTTCAGCGGCTTCCTCGCCAGGATGCAGTCGTTGGCGAACAGCGCCGGGTCGACCTCGTCGTCGAAGCACCCCTCACCCACTTCCGCCGCCCGGTGATAGCGGCGCTGACGCTGGGCGCCCAACAGCGTCGGCAACGGCGGCAGAAGCAGGCCGACGCGCGGCTTGGGTTCCACTGGCGACATGCGATCCTCCTAGACCCGCTCCAAGTCGGACGCCGCCGCCGCAACCGTCGCCTTGCCGCCGGCGTTGACGGCGCGGTAGCGCGTGCGGGCGGCGTCGGCTTCCAGGCGCAATTCCTCGTCCCAGAAAGCGGGCCTGAGGAAGCGCGCGGCGAAAGTCACCCGGCTGGGCCGCCCTTCCCGGGCAAGCGCGCCATAGAGCGCCATCAACTGCATCAGGCCCTGGGCGATCGGCGCGCGAAAGCCCCGGGCGCGGGCGAAATCCGGATCGTCGTGGATGCGGTTGCCGACCTCGGCGCCGAACGCCGCGACCGCCTGCGGCGTCAGCGGCAGGCGGCCAACCGGCTGCCACTCGGCCGCACCTTCCGCCGGCGGTGCGGGCCTTGGCCCGGGCGTGGCCGACGGATCGGGCAACAGGCCGCGCATGTTCACGCGCAGCGGTTCATCGCCGGCCGCGGTTCGGTAGCGGAACTGGCAATGCACGATGCGCCCGCGCGGACTGTCCGCCCAGGGCAGGATTTCACCTTGCATGCCGACCAGCTCGCCCAGCCGAATGGGCCGCGTCTGGCGGATGTCGTGCGACAGCAGCACGCGGCCGTCCACCGGCAATCCAGCCGGCCTCAGCACGGCGACCGTGGCATGGCTCAACAGACTGGCGTCGGCCTGTTCGCCGAACACTTCGTCGCCGATGCCCACCAGCCGGTGATAGCGGGCCTGGCGTTCCGCCGTCAGCGTCGCGTCGAAGGGCGGAAAGCGAAAGCCAACGGGCAGCCCCGCCCAGGCGCCCAGGGGATCGTCGCCCGCGCCCGTGGTTGACTGCCGCGCCTGCATGCCGCCCTGTCCGCGTCCTGATACAATGGCAGGGCGTCGCTCGCCCGCCGACCAGAGGCATACCATGACGGCTTTCCAGGCCCCGCTCAACGATCTGAACTTCGCGCTGCGCCACATCGCCGACCTGCCGGGATTGGCCGAGTTGCCGGGGCTGGAAGCGGCGGAGCCGGTGGCCGTCGCGCAGGTGCTGAGCGAGGCGGGGCGGTTCGCCGCCGGCGTGCTGGCGCCACTCAACGAGTCTGGCGACAAGGTGGGTGCCAGGCTGGAGAACGGCGTCGTCATCTGTCCGCCCGGCTTCGCCCAGGCCTATGCGCAGTTTCGCGATGGCGGCTGGAACGCCGTGCCATTCGAGCCCGAGTTCGGCGGCACCGGCTTGCCCTGGCTGGTGGGAGTTGCCTGCGCCGAGTTGTGGAATGCCGCCAACATGGGTTTCGCGCTCTGTCCGCTGCTGACGCAAGGAGCGGTTGAGGCGATTTCCGCGCACGGCACGCCAGAGCAGAAGGCCACCTACCTGCCCAACCTGGTGAGCGGCACCTGGACCGGCACCATGAACCTGACGGAACCGCAGGCGGGCTCGGACGTGGGCGCGCTCCGCACCCGCGCGGAGCCCGGCGACGGCGGCGGCTGGCGCATCAAGGGACAGAAGATCTTCATCACTCACGGCGAGCACGACCTGGCCGAGAACATCGTGCATCTGGTCTTGGCCCGCACCGCCGGCAGCCCGAGCGGCACCAAGGGCATCTCGCTGTTCATCGTGCCGAAATTCCTGCCCGACGGCGGCGGCCGGCCGGGCCGCCGCAACGATCTGCGCTGCGTTTCGATCGAGCACAAGCTGGGCATTCATGCCAGCCCCACCTGCGTGATGAGCTATGGCGACGATGGCGGTGCCACCGGCTTCATGCTGGGGGCGGAAAACGGCGGCATGCGGGCGATGTTCACCATGATGAATACCGCGCGCCTGGCCGTGGCGGTGCAGGGGGTGGCGATCGCCGAGCGCGCCTACCAGCGCGCCGCGCATTATGCGCGCGAGCGCCGGCAGGGCCGCGCGCCGGGCTGGCGCGAAGCCGGCTACTCGCCGATCGAGCGGCATGGCGATGTGCGCCGCATGCTGATGACCATGAAGGCGTTGACCGAGGCGGCGCGCGCCGTCTGCCTGATGAACGCGCGGGCGCTGGACGTCGCCCGCCACCACCCGCAGGCGGAAGAACGCGCCCAGGGCTTGGCGCTGGCCGATCTGCTGACGCCCATCGCCAAGGGCTGGGCGACCGACATCGGCTGCGAGGTCGCATCGCTCGGCGTGCAGGTGCATGGCGGCATGGGCTTCATCGAGGAAACCGGAGCCGCGCAGTATTACCGCGACGCCCGCATCCTGCCGATCTACGAAGGCACCAATGGGATCCAGGCGATGGATCTGTTGACGCGCAAGTTGCCGATGCAGGGCGGCGAGGTGGTGAACCGGCAGATCGCCGAGATGCGCGACCTCGTGCCGAAGCTCGAGCCTTGGCCTGCCAGCGCGGCAACCCTGGCGGCGGCGCTGCAGAGCCTTGCCACCGCTTCCCGCGAGCTGCTGGCACGGCTGGCCAGCGAGCCCAACGCCGCCTTCGGCGGCTGCACGCCCTATCTCAAGATGTGGGGGCTGACGTTCGGCGGCTATCTGCTGGCCAAGGGCGCGCTGGCGGCCAGAGAGCTGATCGCCAAGGGCGCGGGCGAAGCCGGTTACCTCAACGACCGCGTCGCTGTCGCCCGTTTCTTCTGCGAGCAGTTGCTGCCACAGGCCGCCGCCCTGCTGCCGGCCGCCTTGGGCGATGGTGAGCTGCTGTTCGCGGTGGCGCCCGAACGTTTGACCGGCTGAATGGCCCGCGTGCCGGCTCGGTTTGACGCTTACCGGGGCGTAACCTAGATTGCCTATGCTGCATTGCGGCGAAGCGACGCCGCAGTTCCCCGACATGACCGGAGATGCTAGGCCCGTGCGCTACGACAAGGTGAGCCCTGCCTTCGACGCGATCCCGGCGCATGGCGACGTACTGCCGGTGGCGCCCGGCGTGCTGTGGTTGCGCATGCCGCTCAACCTGACCGGCCTCAGCCATATCAACCTGTGGCTGATCGAGGATGACGGCGGCTATGCCGCGGTCGACACCGGCATGAACACCGAGGTGATCCGGCTCTGCTGGGACAAGGTGCTGACGCATGCGTTGGGTGGCAAGCCGATCACCCGGGTGATCTGCACGCACTATCACCCCGACCATATGGGACTGGCCGGCTGGCTCTGCGAACGCTTCGGCGCGCCGCTCTACATGACCCGGCGCGAGTGGCTGCAGGGCCGGGTGTTCTGGCTGGACGCGCAGGCCCAGCCGCCCGAATTCGTGGTCGAGTACTACCGCTTGCTTGGCTTCACCGAAGAGGCGCTGAGGGAAGTGCGCAGCCGCGGCTACAGCCATTTCCGCGACTCGGTCTGGGAGCCGCCGGGCCAGCTTGCCCGCATCCGGGATGGCGACGTGCTGACGATCGGCGGCCGCGGCTTTCGCGTCGTCGTCGGCTATGGCCACGCGCCCGAGCATGCCTGTCTTTTCAGCGCGGAACTGAACCTGATGTTCTCGGGCGACCAGATCCTGCCGCGCATCACGCCGCATATCGGCGTCTATGCGCCCGAGCCCGAGGCCAACCCCTTGCAGGAATATCTCGACAGTCTGGACACCTTCCGGCCGCTGCCGGCCGACCTGCTGGTGCTGCCGGCGCATAACGAGCCGTTCCGCGGCCTGCATGCCCGGCTGGACGACCTGCGCCAGCACCATGCCCATCGTCTCAACCTGCTCGAAGAGATGACCGCCGAGCCCAAGCGCGTCGCCTCCACCTTGAAGGCGCTTTACGGCCGCCAGTTGCGGCCGCACGAAACCTATCTCGGCTTCGCGGAATCGCTGGCTCACCTCAATTGCCTGCGCGCGCAAGGACGGGTGACGCGCGAACTGGCGGACGATGGCGTCTGGCGGTTCCGGCGGACGGGCGCCGCCGCCAACGCCGCCTGAGGCGCGCCATGAACGACACCGTCCTGCTCGACGTGGCCGACAGCATCGCTACCCTGACGCTCAATCGGCCGGCGGCGCTGAACGCGCTGAACCAGGAGATGCGCGCGGCGCTGATCGCGCGCTTGGCGGAAGTCGAGGCCGACGACCGCGTCCGCTGCGTCATCCTGCGCGGCGCCGGCGAGCACTTCATGTCGGGCGGCGACATCAAGTCGTTCTACGCCGAACGCGACAACGACCGGCTGGCCAAGCGCCGGCGCTTCCTTGAAGGCATCAACGCCCTGCACCCGATGATCTTTGGCATCCGCCGCATGGCGAAGCCGGTGATCGCCGAGGTGCGTGGCTATGCCGCCGGCTTCGGCGTCAGCCTGGCGATCGCCTGCGACCTGACCATCGCCGCCGCGGACGCCAAATTCACGCTGGCCTATGTGCGTATCGGCGCCAGCCCGGACGGCGGCGCCAGCTATTTCCTGCCGCGGCTGGTCGGCCTGAAGAAGGCGCTGGAGATCGCGCTTCTGGGCGACGACATCGACGCCGGCACGGCGGCAGCGCATGGCATGGTCAACTACGTCGTGCCGGGGGCCGAGTTGCCAGCCTTCACGGCTCGCCTGGCCCGCCGCCTGGCGAACGGGCCGACGCTGGCCTATGGCAACGTCAAGCGCCTCATGTATTCGAGCCTGGACACCAACATGGAAGCGCAGTTGCAGCTTGAGGCCGAATGCCTCACCGCCAGCGCGCTCGGCCAGGATTTCCGCGAGGGCGTCAGCGCCTTTGTCGAGAAGCGCAAGCCCCATTTCCAGGGCCGCTGAACTAGACTGGCGGCCTGCTCTGCGCGAGGAGCCCGCGATGCCGCCCACCGCCAGGGCAAGCAAGAGCGAGCAGGACGTCCGCATCGAACTGGCCGGTTGCTACCGGCTGTTCCACCATCTCGGCTGGACCGAGCTCATCTTCAACCATATCACCGCCAAGCTGCCGGGGCCGGACCGCTATTTCCTGATCAATCCGTTCGGCCTGCACTACAACGAAGTGACCGCCAGCAACCTGGTCAAACTGGACCTCGCCGGCAACATCATCGGCGCCAGCAGCTTTCCCTATAACCCGGCCGGCTATCCCCTGCATTCGGCGATCCACGAGGCCCGGCCCGAGATCGCCTGCATCGCGCATACGCACACCACCGCCGGGCTGGCCATCGCCTGCCTCGAGGAGGGCATCGACCAGCACAATTTCTATGGCGCCATGCTGCGCGGCCAGGTGGCCTATCACGCGTTCGAGGGGATCACGCTTTACGGCGAGGAGAAGTCCCGCATGGTGGAAAGCCTGAGCGACAAATCCTGCCTTGTCCTGCGCAATCACGGTCTGGTCGCCTGCGGGCGGAGCGTGGCCGAGGCCTTCGCCCGTCTGTGGACCATGCAGCGGGCCTGCGAGGTGCAATTGGCGGCGCGGTCCACCGGCCGGCCGGTCGTGCCGGTGGCGGACGCGGTGGCTGAGAAATGCGGGCGCGACAGCCTGAACGTCGATCCCAGTGGCCAAGCGGCCGAGATAGTGTTCCAGGCGATGATGCGCCAAGTCGATGCGCACGATACCAGCTACCGGAACTGAACCGCGGTCCTCACCTTTTCCTCGCCAGCATCAGACCATCGCCCAAGGGCAGCATGGCGATGGAAACCCGCGCGTCGTCGCGGATCGAGCGATTGACGCGATCGATGGCGGCCGGGCCCGGCTCCTTCGCTTCCAGCACGCGGCCCATCATGAAGGCGTTGTCGATGGCGACGAGGCCGCCCGGCCGCACGAGTTCGAGGCAGACCTCGTAATAGGCCGGGTAATTCACCTTGTCGGCGTCGATGAAGGCGAGATCGTAGCTGCTGGGGCCGGGATCGCGGCGCAGGTGGGCCAGGCTGTCGAGCGCCGGCACCAGGCGCAGGTCGATCTTGTGCGCGAGGCCCGCCGCCGTCCAATGCTGCCAGGCGATCCGCGTCCATTCTTCCGACACATCGAGGGCCGTGATACGGCCCTCCGGCCCCATCGCCTGCGCCACCGAAAGCGTGCTGTAGCCTGTGTAGACGCCGATCTCGAGATAGCGCCGCACGCCCATCAGTTCGACCAGTAGCGCCATGAAGGCGCCCTGCTCGGGCGTGATCTGCATGATGGCCAGGCGGTCGCTGGCGGTTGCTTCGCGCAGGCGGACCTGCGCCGGGCTTTCGCGCACGCCCACGGCGAGCAGATATTGCCGGAGTGCCGCATCGAAGGGCGTGGCGGTGGCGGACATCGTTAGCCGGCCTTCAACTCGCGGCGCACGATGCGCGCGCCTTCCACCATTGCCACCAGCTTGGCGAAGGCCACCGCGCGCGGCAGGTATTTCATGCCGCAATCGGGCGCGATGATCAGGCGCTCGGGCGCCACATGCGGCAGCGCGCGGCGGATGCGGCCCGCCACCACCTGCGGCGTCTCCACCTCGTGCGTCGACAGGTCCAGCACGCCCAGCATGATGTCCTTGCCCGGCAATTGCCGCAGCACCGCCAAGTCGAGGCCGGACTGCGCCGTCTCGATGGAGATCTGCCTGACTGGCGTCGCCGTGAGCTCGGTCAGGAAATCGTAGGCTGGCGGCCGGTTCTTCACCAGCGCGGCGTAGCCGAAGCAAAGGTGGATGGCGGTGACGCCGGCAATGCCGTCCAGCGCGCGCGACACGGCCGCCACGCCATAGTCGCGCGCCGGCTGGGGCCGCGCCTGCATATAGGGCTCGTCCAACTGCACCACGTCGGCGCCGGCCGCGAACAGGTCGCGTACTTCCGCGTTCACCGCCTCGGCAAACGCCATGGCGAGCTTGGCCGGGCTGCCGTAATACTGGTCGTCGGCCTGCTGCGCCAGGGTGAAGGGTCCGGGTATCGTCACCCGGATCGGCCGGTCGGTCGCCCGACGCAGCACCTCGACATCGCGCACCTCGACCGGCCCCCGCCGGCGTAGCGGGCCGCTGATCAGCGGCAGCACGTCGGGCTGGCCCATGCGGCCCACGCCCCGGCCAAGCCTCTCCGGATCGATCCCCGCCAATGCCGTGGCGAAGCGGTTGGAATAACTCTCGCGCCGGACCTCGCCGTCGGTCACCACGTCAATGCCGGCGCGCTCCTGCTCGCGCACAATGGCGACGGTGGCGTCGTCCTGCGCCTCCTCCAGATCGTCCGGAGCCACGCGCCACAGCCTGGTCGCTCGCACCCTGGGTGGCGCCATCTTGCGCAAGATCGACTGGTCGAACAGCCAGGCCGGCTGCGGATAGCTGCCGACCAGCGTGGTCGGCAGCAAAGGCAAGGCGCGCGCCATCTCTCCCCCTTTCACGATCCCGTCAGCATGCCCGCGCAGTGATGGGGATCACCGCCAAGCGTTACCGCAGACTTCACTATAGCCGCATGAACAGCACACGCACCGACCAGCCGCTGGTGCCACCTGCCTCGGGCGGTTCGCACCTGTCCCCCGGCAGACGGGCGCGCGAGGCCAATCTCGCCTTGCATCACGCCAACGAAAGCCAGCGGCTGCAAGCGCTGGGCGGGACCGCGTCTCAAGGGCGCGGCAGCCGGCTGAGCGGCCCGGCCGCCTCCCACCACGTATCGAGCCGATAGCCATAGAGGGGCAGGCTGTCCGGGCGGCCGAACCGATCCCACACCGCCACACGGTCCGCCGGCAAATAGAAGAGCGGCAAGACGTGGTGCCCCGCCAGTAGCACGCGGTCGAGCGCACGGGCGGCGCTGACCAGTTCAGCCCGCTCGACGGCGCCGACCAGGCGCTCGATCAACCGATCCGCCGCCAGCTCGCGGATGCCGGCGTAATTGCGCGAGCCCGGTTGGGCGGCGGCCGCGCTGCCCCAATAGACCGCCTGCTCGCTGCCGGGCGACAGCGATTGCTGCCATTGGAAAATCGTCGCGTCGTAATCGAAGTTGGCGAGCCGTGCCTGGAACTGGGCGGAATCGACCGTGCGTGGCGCAAGCTCGATGCCCAGCCGCCGAAGGCTCTCGGCATAGGCGAGCAGCCAGCGCTCGTCCTCGCGCCGGTTGAGCAGCACTTCCAGCCGCAGCGGCTGCCCCTGGGCGTCGCGCAACTGTCCCTCGCGCACCGCCCAGCCGGCCTCGGCGAGGCGCTCGCGCGCCAGCCGCAGCCGCCCGCGTTCGTCGAGGCCGCTGCCCGGCAGCCTGGGCGGCTCCGCCAGCGCCGGCTGGCTGACGCCGGCCGCCGCCAGCAGCGTGCGTTCGGCCGGATCCGCCGGGCCGGCGGCCGCCAGCTCGCTGTTGGCGAAGTAGCTGTCGATACGGCGATAGGCGTCGTGAAACAGCGTGCGGTTGAGCCAGGCGAAATCGAAGCCGAGCAGCAACGCCTCGCGCACCCGGCGGTCCTGCAGAGCTGGCCGGCGGGTATTGAGGGCAATGGCGAGCATGCCCGAGGGCCGGCCATGCGGCAGCTCCAGTTTGCGTATGCGGCCGTCCTGCACGGCCTGGTGGCCGTAGGCGCTCGCCCATAGTTTGGGGTCGGTCTCCTCGCGCAGGTCATGGGCATCGGCCAGGAACGCCTCCAGCGCCACGCCGTCGTCACGGAAATAGTCGTAGCGGATGCGCTCGAAATTGTTGCGGCCGACCATGGCCGGCAGTCGCTCGGCCCAGTGATCCGGCTGCCGCCGATACTGGATGCCGCGGCCGGCATCGACCAGTTCCACCTGATAGGGACCGCTGCCGTTCAGCGGCCGCAGGCCGGGCCGGTCGAAGGAGCGGTCGGCGAAGTCGCTGGCCGCGACGATCGGCATCAGACCCAGGATCAACGCCAACTCGCGGTTGGCCCCCTTGGCGAAATGCAACGTCAAGGAATGCGCGTGGTGGCGTTCCATGCGGGCGACCTGGCCGTAGTAGAAGCGATGATTGGGCCGGCCCTGGTCGCGCAGCGTATTCAGCGAGAAAATCACGTCGTCCGCCAGGATCGGGCTGCCGTCGTGGAAGCGTGCCTCGGGCCGCAGCGTGAAGCGCACGGAACCGCGGTCGGGCGGCGTCTCGATCTCGGTGGCGATCTGCGGATAGAGCGAGAACGGCTCGTCGGCGCTGCGCGCCATCAGGCTGAGATAGGTCAGTTCCAGATTGGCGGCCGGCACGCCCAGCACGATGAACGGCTGCAGGCTGTCGAAGCTGCCGGTGCGCGCGAGGCGCAGCAGGCCGCCCTTGGGCGCGTCCGGCGCGACATAGTCGAAATGCTTGAACTCAGGCCCGTATTTCGGCTGGCCGTGCATCGCGATGGCGTGCTCGCCGGCGGTCGCGGCGAAAGGTACGAGCCCGGCCAGGAGCAGGGCGAGGGCGGCGCCAGCGCGGCTCATCGCCGCTCGCCCTTGGCCGCGAGAAACGACGCGGCGGCCACCGCCAGCGCCACCAGCGCACCCGACTCGAACGGCGCGTCGTGATGGATGGAACCGAACGTAAAGCCGGACGAGGTTGGCCCGAACACGCGCGCGGCGCTTTGCGCGCTACCGGCCGCGCCCAGCGCCGCGCCTTGGGTCGCCGCGTCGGCCCGGCGCGAGATCAGGCTCAGCAGCGTCGTCTGGCAAAGCGCCACGGCGAAGGTGACGGCCAGCGCCAGGACTAGCAGCGGCGGCAAGGTGTCGCTGAGCGGTGTCAGGGCAAGGCCCGCGGCATAAACCAGGCTGCCCGACAGCAGCACGCGGCGCTCGCCGAAACGGCGCACCAAGGGTGCCACCAGCCAGAACTGGCAGACCGTCGAGGCGACGCCGATCAGCGCATAGCCATAGCCGACCTCAAACGCGCCATAGTTGAACCGCGCCTTCAGCCAGAGCGGAAAGATCGACAGCACGCCGCTGAAGGCGAACGTCACGGCGAACACCATGAGCAGGAGCGGCAGGAACGCCTGGCGTGCGCTGCCGGTCGGGCGCGCCGGGCGACCGGCTTCGTGACGCACCGGTTCGGCCAGAAACAACAGCGCCAGCAGGCCGGCGAGCGCCGCCAGTGCGCCGGCGAACAGACACGGCAAGGCATAATCGGGCCGGCCCGGCTCCAGTTCCGACAGGATACCGCCCAATGCCGGGCCGATGACAAAGCCAAGTCCCGTGGCGGCGCTGATCCGGCCCATCGCGGCGGCCCGCGCTTTCGGCTCGGTCACGTCGGCCATCCAGGCCTGCGTCACCGGCACGATGGCGCCCATCGCCCCGGTCAGCGCGCGCGACAGGAAGACCATGGCAAGCGTGCTGGCGATGGCGAAGGTGAAATAGGCGATGGCCCCGCCGAATAGCGTCAGGATCAGGATCGGCCGCCGGCCGAACCGGTCGCTGGCCCGGCCCCAGAGCGGCGCGGCGATCACCTGACAGGCGGCGCCGGCCGCTATCACCAGCGTTACTTCCTGAGCGCTTGCGCCCAGCGAGGTGGACAGGAATGGCAGCACCGGAAACAGGATGCCGAACCCGGTGAAGTCGACGAACACCGTGAACAGCAACAGCGGCTCGGCATAGGATCGGCCCGGCATGCAATCCGGCCGACGGCGGCTCAGCGGTACACGATCTTGACCAACTCGTATACCTTGCCACCGCCTGGGGTGCGCACCTCCACCGCCTCGCCCACTTGCTTGCCGATCAGCGCGCGCGCCAGGGGCGATTTGATCGACAGGCGATGCTTCTTGATGTCGGCCTCGTCCTCGCCGACGATCTGGAAAGACATCTCCTCGTCGACGTCCTCGTCCACCACGGTCACCGTTGCGCCGAACTTCACGGTATCGCCGGTCAGCTTCGAGGTGTCGATGATCTGCGCGCGGCTGAGTTTGGTTTCCACTTCGGCCACGCGGCGCTCGATGAAGGCCTGCCGTTCTTTGGCTGCCTCGTATTCGGCGTTCTCCGACAGATCGCCGTGACCGCGCGCCTCTTCCAAAGCCCGCGCCACCGCCGGGCGCTCGACGAATTTCAGCCGCCGCAGCTCTTCCTCAAGCTGCGTGAAACCATGCCCGGTCATGGGAATCTTATCCATGGCTCCTCGCGACGTGACCTCCGAACCATAGTGCGAGAGTTAGGCGGCGGCGCCAAGCGGGAAACGCGGGCCGCTCATGCCCGTGCGCTCTGCCCGCGTGCGACCTCGGCCGGGAAGTAGGCCTGCAGGGGCAGCACCTCCAGCTTGCCGGTCGCCAGTTCGGCGATCGCCAGCACGGCCGCGCGGGCCCCCGACATGGTGGTGTAATAGGGCACTCGGTGCAGCAGCGCCGCCCGCCGCAAGGCATAGCTGTCGGCGATGGCCTGCGCGCCCTCGGTGGTGTTCACCACCAACGCCACCTCGCCGTTGGCGATCGCATCGACGATATGCGGCCGACCTTCCAGCACCTTGTTGATGCGTTGCACAGGCACGCCCGCGGCCGTCATGTCGAGGGCGGTGCCACGGGTGGCGACAATACGGAAGCCCAGCGACACCAGCTGCCGGGCAAGCGGGGCAACGCCCGGCTTGTCCTGGTCGCGCACCGAGAAGAAGGCAACGCCCTGGCGCGGCAGCCGATTGCCGGCGGCGAGCTGCGACTTCAGGAACGCGGCGGCGAAGCTGCGGTCGATCCCCATCACTTCGCCGGTCGATTTCATCTCCGGCCCCAGCAGGACATCGACGCCGGGGAAACGGGCGAACGGAAACACCGCCTCCTTGACCGCGACATGGCTCGGCTCGACCTGGCCGAGGGCGAAATCGGCCAACCGCTCGCCCGCCATCAGCCGGGCGGCGATCTTGGCGATCGGCCGACCGATGGCCTTGGCGACGAACGGCACCGTGCGGCTGGCGCGCGGGTTGACTTCGAGCACGAAGATCTCGCTGGACTTGACGGCGAACTGCACGTTCATCAGGCCCACGACATCCAGCGCGCGGGCCATCACCTCGGTCTGCCGGCGGATTTCCGCCACGGTCGTCGCCGGCAGCGAATAGGGCGGCAGCGCGCAGGCGCTGTCGCCGGAATGGATGCCCGCCTCCTCGATATGCTCCAGCACACCCGCCACCACCACCGCGCGGCCGTCGGCTAGCGCATCCACATCGACCTCGATGGCATCCTGCAGATAGTCGTCGATCAGCACCGGGTTGTCGCCGGAAGCCTGCACCGCCTCGGCCATGTAGCGCTCGAGTTGGCCCGGATTGCCGATGATACGCATGGCCCGGCCGCCCAGCACATAGGACGGGCGCATCAGCACCGGATAGCCGATGCCGGCCGCGACCTCCCGCGCTTCCGTTAGATTGCGGGCGGTGCCGTTGGCCGGCTGCTTCAGCCCCAGCCGGCTGAGCAATTGCTGGAAGCGCTGGCGGTCCTCGGCCATGTCGATGGCATCGGGGGAGGTGCCCAGGATCGGCACGCCGGCAGCCGCCAACGCCTGCGCCAGCTTGAGCGGCGTCTGCCCGCCAAACTGCACAATGACCCCGGCCAGCCGCCCCGCGCGCTGCTCGACCCGCACGATCTCCAGGACGTCCTCGGCGGTCAGCGGCTCGAAATACAGCCGGTCGGAGGTGTCGTAGTCGGTCGACACCGTTTCCGGGTTGCAATTGACCATGATGGTCTCAAAGCCGGCCTCGGCCAGGGCATAACAGGCGTGCACGCAGCAATAGTCGAACTCGATGCCCTGGCCGATCCGGTTCGGGCCGCCGCCCAGGATGATGATCTTCTCGCGCATGCTCGGCCGAGCTTCGCATTCCGCTTCGGCCTCGCCGATCTCATAGGTCGAATAGAGATAGGGCGTCTGGCTTTCGAACTCGGCGGCGCAGGTGTCGATCCGCTTGAACACCGGCCGGACGCCCAACCGCGCCCGCGTCTCTGCCACGTCGGCCGCGCCGCACCCCGTCAGCTTGGCCAGACGCTGGTCGGCGAAACCCATGCGCTTCAGCGTCCGCAGGCCATCGGCGTCGCCCGGCAGGCCATTGGCGCCGATAGCCGCCTCGCACCCCACCAGCTCGCGCACCTGTTCCAGGAACCACGGGTCGTAGCGCGTTGCCGCCTGGATATCCTGCAGCGACAGCCCGTGCCGGAAGGCCTGGGCGATCACCAACAAGCGGTCGGGCGTCGGCCGGGCCAACGCCGCGCGGACCGCGTCGCGCTTGTCGCTCTCGCTGCCCGGCACGGCGATTTCGTCCAGGCCGCTGAGACCGGTTTCCAGCGAGCGCAGGGCTTTCTGCAAGCTCTCCTGGAACGAGCGGCCGATCGCCATGGCCTCGCCGACCGACTTCATCGAGGTCGTCAGAAGCGGCTCGGCGTCAGGGAACTTCTCGAAGGTGAAGCGCGGGATCTTGGTGACGACGTAGTCGATGGTCGGCTCGAAGCTGGCCGGAGTGGCGCCGCCGGTGATGTCGTTCCTGAGTTCGTCGAGCGTATAGCCGACCGCGAGCCGCGCGGCCACCTTGGCAATGGGAAAGCCGGTCGCCTTGGAGGCCAGCGCCGAGGAGCGCGAAACGCGCGGGTTCATCTCGATCACCACCATGCGGCCGTCGGCCGGGTTGATGGCGAACTGCACGTTGGAACCGCCGGTATCGACCCCGATCTCGCGCAGGCAGGCGATCGAGGCGTTGCGCATGCGCTGGTATTCCTTGTCGGTCAAGGTCAGCGCCGGCGCGACGGTGACGGAATCGCCGGTATGGATGCCCATCGGGTCGACGTTCTCGATGGAGCAGACGATGATGCAATTGTCGGCCCGGTCGCGCACCACCTCCATTTCGAACTCTTTCCAACCCAGCACCGATTCCTCGATCAGCACCTCGCTGGTCGGCGAGGCATCCAGGCCGCCGGCGACGATCTCGGCGAACTCGGCCCGGGTATAGGCGATGCCGCCGCCGGTGCCGCCCAACGTGTAGGAGGGCCGGATGATCGCCGGCAGGCCGACCAGTTCCAGCGCCCTTGTCGCCTCTTCCAGATTGTGGGCGATGCCGGCCTTGGGCATTTCCAGGCCGAGGCGGCCCATCGCCTCGCGAAACAGCTGGCGGTCCTCGGCCTTGGCGATGGCATCCGGCGAGGCGCCGATCAGGCGCACGCCCAGCCGCGCCAGCACGCCATCGCGATGCAAGGCCATGGCGGTGTTGAGTGCCGTTTGTCCGCCCATGGTCGGCAGCAGCGCGTCCGGTCGCTCACGCGCGATGACCCGTTCGACCACTTGCCGGGTGATCGGCTCGATATAGGTGGCGTCGGCGAATTCCGGGTCGGTCATGATGGTCGCCGGGTTCGAGTTCACCAGCACGACCCGGTAGCCTTCTTCCTTCAGCGCCTTGCAGGCCTGCGTGCCGGAATAGTCGAACTCGCAAGCCTGGCCGATGACGATCGGCCCGGCGCCAATCACCAGAATCGATTGGATGTCCTGTCGCCTAGGCACGCCGCGCCGTCATGTCCGCAATGAAGCGCTGGAAGAGATACTGGCTGTCCTGCGGGCCCGGCGAGGCCTCCGGGTGATACTGCACCGAGAAGACCGGCTTGCCCACGACCCGCAACCCTTCCAGCGTGCCGTCGAACAGCGAGATGTGGGTCGGCTCGACGCCGGCCGGCAGAGAGTCGGCAGCCACCACGAAACCGTGGTTCTGGCTGGTGATCTCCACCCGGCCGGTGGCCAGGTCCTTGACCGGCTGGTTGGCGCCGCGATGGCCCAATGCCATCTTGACCGTGCGCGCGCCCAGCGCCAGGGCCAGCATCTGATGGCCAAGACAGATGCCGAACAGCGGCACGCCGCTGTCGATCAGCCGGCGGATGATCGGCGCCGCATAGCGGCCGGTTGCCGCCGGGTCGGCCGGGCCGTTCGACAGGAAAATGCCGTCCGGCTTGCGCGCCAAGATGGCTTCCGCCGGCAGGTCGGCCGGCACCACCGTCACCGCGCAGCCCTGCGCCGCCAGACACCGCAGGATGTTGCGCTTGATGCCATAGTCGATTGCCACCACGTGGAACCGGGGGCGCTCCAGGCGGTCATATCCCTGGCCGTGCCGCCAGGTGCTTTCCGTCCACGCGTAGCTTTGCCGGCAGCTCACCTCGCCGGCCAGGTCCATGCCCTCCAGACCGGGCCAGGCGGCCGCTTCGGCCAGCAGGCCGGGCAGATCGAACCGCCGCGCGGGATCGTGCCGCAGCACCCCCGAGGGCGCGCCGCCGTCACGAATCCGCCGGGTCAGCCGACGGGTGTCGACGCCGGCAATGCCGGGCAGGCCGTGGCGGGCCAGCCAGCGGTCGAATGACTGCACCGCCCGCCAGTTCGAAGGCTCCGTGATGTCGACCCGCAGCACCAAGCCGCGCGAGACCGGCGTCAGGGTCTCGATGTCCTCGTCGTTCACCCCGACATTGCCGATATGGGGAAAGGTGAAGGTGATGATCTGCCCAGCATAGGAGGGGTCGGTCATGATCTCCTGGTAGCCGGTCATGGCGGTGTTGAAGCAAACTTCGCCGATCGCCTGGCCGGCTGCGCCCATCCCCTTGCCCCAGAAAATCGTGCCGTCCGCCAAGGCGAGCACGGCCGTCGCCCAGCCGGGCATCTCGGACCCGCTCGCGGCCCCTGCGACTGACATAACCTGCTACTCCGGGGGTAACGGCGACGATCGCGCCTGCTGGCGCCCTGTGCCGCACGACACCATAGGCGCTGCGTTTACCCTCGTCAACCCGGAGACGTCTTATTTTATCGAAATGAATCAATAGCTTGCGATGCGGTCCCGAGTTTTGCCCGGGCTTGGAGTTGGGCTAGGTCATGAACTCATAAATGGGATTCCCAAAGTTGGCGAAGGGTGATTCAAGGGTCCTCGAGGAGGGTCGAGGATGCCTGCACG